>Ga0070751_1000922_pt1 | contig 17673 bp, 7 predicted proteins | sample VirMetDEL_Aug_28_FD_78514 | JGI IMG/M metagenome (GOLD analysis project Ga0070751, IMG submission 78514) | Aqueous microbial communities from the Delaware River and Bay under freshwater to marine salinity gradient to study organic matter... | ecosystem: Environmental > Aquatic > Marine > Coastal ...
ACAATTCTTTGTTTATGATACAACAAAATATCCGAGGGTGCTACCGGCTTGGCAACAAGCTAAAAATTTTGTTCAATACAGATTAAATAAGCATGTTAAAGGGCTAATTTCCGATATATTGATGGGAAACCCAAAAATAGATGGACAAAACATATCAAGCAGTGGATGTTATCCGGGTAATAAAAGTGTAAACGAACTATTTAATCCTGGAACTAGTGGATTAGCAGAGAATGGCTTACTTGAGCATCTTGATCGAGAAGATTATCCATTTAGTGTTTATAATGAAACTATTTCATGCGAGGTCTCTGAATCCGAAGGAAGTTTTTCTGCTACATATAATGCAGTCATAAAAGGACACAATAAGGATAGTTTATTTTCCACTGCTAATTCTAGACATACATTTACCAAAAATATAAATACAGAATACGCTAATGGAAATAAAATTAAGAACGTATCTATAGAAGGAAATATTGAGGGTTTGATGCCAGGAGGATTAATAAATAGTCCAAGCGGAATAGAGTTGCCAAATTATGGTTCCATACTAATATACAACAATCAAAATAAAAGTAAATATGAATATGCGCTAGAGTGCCTGAATAAGATTTACAATAGCAATAACTATTATAAAGGATTAAGTAGAGACGCTGGTAAAAGAGATTTAAATCCATTATTTAAAGAATTGCTTGGTGTGGTAAATTATGGTTCTGGTCTTATAGGCTCTCAGATTACTCCTAATTTTGAGTATCAAGTAGTAGACAATGAATATCCACCACATCCTACAAACTTTAATATTACCCATAATTATCATGAAGGCAATATAACCTACAATGTTTCGTATTCAAATAATAATTGTAACAGAAAGTATAGGGAAGTAAATATACAAACTAATGAGCCAGCAGATGTTATCGCTGTTTTTAATAGACCTGGAAGCACACAAACAGAAAAAACTAATTATATCGGATGTCCTATGATACAAAAACTTGGAACAAAAACAGCTAAGACAGTAAATATTACTATTAATGGATTAGACTTATCTACCGAAGGTATCTATAATATAGGTAATGATTATCAGACTACTAGTTGGTCTAATTTATCTATATTCGATTGTGAATGTGATGGTCAGTATTTACCGATTAATTTGCCAGTTCTTGGTAATGGGTCTGTCTTAACACAAAAACAATATACCCATAACCCTATAGATGGAAGTTTTACTATTAATTTAACATATGTGGTTGCTGGTACAGGATGTGTATATAATATATGTTCAGCTACTAATTTTAGCTAGAGGATTTTTACATGGTGGATAATATAGTTAACGAACCTATTACGTTTTTAGGCGCTACTGTAATAAGCACGAGTAGTACAGTGGGGTTTGGAAGTAATGAATCTTCGCTGAGTGTAGAGCTCGTAGAAGATTGTAATCTTAATCAAGTCTTTTTACCGAAAGTAAATAGTAATTATTCTGTAGGATGTCCAGTTAGTATACAAATTGGAGATTTTTTCTTTGGGGGTTTTTTGTCCAATTGGACTGAAAATTTAGGATCAAATGGTTATACAATTAGCGCAACAATCACGGATCCACGCTCTGTATTAGATAATACCACAGTAATTTCTGATTCTTATATGGACGTTCCTGTCGTTTCTACAAACTATGTTAACGTGTATCATTATTGGGAAGGTAGCATATTATATACTCCATCATGCGTTGGTTTTGGAATCACGGGAGCTGCAAATAGAGGGATGCCTTATAAGAAAATCATAGAAGCTTTGCAGAATATCAATCCTATTGTTTTAACTTCTACTGGGTTTCCTTATCAAATAAATTGGAGTACCTTTCTTGGTGCTCCAAGCTTTGCTGGCGTAGATATTAATGGAGTACTATATGGCTTTAATAATAGTACCATACCAGATTTTTATAGGGTTCCAGGTCCAGCTAATTCTATATTACAATTATTACAGGGAGTTTGTGATTTATTAGGTCTTGAATTTTTTGTTTATGTTACCAATAATTATGTTATTAACATAGGGTATGTAGATCTAAAAAATCCCCCAGGATCTTTTGTTTGGATTAAGGATAAATTCTCTGGAATTGCTACAGATATTTCTTATGGACAAGAACTTCGTAATGAAAAAACTAAGAATTTCATTATAGGTGAACAACAACATTATATGAGCGTTACTAAGTTTTTTGACCATTTCTTTGGTGAAGATAGATATGGCACAAACCTTTTTCCTGTGATACCTTTTACGAGAAATGAGTGTGGATTTTGGATTAATAAAAGAATTGATTCTTTAAATATACAGCTTGATGATCCATTTTTAAGTAACGGCCCCTTTTGGTTGTCTGAATTAGACATTAGAACTGCTATGGCAAGTTTTAATTTATGGCAGGATCGTGTTATGGCAACAGGCGTTCTATATAACGACAACCCAAGAACTTTGAATTATCAAATTAGAGATAAATTTCCAGAAGGAGCTGGATGTAATACTAGCTTTTTAGAAAGTCTAAATCGGGGGTTAGATGCAACAGGAGAATCTCAAAATCAAGCAGCTATCAACATGGGGCGTGCAGTTGTAGATTCTGTGCATATACCAAATAAGCCAGTGGTAAATGTATCTTTACCTATAAAACAAAAACAGATTGAAACTATACATCAATGGGTCAAAAATTTGGGAGATACTTATTATGGCAAACAATTTATTACAAAATTAAATCAAAAAATTTGTAAAAACTATGCTGTGCCAGGTGATCCTACTAGCGAACCAGTATTTAGTGATATTCCTACTGGCGCTGGTGGATGGGTAGATTATGGTATACCAGTTTTAGGTTTGTCAGAACCGGAGCTTCAATTATTTAGAGAAGACGACCATAGGCTTTCTTGTTTTGTTAGATTTGACATCACTCCTCCTGGAGAAGAGATAACTGATCCAGAACCTTCTGGGGGGTTGAATGGGCTATTTGGTCCTGATGGAGTTATAAGTGGCGTAGATTTTGATGGTAATTTAGATCCTTATGGACCAATAGGCGGTTTGGCCTAGCCTTTAATTAGAGAGGAATTTATATGGCTGGTGGTGTTGCTTGCGGTAAAATTGATATTAAAAAATTTCCAGAAGATGAAATTATAGTTATAGGGGATACTGCTTGGGTAAAAGCAGATGTCGAAGAAAAGATTTATGCTTGGCAAGGATCTGCGGCAGCTGTTATCAAACTTAGCGCCCCATTAGCCGCTCAGTATTGCGAAGGAGAAACAGAATGGCTTCCTACTGCTTTAATGGCCTTGGAAGCGTCAAGTAGCTCTCAAAGTGCCGCTATTGATAAGGGTGAGGAGGAGTTGGAACCTGATCCAGAAGATGATCCAGAAGATGATCCAGAAGATGATCCAGAAGATGATCCAGCTGACCCGGATGCTCCTCCAGATCAAACTGATGGGTCAGAAAGCTTGGCTAATAATTTGTGTGGTTTTATAAATGACGCATTTTTATTTCAAACGCATTCTGCTTTGGATGCTTATTCCGTTAATGACAAAGGATATCAAGGAAAAGCGCTTACGCCTTCTGCTGCTGCTATTCCTATGAAGAGTAATGTTAGAACCTATGGTCCATATGCCTCTGCTAATTTTATTACAAGTTATGGAGGAACCAATGTTCGTACAGAACCAGATCTATGCCCTTGGGTTTTTGGTTCTTATGCGAATATGAATGTGGCTGGACAAACAATGGCTAATGCCGTCGCTGTTGGTTTAAATAGGGCTGAAACGGGTCAGGTTACTATACCAGGACTTCCAACTGCTTTGTCCAATGGACAAAATATTACTTTAGGACTATCATTATTAGCTGGTCCTAACTTGACTTCTTTTAATTTTAATTTTGGTTCTAGCGGAGCTACTACAAGTTATGAGTTTAAAACTTTTACTCCAAAAATTGGAGATTTGTCTAGGTTGTATATTGAAAACTTAAAGTATAATAATCAAAAAAGAGCTGAACAACTTAGACTATTAAGAGAAGACAGAGTAGTTGCTACTAAACAAGCTCGTAAAATTAGTAAAATCAAAGGCGTTCTTAATAAAATGGAGCAGTCTTATACTCAAAGTCCTACGAGACAAGCTTCTCTGCAACGAGTATTGGTAGGAGAAAGGTATGATTTTCCTGTTTTCGGTCCTAATTATTCTGTTGTAGGAACTACTCAAAGAACAGTTGTTGGTATTGACACATTAGCTAAAAGTGCTACTGAGATGATTTTCGATTATCAAAGAAAAGCTTATGCTTCTTTAGATTCTATTTTTAGTCCAGTATCAATAAATGGAGGAGGTATTACTACCAGTCCTTCAGGTGCAGAATGGATGACACCATTTTCTTCTTTTACGAATATTCAAGATGCAGTAAAATCTTCTCCCATATTACCCGTTCCTCCTGTTATAAATACGAAAAAAAATGATAGTAGTGGGCATAACCTATCTATAAATCAAGATTATCTTAATCCATTAACAAGCTCCTTTAGTCCTGGTGAGCATCATCACGCTGGAAGTGGCTTAGGTCATTCTATAGAATTAGTTGGTAGAAACGAAGGGATTCCTAGTGGTGAAGGTGGGTTGTTCAACACTATGACTAGAACTGATGACCCAGACAAATATAGTGAAGACTATAGATTTTTAGGGTTAAGAGGGCCTTTAGTTTTACATGCTTGGGGATATGATCTAGAAGGAAAGCCTATTCCAAATGCTATTGATAAAGATTTTCCGGCTAGAAGTGGCGAGTTTATTTCTGCAGAAAAATTCCAAAACGTCGACTATAACAATCTCGCTGCCGTGACAGGTCTAAAAGATGAGTTTTTACAAGATTGGCTATCTAAACCAGGAACATGGCCAGCAGGACCAATAGATTTAAGATGGGATAGAAATCGTGGTGTTTGGGTGAGTCCCCCAAGTCATAAAATTGTAGTTGTGCAAGCAGCTCAAGATATAGATGAATTTGGTTCGGGTTCTGGAATATTGATCAATAGAAATTCGACACAAAATAAACAATATGGCCATGAGATTTTTGATGAAGACGGCCAAGTAATTCAGTCCGACGATAATCAGGGTAATAACGATACTGCTATTATTCTTGCTGATAGATTGGGTAATGCTATAGGAGCAGGAGAACGTGGTTATGCGTTTTTTGATGGTTTTAATTCAGAATATCTTATGCTTGGTGGCGCTGGTACTCCTATAAAGATTGGCAAATTTTGTAATCAGTGGCCATCTCTTTCTAATGTAAAAGATTCTAGAAATGCAGTTAAAAGAGTTGTTTTATACAAGCCTGATGATACTTGTTCTTCAAACAATTGTTCTTTTGTTCCGGATACGGAAGTAATAGCGGGTATAGTTCAGCCAAAAACGGTTAATGTAATGAATCTATTTGCTAATGTTGCTGCGGCAGAATATCAAACAAAATGGTGTGCGTTTTTTAAATACGGAAGTATTTATATTTTAATAGCTGCGGAGTGTTAAGATGTTTTTAGGAGGCGACCAATATCGTAATGATTTAAGTAATAACGTGATCATTAAATGTCACGTTTGTGGAAATACGGATCTGAGATATCTTGGATATTTAAGAACACCTAGTACAGACGAGGAAAAACCTTATGTTTGTGGAAACGGTCATGAAACATGGGGGGCTTTGGATGATTGGTCCATTAAAGGGGGTACAGATAAGTATGCTCAAGAGGTTGATGATTGTTGTTGCGAAGGTATAGAATGTGAATTTCCGCAAAGTATATTTGTACAATTTAGTGGGATTATTGGAGTTCAAGCAAGAGAAAGTTCTGTAGCTGTAACTGAGAATCAATATTCAGATAGCTTGTCATTAGATTTTGCCTCTAGAACTAATATGCCATATAATATGTGCTATCCTTGTACCACGCTAACATTCACAACCGGAGATGGACCAGAAGCTGGACAGATAGAAAGTTATTCTTGTGGTGGTTTTTATGCTACTGCAAGTGGTATAGGTTTTAGTGGAGAACCCCAAGAACCAGCAACGATTTGGCCTTGGAGAATACCAACTTTCACATCTGCCGGATATGGAGGATCCCCCTATCAGCTTTACTATAATAAGCAAACTGGATATTTTGACGGATCTATATATGCTAGCGGCATAGCAGGGGGTAGTTGTGGTTGTTTAGATGATGCTCCAGATGGCAATAATCCTAGGAATACATTTGGCGCAAAATATTGTGGTCCTACAGGAACGCAAACAGAAGAAGAGACAGGAGGTGAGATAGGTTTTACTCCACCAGAATGTTTACCTAGAGAACACTGTACTACTGATATTTATTATCCACCATGTTTAGAAGCGGGTACATATAAGTGCTCCGATGTAGATGCTAAATATAGAGTTCCTTGTGAAAATCCAACAGATAACTATATAATTAATTTAGGAGAACGTGGCAACTACTCATACGGAGGATCAGTAGATTGGATTGGCCCGGCGAGAACTCCATATGCCCGTTGTGATTTTAGTATATTTTTAGTTAGTGGAGTTGTCGGCACTCCTCCATCACCATGTGCAGACTTAGGATACGAGGGAACAGTTAATGCTCAGTCTTTGTTAGGAAACCCAATAGGTAAATTTGAACAACCAAACTGTCTTAGGAGAGTTAAAAGCCCAAGTGCTTTAGGAAACTATTATGCGGTAAATACAGAAGATATTTCTAAACAAACTATTATACTAGATCGTTATTATCGAACAGGAGGTTCGGTTGATTATCAGTGGGACGATACTATAGCAAAGCCTAATATTCCATCATCTGGAAATGATATTAATAATTTTGGAGATATAGGGTATACGGATGCTGTTCAGGGTAGATACTATCCATACCCATTTACTGCTCATAGTGGATCTTTGACAGAGCCGGAATTGGTGGCTATTATTCATAGCGAAAGCGGTGTCGGTGGCCAAATAGCTTTCGATACTTTTCCGGTGTCGTATGATAGTGACGATTTAATGGATGTAGCTTTTGATTACTTTAAGCCTCTCAAAGGAAGGTGTGAATATAAGCATAGGATTACTGTTCATGGATATGGAGTTAAGTATCCTTTAATAGACGATCCGATATGGAAAGAAGATGATACATACGACTATCCTGTTTTTCTAAAAGGCAAAAACTATAAAATTGGAGACAAAATAGAATTTAGATGTTGGAAAGTTTTATATGACTCTGAAGGAAATCCTATTGACGACCTAAATAATACTGATACAGAGTCTGTTTGGTCGGAAGAATGTAGAGAATTAATCGTCGCCAAGGCTACTGTTACAGAAGTTGATGATAATGGTGGTATATTGTGGTATGAATTTGATGAAACCGATGATAATGACGACTTACTAATGAGCGTAGGGAATTGTCCTTGTGACTATGATCTGTGTTCTAGCCCGCAATACCTTAACGGCAGTTTAGAATGGGATGTTAATTTTAACCCATCTATTCAATGTAAAGGATGTTTATCTAAAGATGTTTATCCGAGTAAAAATCACAAAGTAGATGCTTTACCAAATAGATTAGATGAAAACTTACTTCGACAAATACCAGGTAAGTTTCCAGGATATCCTAATTTAGGATGTATTGCTACTGAGAGAGAAGGACAATATCAATACGATTTTTGTCAATATACGAATATTCTAGGAAAACCGTATGGTGATAATGGCACGCCAGATTGTCAACAAAGTTGCCAATGGACACTTACTTGTTTAGCTACGGATGAATGGGGAAAGATTTCAGCAACTCCATCATTGTTTTATGAAGACGATTGTGTTGGAACCAATTGTTATTGTCAGTATGCCGACGGTGATACTCCGTGTGGTGATGGTGGATGTCCTGACGCTACGGGAGATCCTGCTGGAACAACATATCCGTCCAAATGTTTATGCAGCCCATATTCTAATTTCACTCCCGACGATCCTGCTCCATATGTATTACCAGCTAAAGATCCTACTTTTTCTACTCCGCCTCTGTGTTTCCCCAAAAATAATACATGGGAATGGCATGAAAATAATTACGCCAGATCTGCTTGTTCCGGAGAACCGGTAACGCCAGAACAAAGACCGTATATGGACGATATCTTGATCATTCCACCTAAGAAAGCCCAATACAAATATAAATGGATCCCTAAAGTTGAATGCACATTATCTGCTATAGAGGATTGGGTTCCAGATCTATTCCCCGGTGCTTCAGAGCTCGATATAGCCACTGAAAAAGATCAGTTTTTATTGAATACTGGTGAAGGATGCAATCCTTTAAATATAGATGTTTATGGTAAATCATACAAATTCCCGTTAAAAGAACTTGATTCAGAAGAAATAGATAAGCCATGTAGAGTACAAAATCGTTACCAAGGAATAGGTACCTTGTATGTAAAGTATACGGAAGGTTCTTGTGAAATAGAACCCACAGAGTTTAAATTTTCAGATAATTATTGTAGAGTATATGGTTTTTATCAACAAAGACAACCAACGTGCGATGTGGTTTATAAAGGCCAGTATATTATGAGAGCGGCACAAAAAAGAGATATACTTGGTGTGTTCTACCGGGATTACGATACTCGTCACGCCACTGATTGTGAGCCAATAATAGACAATATTACCATAACATTAACTAAAAAAGAAGCTAAGTTTGATGTTAGCGTAGGTGCTCCGTACATTCAAGATTTCTTAATTCCAGAACAACTTCCTGCTCCGCAAGTAGGGCCAGACGGGAAATTGGAATGTACTGCTGATCCTTGGAACCACCCTTCTCTAAACGGTAACGATAATAGTAGATTATTTAATCATGGATTTTATGCTCCTACTAGAAAATATTTTTCTAGAGATAAGATTATTCCAGGAGAGTCATTAGAAGGATTTCCAGAAGATACAGTTCAAATTGATCAGATATATCCAGAGGCACAAATGTGGGAATTAGATGGATATGATCTGATTACTATAAACGAGCAACTTAAAGATATGTACATTAAAGGGCAATGGGATCTACCAGACCCAAGAAGTAATGTCAGAATAGGTACTTTTGGATTGGAAGAAGGCGACCCTTGTGTAAATCCTTCTTATGCTGGGGTTGCTTTTAGTGGCTTTGTTAAGATTGGAACAAGGACGAGTTGGATAGACAAATTTCCATATCCTTGGGAAACTAACGTAGATGTTAGTGATGATGATATTGGTGAACCCTGGAGGCTTTTGGGAGGAGTACCTTCTGATGTTATGTTTAAAAATAATTCAGCAGAAATAGTTCTTGGTAGCGTTAAAGAATGTGATTATTGTTCATCTAATGAAATGGGTATTTTCAGTCCTACAGAAAAAATAATCATTGGCACAGAGATAGGAGGATATGATACCAGTATTTATTATACCCATAAAGTATTTATTAGATCGGATCCTGATCCAGAGTATGAGGATGAGGGATACAATCATGCGAGGTATTTGGTATTTAGGTGTTTTGGCAGTTCTGAAGGAAATTTCTTTGTTCATTCATTTGTCGAATTATTAGAGCAATATGCAGAGATATGGATGGATAGACTAGACATAAATTTGGTTGTTAATGACTTGTCTGATGGAGAGCAGTTGTACCTTGCGCTTCTAAACGATACGGAAAGATCTGTTTTCTGGAATTTTATTTTTAATGGAGCCAACAATGACAAACTAGATAATCTTACAAAAGTAGAAGTTATAAGATATGAGGTTTTAGAAGATGAAGACGGAAATGCTCAAGGACCAAAAAATATAGGTGTTTTATACGAAGAGAAAAGGTGTGAACTACCTAAGAGAGCAGGGTCTATTGAATCGTTGATCGTGCAAAACCCAGGAGAAGGCTATGCTTTTGAAATAGAGGAAAGAGTTCCTCCTACTGGTGTGTATCAAGTTATCCCCGGAGCAACAATTAGTGTCACTACAGAACCGCACAATTTAAAAAGAAGAGCTGAGTCATATAGATTGAGTAGTGTGAATATTGAAGGTAGCGGATGCTGTTATGAAGTGGGGGATATAGTTGAATTACGTTTTAATGATACAGATTATCGTGGCGATGGTATACTTTATGGTGATGTAAGACCAGCAATTAGAATAACAGCAGTTGAACAGGATGGAGTTATATCAGATTGGGAAATAGAAAGGTCAGGAACATTTTTTAAGTATATGGGAACGGGACAACATAGAGCGTTTCCTGTAAGCGTAGTTGTAAATAACTATTGGAATATTCCTGGAATAACGGATGATTCGTCTAAATTAGGTAAGCATGCATTGTTTAGGCCAGTGATCGGTGTAGATCCTTCTGATCCAGATACCTATGGCAAGATCAAAAGAGTGGAAGTAGAATACGGAGGTATAGAATATGTAGAACCAAATGTTTACTGGAGCATCAATACTACTGCTGGTACTTATGATGAAGATGACGATCTTATTTCTGGTCTAGATATTCAGCATCTCGTTGATCCATGTAAATATGAGATTGATGGAAATGGAATGAGTTCTGAAGCTGTTGCTGCCTATAGAGAATGGTATGCTCAAAACGGTTTTGGTGCGGTTGTTGAAACACCTGGAGACCTTATCAAGCCAGAAGGTATTTTTGATGATTTCAATGAGATAAGATTTCCAGACAGATGGAGATTACCAAAGACAGACGGTACACCTTCTTTCAAAGATAGTACTAAATATTATTACAAAACACATGGTAATCAAAATATTAAATGGTCAGATAAAGTTAAAAGTTGGTCAACTGTCATACAATCTGGATTTTGTCCTTTTGGTCCGGACGGTTTACTCAATAGAACATATGATATGGCTCTTGTAGAAGAAATAGATTTAACTGGACAAGATGCTAACGCAGACCCTTGGAGACCATTTGTCGGCACTTGTTCTCAGGAGTTATGCGACTATATTATTAATGATGCTCCGTCTCAAAATATTCCAGATTGGGAGTATAATGACATTGAGTATCCCGGCGGTCCTGCTAATGGAGCTTGGTTGTGTAATAGAATGCCTGGGGTTCCAGACCCTCCTGAAGGAGTTCCTTTGCCGAATATTTGGATGTTGGAATTTGGCGGAGACACGCAAGGTGCTGGTTCTTATTCCGATTGTCACTATCTTGGATGTAATGTTTTTACAGTTTACGATACTCATAGATTTCCTATTGTTGGAGTTTATGGTGCTGGTACAAGTGCGACAATAGGAACTGCTCCAGGAGGCTGGAATGCAAATCGTAGACCAAAAATACAAGGGTGTTTAGGAAGTACAATACCAGTAAATGGAGATTGGTGTGCACATGGATATCAACCAAGAGGATTTATAGACATAAGCGAGCAATTGTCTCAGGATAAATGTTTTAGTGCCGAATACAGTATGTTTGCAGAATTTGCTAAATATTTAGACGGTACTTCGCTACTAAATGTTCTTAGGGGCAAGGTTATTACTTACAAGATGAAAGACCCTATTACTATGAAGATTAGCTATAATGATAATGACGTTCCAGTTCATGAGCCTTGTGGAGACGCATATTGTTTAACTACTATAACTAATTTTAGTTATGTCGATAAAGAGACTATATATTCTGAATTTAGCACATTTGAAGAGTTATGTAAAAAATATTGTGGAGAAGATGGGTGGAATCCTACGGGTAATAGTTGTAGTTGTGATTTTGATTGTCCGGGAGATGGTTGTTCATATTCTATAGTACCAGGAGAGTGTACATAATGTTATGTGATTTTGATAAAACAAATAAAGAATGGATATGTAAAAATTGTGGTAGAAGAGCAAAAATAGAATCAAGTCAACGATATATGCCTACAGCAAAATGTAGAATCCCAGAAAATTATAGATCTAAGAATAGTCTTTTAACAAAGACCAAAAAGGGTGTTGGGAATTCACTTTCTGAAATCTTAAAAAAAATCAATATAGATTACGATCCAATGTCTGTTGCTCGTAGAAAAATAATGTTCTTGAATAACAAAAGTTCTGAATGGTGTTATGAAAATATAGATTTGATTTTAAAGCTTATGAAAGAAGAAGCCATTAAAAAAAGAATACCATATGTCGAATCACAATTTTTAGCTATTATTAGATTAGCTATTATTAGGTCCAATACTATTCAATAGGCGGGTCATCTCAAACTGGTTCACCATCGCCTGGTTCACCATCGCCTGGATCGCCTCCACCATCACCTCCCCCATTACTTGGGCTATCCCCACAGGAATCACCAGGGTCATATTTATGCTTATATGTTCCCACTTGATAGTAGGTATCATATACGACCTCATTATCTTGAATTCCAGTCTTGATTAGTCTTTTAAAACTATTTGTTAGTCTATCATAAACTATAAATTTCCAAGCATCTGGATCTGTGTATGCGTCATCATTCTTGTAGTATATATTTGGGTCGTCGAGAATATGATTTGTATTATCTATTTTAACTTCCAATAATTCACCTATCTTATCTGCTCTGCAAGCATATCCTAAATTATAAGAACTGTCTGTTTTATTAATAGCACCAGCAGCAAATATTAGGCCTATAATTTTTAATATACCACCAAAATCAGCCAATAATACAGCGCCGCTATCTCCAGCATAAACAGGCTTACTGTTTTCATCTTCTTCCAGATTTCCGTACTTATATCCAAAACTCAAACATCCTAGAAAATGAGTATCAATAGACGAAGCCTTTTCTGTATTATAATAATAGCTCAGAAATGATGTTGGCCCAGTAAAGTTAAAATCTTCAAGACTTTTTTCTATTTTCAGACTAACATTCTTTTGTTTAATCTCTAAAGGACAAGCATTTTGTCCAGCAAATCCAGAACTACCACCAACAAACCATACTCTAGTACCTATGGTCAATCCATCTATTTCTTGTTTTGTGGCCAATGGATAATATGGTTGTAGAATATCCATACAATAATCTAAATATACTGTTTCTCCATTGGTTTGAGAACACTCTATAGTGATACATTGACTTGTATTTTCCCAAAAATCCATGAATACATCTTTGTCTAAGAATAATTTCCCTAAAGAACAATCGTTATCGTCAAGTTGTATATAAAAGTTATCCGAGTATAATCCTGCAGCAATAGTATAAGTACCGCACTGAGGAACTCCAGCGTGTGTATAGCTAATGATTTCAGCTAATTCTAATGGGTCGTCAGTGTATGTGGCATGCTCAATTTTAGTAATCGGTAAATAATTTTCTTCGCTCAATAATAAATATCCAATCTTCGTGGCTTTTGTAATATTTAATTGATAGTTGATGCAAACAGGGATGTTTCCAGACAATGTGTGGTCTACTACACAAATAGTTATATCATAAACTGGTTTGATGTCATGGTCTAGTATTGTTCCAGAGTTTAGATATAGTTCATAAACTCCATTGGTAAAAACAATCGAAAAATGCACCGAGTCTAGTCCGTATAATTTGACTATATTTGAATCTAAATAAAGAACATCAATATCAGGATCAAGCCATTGTAAAGACCCTAAGTATATCGGGTCATTAATAGGCGTGTCTTCTGCTAAAGTTGACACAGGAGTATCTATGAAATCTATCAGAATGGGATTTTCGTTTACGTCAATAACAGATAAGGTATAATTAGTTGACGGAACATTAAGATTGACCGCAAATGGATCGGCAACATGAACAAATATACTGTAGTATGGTTTTTCTTCATAGTTCAGAACTACGCCAGTTTTTAAGTACAGTATATTGTGGTCTATTTCAAAAAATACCGCATCATTTCCAGATAAAAATAACACGTTAGTACCATAACCATCGTCTATATATGAAATTACTCCTAGTGGAATTCTAGCATATGATGTGTCTGTATTTTCTTTAATAGATAGTCTTGGATTTAATATTTGTATCGACGAAGGGGCGTAATTAACTTTATTTACAAATAGTTCATAAGTAGCACTAGCTACATTCCACCCTAGTTTTTCTATAACTACAATAATATTAAAACGTTTTTGTGTTTCGTAATTCAGAATAACGTCTTGATTCAAATACAGAACATCATTTTCGATATGGAAATTCTCAGAATCCGGACCATATATAGCATACTCATAAGGAGGATCTGTTAAAACAAAAGAGGTTTCTATATCAGCAACAGCAATTCTACTTGCTGTAGATGTGTTTTCATCGATATTATTTAATGTGGGAGAAATTTGTATAGTAGGTTCTTCTGCTGGTCCAGGTTTAGTGGTTTCTCCATCTTCAAGGTCATTAACGAATAATGTATAATTTACAGATAGAGGTTGACTTCCTTCGATATTGTTATTGTATCCATAAATTTTAAGCGGATATTCTGAAATATATTCATAATCTAAAGAGGTACCGGCTATAAGATATAATCCACTTCCAACTGTTTTAAAATATTCTGACTGCTCACCAACTATTAGATAGTTATTATCTCGTTCGTCTTGATCGTTAAAACCAATATTTGCTAATAATAAATCGTTTGATATAGTTGTGTTCTCATCAATATTATTGATAACAACACCTAAAAACATACCATAAGAAGGATCGTTTAGATTGGTGACTACTAATTTATATGAATCTATTAGAGGAGGCGCATCGGGCAATAATTCATCATAAATTCTTACGACAATATTATATTCAGACTTTGTTTCATGGTCTAAAACAGTTCCCGCTTTTAAATAAATAGGAGCTTTGCCATAACGTGTATTTTGCAAGTCATCTGGTACATCTACAAAGAAATAATCGGCGTCATCTCCTATTATTTCTATTTTGTGATTGCCTTGTATGTCGTAGTCTGGTTCAAGCCAATATACTTCTGCTACTTTTAAATTGTATTGTAATGGGTATATCTCTCCATTTAAGTAAAAATCTTCTTCATATAATGTATCAAAGAGATCCACTATAAAGAAATTATAGATAAACTCGTTCACGTCTGTAACATTAATGCTATAATAGAGTCCTAAAGGTCCTTTTTTCCCTATTAAACTATAATCGATCATTTCAATAATGACCGAATATTTATTTTGTACTTCGTAATTGAATCCTTCGAGGTTTGGTTTGTACCATAATTCTAATTCCGATAATCCTGAAGAAGCTAGTGATTGCCCAAATTCTGGTCCAAATCCAACTGGAGATATTGGATGTTCAGAATCCTGTGGTAAAAGCATAAACAGAGGAGCGTCTTTGCCGATTAAAGAAAAAACATTTACTCCTTTTTCATCAATATCATTCAAAGATATATTTGCCAAATGAATACCGCTGAATGTTACATAATTTTCAGGAAATACATTGTTGATACCGGATATTCCTATGGTATAAACATCATTGTCATCATAAATCTCTAAAGAATATCCAGAACATATTACTTCTTTAGTTGTGATGGGTAGTTTTGTAGTTTCGTCTACTATTACTTCTGTTGGTCCTCTTGTAGTGCTATTATAGTCTTTTACGCATATTGTTATGTTATATTCTTGTTTTACTTCAAAGTCTAATAGAACGTCTTTTTTAAGATATAGTTTTGGATTTGCTTCTCTAGACCCAACAGAATTTGCTGCGGGCATATCTAACTCAAAATATTTACTATCTTCTCCAGTTAGCCATGCCTTATATTTTCTATAATTGTCTTTGTCTTCTATGATAACATCTGCTACAAAAATTCTTTTGTCTGTGTCTGTATTTTCCAATAATCCAGCAACAGCGACTTTTATATCTACCTTTTTTAGATCTTCGTTAAGTATAAAATTTAATTGCTTCCATGAGTCTTTAGCTATTTCTGTTCCTTTAGGAAAGGCAAATACAGCAGCATCTATATAGTTTGGATAGATATCAGGACTTTCTGGGTCGTAAGAAGAAGCCTTTAATGGATAATACCTTTTGACAGGCCCCAAATCCTGAGACGGCCCAAAGTCAGGTAAGTCTGGTTGATAAACAGAAGTAACTGGGCATCCACTATTATTAACAAAGATATTATCTGGGTTTATCGTTGTGCCATTTTCTTGTAGAAACTTATAATCGCCAGTTCTATAATTTGAAAATATTAAGTTATGACCAGCAGTTAGTCCATAGATGGTATTATCTACATCGTCTATTAAAATTGCACCTAATGTTCCTTGTGGTGGTTTTTTATTTCCGTCATAAGTATAATCATTACGTCCATCTTGTACGTTTGTAATCTCTCCATTTTCTGGATTACATCCGATGTATACGCCACATCTCAACTCTTCATTAACAGGCAATAAAGAGCGATGTTTTTCTGACCATTCTCCATTAATTCCAACGCCAGAACATCCAGAACATCCTGTAGAGCCTAATAAATAAGCAAACGAGTTACCTACAATAATATCTGTTGGATATTCTCTGCTATCAATTGATATAATCGGCGGTATTATTTCTTCTAGTTTTAGATTATTTTTATCTTTTTTTTGGTCAACAGCAAAAACTATAGCTTCTGTATCTATAGTTTGATTTCTAATACTCTTTTTACCTATTCCAACTGAATTAACTGAACTACTAAATGTTTTATATAGCTCAAATATTTCTTTGTCTAAATTATTTTTCATAGTTATTTAGATGGTGTCCATTTATGCCATCCGTAATTAGGTAACCATTCATTTTTATCGTCTTTACGTTTTGGAAATAGAGTTCCGCCCTTCTTATGCTGACCAAAAGACAATAATCCACCACAACTTGTACATTTTAACTCATAGTAGTCGTTACCTTCTACTGTTCGACAAATGAATTTTAGGTCAGAACTTTTGCATAAGCCGCATGCTTTTTCTCCGAAAACTTCTTGAATCATAGCTAATTCTTTGAAGACTTCTTTTTGACCTGTTCCTTCTACTTCAAATGTCAATCTGTCATTCACTTTATAATTTAATTTCATAATACACCTTATTTCCAGTTCGGGTCATAACCCAATACGTCTTCTGGGATTTTATTACTTTGTTGATAGCTTGCAATCACAGACACAGCATTTACCGCATCATTATATGAGATATTATAGACGTTTTCTTCTTTAATGTCAAGTTTGCTTAATAGTTTAATCATATGGATATCTAATCTTTTGCTTAGAACATCCATAAAGTTAATTTGATTATTAGTTATTTTATGAACAGTATCCATGTCTGGATGGTCTTCAATTTCAGAAGCGACTTCTTCTGCTGCAACAACTTTACGCAAACGCAACGCTCTACGAAGGGCGCGACCTTCCGCTCTGGTTTCTGCTACAGCAACAGGGTGATTCCGAAAAATCTTGTCACAGTTGCCCCAATAAACGTCCGCAGCGCCCGTTACAAGCTTAGTATTATAAAGACCAAGTCTTGATTCAGTTGCTGCGTTTGGTTTAAATGTGAGGCTAAAGGTAACTGTAGCCCTCATCTCGTTATCTCTGCTAGGAGTTTGATCAACCTTAGTTGTTGCCTCCATGATCTCACAATCCATAACTTTCTCAAAGATTCGACGCAATCCATCTGTTGTAGGATTACCCATGATTTTTTCATCTTCTGTTAGAAAACTTAATACATAATCTGTCCATTCAATATCATGAATAGTTGGGACAAGCTTTTCTTCTAGTTGTTCATCTAATGATTGCTGTTCTTTTTTTGTTGTCTTTGCCTTTGGCGACATTTATTCATCTCCTATTTCTATATAGTTTTTTCCTTGGTTTTTAATATCCGCTATAGCTTCCATGA
>Ga0070751_1000927_pt1 | contig 17632 bp, 25 predicted proteins | sample VirMetDEL_Aug_28_FD_78514 | JGI IMG/M metagenome (GOLD analysis project Ga0070751, IMG submission 78514) | Aqueous microbial communities from the Delaware River and Bay under freshwater to marine salinity gradient to study organic matter... | ecosystem: Environmental > Aquatic > Marine > Coastal...
AATCCAGATGCTTTTGGAAATGCTTTAAAAAAGTAGACTGAGAAATCATAAGTAAATGAAGCCCATCCAATCCGGATGGGTTTCTTGTTTTTATTCGAATATATCAGTCCCGGGCAAATTCTGCTGCCAAGACCAAGCATCTTTCATCATATCTCCAAGATCTCTTTTAGCTTGCCATCCTAATCCCCAATAAGATTTCGTGGTGTCTGCCCAGATTCTAACAATGTCACCATCTCTTCTAGGTCCAACCTTGTAGTTTACCCGAACCCCTTTAACCTCTTCAAATTTATTGATGAGCTCAAGAACTGTGTAGCCCACGCCAGTGCCTACATTGAAAACCTCAAAGTTTTTGGTATCTGGGGCCTGCTTTTCTTTGTCCCTATCACGGTCCTCATCAAATAGTCTTTCTACCGCTTTCACGTGTGCTTCTGCAAGGTCCATAACATGAATAAAGTCTCTAATACATGATCCATCTCTTGTATCATAATCATCCCCGAATACTATAAGTTGATCTCTAATTCCTGCTGCAGTCTGAGTTAAATACGGAACTAGATTATTTGGTATTCCGAGAGGAAGTTCACCAAGCATTCCACTTTCGTGTCCACCAACCGGATTGAAGTAACGGAGTGCTATAGAATCTAACCACGTGTTATCTCTGAGCATGATCTCACAAACTTGTTTGGTTGATCCATAAGCCGTTGTGGCTTGTTTAACGGGACTTTGCTCGTCCACTGGGATAATATCAGGTTCTCCATAAACAGTGCAGCTAGAGCTAAATACAAGCTTCCTGCAGTCCTTATATTTCATTGCTGACATTAGACTCATTAAACCACCCACGTTGTTTTCGTAGTATGAAAATGGATCCTCCAGACTTTCACTTACAGATTTATAGGCTGCAAAATGAATTACACCATCAATTTGTTCATCCCCGAGAATGATCTCCATATCTACATTATGAAGAACATCTACTTCATAGAACTTAGGCTTTTTCCCTATGATGTGTTCGATGTGATCTAGTATACCCAGCTTTGAGTTTGAAAGGTTATCAACGATCACCGGATTGAATCCAGCTTCATGGAGTGCAACTACAGTGTGAGATCCAATAAATCCCAGACCCCCTGTCACAAGTATGTTTTTAGACATAATGAAAATGTTTTCAAGTTATAGTAAGAATAGAGGAAAATCTTTCAAGAAGATTTACCTAGGGGTTGACATTTTAGATCCTAGGATTTGATCAGCATTCGGAAAGACGTATTTAACATCCTTAGCAGCCATAATAGGATTAGTCCAGTCTATTTCAAGGCAGTAGTCCTCATATTTAAATGGCTTAAGATCTTCATGGACAGCTACAACCTCAAAACGTCCATCCCAAGACATGATGTTGTCCATAACTTCGCCAAGGCCGGATTCGAAATCTGATCCTTTTCTTGCGTCTTCCAAATCTTGTTCCTCTTCAATGCCCATATACTCCAAAATTAAAGCAGACGCTTCACCAGGATTTTTTGCTATGACAGCATAAATTCTAGATCCCATCTGATCTCTATCATAAATACTTGATGTACATACGAGCCAGCCTTTATGTTGTTCTATGCCTATGGAGTCGAGGTCTGATAAAAGATCTCTCTCGTCGTTCTCGAAAGTTCTAAATGATTTGAGTGGCATTGTGTGAATTTATTTTGTCTATATTATATATCTGGAGAACTTTTTTGATTGTCCGGAATATAGTAAGAAGAATAAAAGATAAAGAAATGGATAGAAAACCCCTTGAATTAATAGATGTAGATTGTTCTTTCTTTGTGATAGATTCACAGGGTAAAAAAATAAGACGGGATCTCAGAGAAGAAAATCTGGGAGGATTTACATATGATGGATACATCAATGGTGAATATGACGATATTAACTACATGTTCTTCGAAAATTTCCATTTCTATGATGCTTATGAATGCACCGGGTCTGATTACGAGAGACTTGGCTGTAAGATAAATCCGGGTGACGTGGTTGTCGATATTGGGGCTAACGTGGGGATGTTTACTCGATGGGCTAAATATAGGGGTGCGTCTAGGATTATTTCATTCGAACCTATGTCCCTTACATATTCCTGTCTGGTTGATAATTCATATCAGATAGCAGAGTGCCATAAGGTGGCAGTGGGATCTGATAGGGTTCAGAAAATGAGAATTACCGGGTCAATCTCAAATTTAGGTGGTGCTTTAGCAGTTGATGAAAGTTTGTTTGATCCTAAGGAAACAGTGAGGGAGGAGCTCTGTCACTACATGAGTATAAGATCACTAATTTCTGAAGGAATCATACCGGAAGAGGTAGATTTTTTGAAAATAGATTGTGAAGGGGGTGAATTAGACATTATAGAAAATACCAGCGACGAGGATCTATATAGGTTTAAAAAGATCTCGATGGAATACCATCAGGAGTCGATAGGGAATTCATATAGAGAAAAATTTATGCAAAGGATGGATAGTATGGGGTACAATCTATTTACTCTAATCCACGGTGGGGGTTCAATGGAAGATGCCAATTTACTAATCCTTCATGCATGGAGGGACTAGTCAATTGATTAATTTTTTATTACGCCTATATCCCCTATTTTTGGATTAAATATTTATATGAGAATAACATTTATAAGTGATACTCACACTAAGCACAGATCACTCAATCTCCCCGGTGGGGATGTATTAATCCATGCTGGAGACCTAATGAATAGCGGTTACAGTCTACACGAAATTGAAGACTTCTGTAAGTGGTTTGAATCACAAGACTATGATGTCTGTATTTTTATTGCTGGTAACCATGACCGCATGTTTGAAGATGAGCCTGAACGGGTTGCTGAAATAGTTAATTCTTATGGAGTAGATTACATTCAAGATAGTAGCTTTCAATGTGGAGACTCTACAAATGAAATGATAAAGATCTATGGCTCCCCTTGGCAGCCTGAGTTTTATAATTGGGCATTTAACTTGCCAAGAAGGGGTGAAGAATTGGCTAAGGTCTGGGATAAAATTCCAAATGACGTTGATATCTTAATTACACACGGACCCCCGCAAGGGCATTTGGATATAAGCGGACCTCCTTATAACCAGGGTGATCTAGGGTGTGAAATACTTAGGGTTAGAGTTGATGAGATTAAGCCAAAGATTCATGTGTTTGGCCATATTCATGGAAGTCATGGTTATAAATCACATAACGGGACACATTTTATCAACGCTTCAATTCTAAACGAGAGGTACGAGGTTGTGAATGACGGATTGACCGTTGAGTGGGATACAGAAAGCAACGAGCTCTCATTTATATAATCAAGGATGATTACAAGATTACATATGACCGAGAGGAGATCCCTCTCAATGTCGAGATCCTACTTGCAAGGAACGCATGAGATGAAACCGAGGGGGTTATGGTACTCAATAGGAAAGGAATGGATAAATTGGTGTAATTCGGAAATGCCCGGATGGATCTCAAAATATAACCATATACTTGACATAGACACCTCAAGAATACTGATTATAAGTACCGGCGAGGACGTCAAAAGGCTCGAGAGCAAATACCAAGGGAGAGAGCAGGAATTTGAAAAATGGGGGAATCGGTACATAACTATAGACTGGGATAGACTGTCCAGGGACTTCGATGGTATCGAGATAAGAAATTATTACGACATCAGATTTTCCAGAGACGAGGAATCTAGATTTTCTGAAACCCCATGGCACGAAAACCTCTGGTTCGGATTTTGGGATGTACCATCTGGGTGCATTTGGAATCTGAGATCCCTCAAGGGATCAACACCGGTTCTCACAAAAAATCTATAATCTCAAGGGGCTAACTGGATAGGAGATGATGGTAGAATTCTATTATACTTTTCCTCACCGTTGGTAAATTTAGAATTAATTAGGTTAACAAGAGAATATGGGTTTATATTGTGGATATTAAAAAACTCAGGCTCTTTTATTTCCTTTACCGCGTCTAGTCCCCAAACTAGGTTGTATGAGTTTATAATCTTATTGTCAAGGAGATATCTGAATACCTGATCAAGATCCTCAAAGTTTTTCTTCTCAGAAGCATATTCTATATCAGGGCCGAACCACCCATTTGATTTATACAGCTCAAAAGCTTGCCTTGGCCCTGGGGCTATCATTATCTCCACGAGGGGTTTTTCCGTCGAACTATCCCAGGAAAATATCCAACCCTGGTAGTTTTCGAAACCAATATCTCCAAGGTCTCCCATGAGATCAAGGAGTTCCGAATCTTCATATTCTTTAAGATGCTTGATGTACTTATTCATAGGGATTTCTATTTTTATCCATTATATCTATTTTCCAAAACTTCCCAATCTAGGGCATTTATAAAATCCCTTATGTAAGCCTTCCGATTAGCTTTATGCTTGAGGTAATATGCATGCTCCCATACATCCATGCCCAGTATTATTTCACCACGGAACATCGGGTCCATAAGTGGATTATCCTGATTGGGTGTTGTTAGGATCTCCAGTCCGTCCTCCTTACTAACTAACCAAGCCCACCCAGATCCAAATTGGCTTAACCCAGCTTCCGTGAATTTCTTTTTGAAGTTAGATAAGGATCCGAATTTATCCATTATTGCCTTTCTCAAGTTTCCTTTTGGATTTTTTTTATCCGGGCTTAATCCTTGAAAATATAAGAAATGGTTGTAGTATCCTCCAGCATTATTTCTTAGTTTATTGCTATAGAGATCTACCTCACGCAGGATTTTTTTTATGCCCTCCATATTTTCTCCCATCACTACATTAATTCCATCCTCACTGATGGCTGAATTTAAATTTTCCGTATATTTCTTATAGTGAACATTATAGTGTTCATCCATCGTTTCCTTATCTATATAGGGTTCGATTGATGAAAGCGAATAAGCCAATGGATGCCTTCTGAATTCAGATACATTGCTAGATTCTAGTATCAAATCTGTTAGTGAAAAGTACTTCACGTGTTTCATCTTCTTCATATTGATCTATATATTTTGAATCGAAACAAAACCTTTCGAGCCACACTAAAAAATTAAATCGGAGAATTTCACAAACATTAGGATATGATAGTCTAATATGAAATATATAAACAAAAACTATATGACTAGACCTGAAACCAACAAGGGAAGCGTATTTCCGGGGGCGGTGGAGCTACTCTTTAATAAGCTGCGAAGACCTATACACTATTCCTATATAGCTAGGTATATTCTGGGAGAATCCGAGGAGAGAACTTTAGAAATCCTGAATAAGCTGAAATCTAGAGGTATATTGGAAGAGGGAATAAATTCTAGCGGATATTTCGTAAATTCATCCGGACCATCCGGACCAAGTTCCCTTTAATTACATCCACCACATAAAATGGGGTAAACCTTATTAATCGAAACTCAACGCGGGTATCACTATAAAAATCCATGAGATAATACTCACCGGATTTTTTTTATTCGGCAATTTTTAGTAAAATTGCAAATACGAGAGATATTATGCTTTACAAGTACGATAGTCAAAAATTAGTTTATGTCAGGACAAAGAGGAAATTATGGGCTGCTGTGATTTTAGTTGTATTCTGTTCCTTTTCATCTTTTTTAGCGGGTAGGTACACAAACCCCAAGATCATGGAGGATCTTGAGAGAGATCTGGTAGTAATCTCTATAGAATCAGATTCTGCCCAAAATTCATTTTCTAAACATAAGCTCGTTGAGGAGATCAAGAGATTGAATATTCAATTTCCACATATAGTGATGGCTCAATCAATTATAGAAACGGGACATTGGTCAAGCGAAGTGTTCAAACATAATCATAACCTCTTCGGGATGAAAGAGGCTCGGGTGAGAATAAACACCGCGGAAGGGACCAATTTAAATCACGCCTATTATATCGATTGGATGGAATCACTTTACGATTATGCCTTCTACCAATCAAGATACCTAGGGGGTATCAAAACCGAGGAGTCATATTTCCAATATCTCTCAGGGAGCTATGCAGAATCCCCAGGGTACGTTTCATCACTTAAGAAAATTATCGAGGAGGAGGAATTAAAAAAATTATTCGAATGAGCAGAATTCATAAACAAGGAGTAAATCCAAAAACAGGTAATATAGTCGACGTTGCTTATGGATGGGACGAAGTCCCGGGATTTAAGCCTGGATACTTTTTCCAGGTATACAGCAGGGAGAGAAAGGATTTAGAAAAAAATGATGAAGGTATAATTCTGAATGAGGGATTCATAAATGGGATATCAGAAGAAAAACTTAAGTCTCTGCTAAAGGAATGGACAGTAAAATGAGGAGTATGATATCCATATGGAACTGGCCTAATACCAGGATAGATCCGGTAGAGGTAAATTACTTAGCTCATGAAATAGCTGAACATCCAGATCATACATTCTCTTTCCTGGAGGAATATTCTGTGGATAATCCTCAGTCAGGTTTTATAAATAGTTCATTGGTAGATCTCCATATACGTACCAAAAAGAAGGAAATAAGACCCAGTGTGCCTCGAATTTTTTTGGGTAGTCCCCAAAATATCCGCCCCTCAAAATATGTAAAATACACACAAATCGGAAACTACACATTCTGCGATAGGTCGCATAGATATCCCTGGATATGGACCATATTAAAGAGAATAAAATGTGCAGTGGATTTAGCCGATAATACGTATTCACACCTCGTCTTTGTCTCCGGCGGATTAGTCCCAACTGAATCCGGTGGTCATAAGATATTGGAGATGGTCGAGGAAGCCTCACAAAAATCAAGGGATCTCATAATCTTCCGGGACGAAAATAGGAATGTAGTGCCTGATTTTTTTATAATTAGTAAGAAAGCGGGAAAGGAGATATTTGATAGCATGATCTTTGATCCGGATCCAGAGACACCATTACCGTTTTTTAATTATAGCATTGAGGAATTCCTTGATGAAATATCGATGAGATATCCAGATTCCTCTAATATTTCTTCCAAAATCTTAGGAGGAATTGGCACGTGGGAAAGGCCCACTTTTTCCTTATCAATGGAGGATGAAAAAATATCAGAGTGGGAGAGACTTCATATAATTGATACAATCTCAGTGAATTCTCCATATTTAACGTCAAACAGAGATGGGTCGTTTACCTTATCCTATTTGATGGCAAATCTAGACCAATCTCTGGATATGGAATTTGCAGCAAGGGTTATCCTCAACATAAACAAACCCGGACAACCGGGAGATAAGTATCTCCTCTACGAGAAGGAAGGTAATATCCGTCCTCAGGAGTCCATGTATGGATTAGAGATCTCAAAGATCCATGCTGATCCAAATTCATATCTAGAAATACAGTATAGTGTTGGATGTAAGGGAATCTACTTGCAGGAGAACTATAACATACCCCTTGATTTTCTATCACTTCATTCTCTATGGGGATTTAGACAATTGATCACCAATGATGATCCGGATAAACCCGACGGTGAACAAAAAATATAATCTATATTGGGAGCATAAAAGATTAAATTATGAATTTTACAGTAAGAAAGGTAGAAAGAAGAACCATCTGGGAAGCTTCTAAGCCAGTATCCCTGAAACCAGAATGCTTTACTAAACTTAAAGTATTCCCATATGTAGGAAATATTGATAGCGAGGAGGAATTCCTCTCATATCTTCAGGATCTCTATTGGGAGGATTGGTATTCAGTGTGTGATGAATTAGAAAACATGGGTATGCAGGGGGAGTCCGCTGAAATATCCAATTTATTCGAGGGTGATCTATCGAAATATTCGGACACGTCGGAAAAAGGTGAGGATTCCTGGTTCGAGATAGGGGAGATTGACCCCTCATACACAAAGTTAGGAGGATTTAATCCCAGGGTAGACACCACGGGATGATCTAAAGAGATAATATCCAGATGTAATCCCAGAGCTTTATCCATCGGTGGATTTTGCCCTGGGATTTTAGTTTATCACTATAATGGCTATACGAATCCTTATCGTCCTCCATACAAACGATAATATTCTTTTCGCCATTAACGGTATGGTTTGAAAATCCAGAGGTGCAATCTATTATTTGGATGTCTGGGATTTTCACACCTCCGGGTAGGTTACCGAAGGATATATCATATTCCCGGTAAAGTTCCCTAATTTTTCTCCTTTGGTGAGCTTTAGGCTTTTTTCCAAGATATTGTATATGGGAACCTATATCTTCCCATTCTATTCCCAGAAATCCCAGGAGATAATCCTCAATATCATAAAAGAATGGGTCCCGGTAGGATTCCCTCGAGTTCTCAGAATACCATTTATGAAACTCGAAGTAGCATTTTTCTATCCTTTCTATTTCTGACGGACTTCTTTTTTTACTGGAGTTTGAATTCTCCCTTATTGAATATTTGATGTAATGTCTGGGTAAACATAGAACGTCGCTTCTGCATTCTATGCTTCTAACTATGAACATATCATTCATCCGGATAATATCATCCGTATTGGAGAATATGTAATCCCACTCAAATTTATGTTCAGATCTCCAAACTCTCCCGACATAGGATTGAAGTTTATCGAGATTATCCTCTGTGTGTATCACATATCTGCTAAATCTTTTTCCCTCCTCAAAATAAAAATATCCCCCCGATAATATACATCCAACCTGGGGGAATCGATTGAACCAATATAGGCAATGCAATAGATAATTCGGATGGACAATATCATCAGCATCTATATGGAAGATATAGTTACCTTCGGAGTAGGTGGAGGGGTCCAGATAAAGTTCCCTCTTTTTCTTCTGTTCTACATACCTAACCCTAATATCCCTATTTGATAAATTAATCAGGGCCTCCTTCGTTTCTTTGTTTCCTGAGAAATCCTCGGTGACAATCCATTCCCAATTAACAGCCTGACCCCTTATGGATTCATAGAGGCGATTGATATAGCTGACTGGTTCTCCACAAAAAGAGGTAACTATCGAAAATTTATCTCTCATATTACATGATCCATCATATAAAATATTACTGCACAGAATACCAATTGTTCCACGGACCGAAATTAAAAGAGAATCCTGGGATATAACCTATAAATACATAATAATGATAATTTACGTAGACATAGACGAGACCATCTGTACATACAAGGGGGAAAGAAGCTACCCCGATGCAATTCCAATACAGGAGAATATAGACAAGATCAATTCCCTGTATGATGAGGGAAACTATATAAAATACTGGACCGCAAGAGGAGCAGTGACAAAGAAAGATTGGAGAGATTTGACATTAGAGCAGCTAAAAAATTGGGGCTGTAAGTATCATGAGCTTAGTACGGGTGAAAAACCCCATTATGACCTCCTGATTTGTGACAAAACTAAAAGAATAGAAGAAATATAAATGGCGACTGACAGGAAGATAGAGATCACTATCGCTGATAAATCAATTAGACTCCAGAATTTTTCCGCTAACTCGTATATTCTATATGTGGAAGATCCTTTCACTTCAACAAAGGGATATAGAAACGCCTCATTTAAACCAAATACCTGGTGTCAAACGAATATTTTCATCTGGGGACCCAGCATAAAATCAGGAATGGCAGATATAGTTCTAGAGGACCCCAATAATTCCAGACGGATCAGATATAGGGTTCATATGGATTCCAGGGAAATCGAGGATATTACAGGATCTGAGGATTCTTCCATTACAAAAAGAGTATCTATAATAATCCCGGCTTACAAAGCTCATCAATTCCTGTCAGATTGTCTGGAACCTCTCATTCACGAATCCGTCGGAAATCCTCATTTAGATATGGAAATTCTGGTAGGAATAGACAATTGTCTGGAAACCGCGAAGGAAATGTCCAAGAATGTGTATCCGAAGGTAGTAAAAACATACTTCTTTGATGAAAACGTTGGTCCTTATGTAATTAGAAATACCCTAGCGGCAAAGGCATCTGGAGATTATCTCGTTTTCTTCGATGCAGATGATATACCATTCAGCAGGATGGTAAGTACCATTATAGAAGAAATGGGCACCTCATCCATGGTTAACTGGAAGTTTAAATGGTTCAATGACGGTGAACCTATAGTAGACACGTCGATATTGGAAAATGGATTCTTAACCCATGGGGTTTTTGCAATAAGAAAGGAAAAATTCCTATCCATGAATGGATTTTTCCCATGGAGAACTTCGGCTGATTCTGAATTTCAACAGAGGTCCAACAGCCTAAAGATAGGACCTGACCCAATCAACAGATATTTGTTTTTTAGAAGAAGATCTCAGGGAAGTCTTACACAGCACCCCAAGACTAATATGTCCTCACCTCTGAGAGAGATCTATCACCAAATAATGGACGAGAATTCATATTTAGGAAGACACCCAAATCCTATAGAAATGAGGATATCCAACTGCATAAGGATATAAAAGGTAACTTATTCCTCACTCGAGTTATTCTGATCCTTATTACCCCAGATCTTATCGGCAGAAGCCAAACCTAAACCACCTATGCATATCGCTGCAACAGCTTGAACTAAAGTTGGTTCTACAGGTTTCTCCGTAAATAGATTTATGAATAAGGCAACACATAGGGATAAACCTGAGGTTATTCCTATGAATCTTTTGGAAGAGGGGGTTCCCTTTTCATCTTTCAGAAGACCTGAAAGCCATTCGATAATTCTTTTCATAGTGAGACTTACTTTAGTATATCTATCGGGGAAGTGAAGGATATACAGGTACAAAAAAAAGTCCAGTAAGTATCTTTTAGTACATAGTTAAGGTTTCAAAAAAAGCTTTTCTTAGCCTCAGTAATAATTTTTTAAGAGGACTAAGCGATCTGGATTCCTCTGTCTTAAAAGGATTCTCTCTTTCACATTTACAGCTTTGGCATTTACATTTCTCCATAACTTACAGTGACGTTAGCATGTCCATCAACTCCTGCTGAGGAAACATATCAAATTTGGTAGTTCTGCAATTGGTATGAGACCAGAGACCCTTTGTCTCTGTGCACATACTTACACTACATTTATCGAAAGCCTCAGCTCCCTTATCCCTCACGAGTTCGGGAAGACCTTTTCTAACATCTATCTCGTCCCTTTCTCCGACATACCGGATTAGCTTTTCCAACTCTATTATCTGTTTATCTGAATATCTGTGCCAGTGTTTGTATCCTCTGAACTTCTCAGATAGCTCAACCACTTGCGATGGATGAGCTTCGGTTCCCACGTATGTATAGAATTTGCCGGGAGTTCTTTTGATCCAGGTTCTAACCCCGTTAACTTTTTTGTAATAACCTCCTTCCGTTAAATACCCGAAATTATTTACCTCTATACCTACTGAAGCCCTATGCATTATATTGTTACCTATCCCCAAATGCCATCCGTATCCTCCCTCTGGGAAAGCCTGTACTACAGTTCCATCATATTGAGAGTCACAATCTGTTATTTTCTGCCCACCTAGGCAAAATTCAGTAGCTACCCTGCCCCTGTTATCTCGTGCCCAATTTTTGATCGTATTGAATGGATTATTCCATCCTGCAGTGTGGTGGATGAAGATCCAATCCTTTTTTTCTCCAGTGGTGTAATATTCGTCGGTAGGCATATGAGCCTTATGCAAGTTAAACCCAAAATCTTCAGGTACAACCGGTTCTTCCATCTCATCGGTTGTTATTATCCCCAATTCATAGGCTTTGTTCCATGTTTTCTTACCAACTATACCATCCGCTACCAGCCCATTCACTCTCTGGAATTCCACTGTTGATTTATGCGTGAGGTTACCAAAATCCTCATCGACCTTATAGTTGTAAAGCTTTATATTTTTTAGGAACTCCTGCCAGTATCCTACTACCAGACCCTTGCTTCCTTTCTTTATCGTTTCCATATTTGCTATCGTTTATATTGTATACTATTTATCTCGGATAGCAACAATTTAAGTCTTTCCTTGAGATCCTCATTCTCTCCACTGTTATAATTTCCATCCGTCTTTATGTCCACGATTCTAGATTGGTATTCTAAACCAGACGGCCTTAAAAAATCAACCTCGTCTCTAACTCGTAGAAGATCTCCATGTATAGTCGCTCCATTTATTGTATTACCCGGATCGCATAGACTACCCAAATTGTGCTTCCTTACGTAGGTTAATACCTTATTTAATTTATTATACCCTAATCCCAGATTATCCAAAGATCCCAAAAATTCCAAATCATCCACAAAGTTGGAGGTTATCTTTATCCGATCCAAGACTTTTAAAACTGAGGATACCCTCATAACATAGGGATGCCATATACACGTGTAATTTAATTTAGATGCATGTATAATTGAGGTTACATGTCTTGGTGTCTCGAAGTAGTTGTCTTCAAATGCCCATGGTTGATTATATGGATAACCAGCCACATATCCAGCCCAAACCGTACGAGTTTTTGGTAAATCCAAGGGTGTTTTTGCTTCCATCAGGTTAGAAACTTCATCTCCTTCAAAAAAGACTGAAGTACCATATGAGAAGTCCAGCTCTGGTGTTTCTGTGAATACCCTGGAGATAAACTCCAAGCATTCACGGTCCAATATATCATCGTCATCTAAACGAATCATTACCTCCCCCTCAGAGATCCTTGGTGCAATAAACCAACTTTTCTTGTATAAGTAGTGTGGATTAGCTGAATTAATATAGGTTACTGGATTACTATTCCGATCTCGGAAGTTTTTTACCGTGGATTGATTTTTCGGTTCATCGCCATCATCAAATACTATAACTTCCCAATCCTTATGTGATTGCAATTCAACAGATGCTAGTGCTTGTGCCAAAAAATCGGGTCTACTAAAGGTCCTTATTATCACGGTTATCTTCATACCAGATAATATTTAATGTCTAAAAAAATTAAACGAATCGATTACTTCTTCCTCTCTATGTAAGTCTTCAGATAGGCGGGGATACTGCCATTCCCGCTTATTAGTTCCAGCTCAGAATCTGCTACCACCTGTCCAATCAGGGGAAGTATTGCTCTCGATTCCCTCGATACACCCGGACTTTTTGTAGTTCTTTGTAAATCGGTTTCCATGCTGAGAAACTTATCAGGATACAGCATAATCTTTTCCACCCAGGGTGCAATTGATTTAAGTAACTTTGGTGAAAGTTTCTTCATAATCTCATTCTGCCAGGGTTCTCCTATATAGTAGGTACCCATGGATAGATCTCTTGCTGTTTGCTTATCTAGAGGGAAGTACTTGTTATAAGGAAATAGACAATATCCCAGCACATGTAATGCCTGGGCTATGTAGAATCTTATGTTATATGCGTCAGAACCATAAACTTCCCTTATCGCAGGGAAATTCAATCCTTTATCATCCGAAGATCTGCCCCCTCTTTTATCAGATGCCTCCTTAGATGCGTCCTTTGCTTTATCTGGATCAAATGTGTCATTGGCTTGAAAGGAAGTCGGGATTTCAAAATCCAGATCTGTATAACTCTCAAAAATTTGGATATGCTTCATTTCTAAATGTTAGTTTTTCTATATATCTTTTATCTGAACAGCAGAAACAATCCCAGCTATATAATCCGGAAGATTAATCTTAGGTTCCCAGTTAAGTTTAACCGTCTCAAACCACTGAGTTCTTTGTCCTTCGTTTTTTCTGAGTGGGACTGATAGCCAATCTTTACCCTCTATTGCTTCCTCACCTGCATACATTTTCACAAGATCCATGATGGTATATGGATGATTCCTCCCAAGATTGATTATTTCACCACTTCTTTTTTCCTCCATTATCGCAATGAGACCTGAGCATATATCATCAACGTGTGTAAAGTCCCGAGACTGTGTACCGTCACCAACAACAGTCATAGGTTCCCCATTTTCCCATTGTCTCTGAAATTTTCTAACCACAGTTGCGTATTCACCAGACCAAGGCTCTCTCGGACCATATACGTTGAAGAATCTAGCGCTAGAACAATCAAGATCATAGCAGTTTGCCATCATTTTGAGATATTCCTCCCCGGATCTTTTGGAAAGGGTGTATGGGCTGACATAATCACCATGTAGGGAAGAACTAGTAGATGAGAATATCATCTTTGCACCAAACCCCCTGGCTTTCTCTGCCACATATGCAGTCCCGAATGCATTATTATGGAATGTTTCAAGTGGTTTATCGAAGCTGGGCTGTATTCTAGCATCGGCTGCGAGGTGATAAACTACGTCGAACTCTTCATCTAGAGTTTTAGAATCCATAAAATCCCCTATCTCATATGTAGCATCGCGATTCCCATTTCCCAACGTAGAAGACGAGGAACTTAAGTTATCTATACCCTTTACATCATGACCTAGAGATATTAGGCTATCCACCAGGTTAGAGCCAACGAATCCTAGAGCTCCAGTAACTACTATTTTCATCGATTACCCTTGCTCATTTGTTTTAACCTCTCCCTTATCGTGCCACTCCCATACAATCTTGTTTATTGCAGAATGAAAATCTTGAGCATTTGGGTGCTTAAGAAAGAGATCGAATATTTCTTGCTTACTCATGTCTTTATTTATTGTGGTGTAAGAATTTTTGTACTTTTCTGTATCGAAGTAGAATCCAAGTATCCAAAACCTCCAAAAGTGAACTTCATCATATATGTCATAATACCTCTGTATGTATAACCACTTGTTAAAGAATCTTGTATTTCCCGGCACGATAAAATCTTTATAACCCTGCTAAAAAGGTTTTTATCCAATCCATTAAAGACCAATAATTTTAGAAAGTTTCTAAAAAAGAGCGTGTTTCTTTTTTTATTTCCGAGCATTATCCCGATATTTGTACTATAACAAAAAAGGGAAGTAAAATGAAAAACACAACTTTTAAAGCAATCGCCATCTTCTTGGCAATTTTCGGAACCAGTTGGTTAATTAAACTAACTGTCTTGGATTCACCAAAGGAAGTTTCTTACACAGTTATAGATTCTAATAAAGGTGCAGTAGAAGGACAGATCAACTCTAGCGAAAGAATTCTATCCGCTGCGGATTCTATCGATAAGGAAATAGCTCAATCCAACGATTCCCTCGTGAGACACCCAGGAGCATCAGAAGCTTGGGAAAAAATTGATAGAGATCGCAAGGCTCGTCAATAAGAAATCCCCAACATAGAAAAAGGACGCTATCATGCGTCCTTTTTTGTGGGATGTATTTTTAGAGACCTATATTATCCAAATCTCCTAATAGGTCCATCTCGTCTCTAAATCCCCGGGGAAGGTGAACTTTATCCCTCATCTTATCAAAAACAGGGTCACCCCACACCTTCTTGAGAAGGAGCATTGTCTCTACTGGGTTTTTCTTTATCTCGTCGGTTATCTTATTGTGTGTAAGATATGTGAGTAGCAGATTCGAAGCTTTATGTTCTCCTTCCTTCTCAAGCCTAGCTAGGGTCTTAAGTAATCCCTCAAAATTCCACATCCCATAATCTACTTCGAGATATACACCAGTCTTATCGTTATCCGCAACCAACCTTCCTCCGATTGTATTGGGAGCACCGTCTAGAGTTCTAAGGTCGTTATCAGAAACGAAAAGATCTTCACCTACAACCTTAGGTGAACCAACTAGATTCTCCAGTAGGTTTCCAGTACAAATAAAGCTTCCCTCAACTGACATCGGTCCGTTCTTCAGAGTGGAGAGTTTATTATATGAGCATGAGAAGGATCCATTGATACTTTCAGGGGCTCCCTCCAGAGAAGTCAACTTATTACCTGTTACAGCGTAATTAAATCCCACTTTTTTTGGTCCTCCCTTTAGTGATTTAATCTTATTGTAAGATGCAACTAAATTTCCACCAACCTCCTCAGGAAATCCATTCATGGTTGAAAGAGAGTTGTTGTCAACGTTAAAGTCTCCAGTAACTCTACCGAACCTTATCCCCTTTAGAGAAGTAAGACCCGAACTGAATTCTGTTCTTGGTACAGTACATATAAAATCTCCCCTCACGTCGACATATCCTCTGTGGTCTAATCTCCACCTCTTTTTCGCACACCTATCAAGTAGCTCTATAGCATCCTGACTGAGGCCACCACCAGATTCGTTGAGGTTAAAAAACCCATTATATTCCTTAATGTGCTTCATGGGATTTATATATCCTGAAATTTATCTAGGCTAATATACTACTTGATATATAAAAACCACAATAATAAAAACCACCGGATGAATCTCTCTCGACAAATAGGAAATACCCCACTGATCCAGATATCAGAAAAGATTTACGCAAAAGCAGAACTTTTCAATCCAACAGGTTCAATTAAGGATAGGCCAGCTTCATATATTATAAACGATGCTGAAAAGAGGGGGATATTAGAGAAAGGTGATACCATAATAGAAGCAACCTCAGGAAATATGGGCATTTCATTTGCTTGGTTAGCAGCTGAGAGGGGTTATAAATGCAAAATAGTTATGCCTTCAAATATGTCAGAGGAGCGGAAACAGATGCTGCGTATTTTTGGAGCGGATCTTATTGAAGTCGGAGCAGGTGATTTTGAAGGTGCTATTCAACTTAGAAATAAGTTGGCAGAAGAAAATGGGTGGTTTAATTGCAACCAGTTCCATAACCCACTGAACATTAAGGCTCATGAAGAAACCACAGCAAGAGAGATAATAGATCAATTATCGGTGAGAGAGAAAAAATTCATCGAGGGGTTTGTAAGTGGAACTGGTACCGGAGGAACCTTGATGGGAGCAGGATTAAAAGTTAAAAAGAGGGTTCCTGGGATGAAGATAATAGCGGTGGAACCCGCAGAATCTCCAGTTATGAGTGGGGGAGAACCGGGTCTACACGGTATACAGGGAATAGGGGATGGATCTAAATTCCTGGTAGATCTGAATCGTGTAGATAAAATCATTACAATCTCGACAGAGGAAGCAACAGAAAGATCCAGAAGGTTAGCTAAGGAGATGGGGATATTTGTTGGGATATCAGCGGGTGCTAATATACTTGCAGCTGAGAGGTGGGTCCTCGAAAATAAACCCGAAGGTGTTGTTGTTACCTTCTTATGCGATAGGGGTGAAAGATATTTAAGCTGTATCTAGAAAAAATTCAGGTAGATTTAGTTTTTTATTCACGTCGATTGTTCTAATATTTGTGTAAAGACAAAAATTATGAAAAGATTATTCCTATTAAGAGGTTTACCCGGAAGTGGTAAATCTTCATTAGCAAAATCACTATCGGATTCAGTAACAGGTCACGTTGAAGCTGATATGTTTTTCGTCAATGAAAAAGGGGAATACATCTTCGATGGTTCTAAATTGAAAGAAGCACACGAATGGTGCAGAAAGAAAGCTGAGGACTTTATGGGGCCTTATGAATTCGACACTGTGATTGTTTCCAATACCTTTACCCAAGAATGGGAGATGAAGCCCTATTACGAATTGGCCGAAAAGTACGGTTACCTGGTGTATTCACTGATTGTCGAAAATCGACATGGTGGCGTCAATGAGCACGGGGTACCGGAAGATAAATTGGAACAAATGAAAAATAGATTCGAAGTAAAGTTATGATCGATACTTCAAATTGGCTGGAAGCACTGATAGTGGAACTTTACTAAGTTTTTGTACTAAGGTTATATAGAGAGAGCGGAGCCTTTTACCGTTTGATGTCCAGAGTCGCTAAGCGGCTTTTGAATAGTCTTCACCGGCTATGAATGGATTTTAACTAAAACAAAGGTAAAGTAACATGAAAGTAACAAGTACA
>Ga0070751_1000928_pt1 | contig 17626 bp, 33 predicted proteins | sample VirMetDEL_Aug_28_FD_78514 | JGI IMG/M metagenome (GOLD analysis project Ga0070751, IMG submission 78514) | Aqueous microbial communities from the Delaware River and Bay under freshwater to marine salinity gradient to study organic matter... | ecosystem: Environmental > Aquatic > Marine > Coastal...
AGATTGAAATTCAGGCTAAAAACGGAAAACTTAGTTAGGGCATATTATGAGCAACTACGTCAAAAGCACAAACTTTGCCTCAAAAGATACTTTACCTTCTGGCGACTCTAATAAGATCGTCAAGGGTACTGAGATTGACACAGAGTTTAATAACATTGCCACCGCTATTTCTACTAAAGCAGATTTATCAGGGCCAACTTTTACTGGTTCCCCTGTTCTTCCAACGGGAACAACTGGCGTAACGCAATCATCCTCTGATGATAGTACAAAGTTAGCAACTACTGCGTTTGTTCAAGATGTGGCTGACTTAATTAAATCAGCTTTGTATCCTGTTGGGTCTATTTACTGTAACGCAACTAGCTCAACTAACCCTGCAACATTGTTAGGGTTTGGCACATGGACTGCTTTTGGTTCTGGTCGGGTAATGGTTGGTGATGGCGGTGGATTTACTGCTGGAAATACAGGTGGTTCTGCCGACGCAATAGTAGTTAGTCACTCGCATACAGCAACTTCATCAGTATCCGATCCTGGTCACGCGCACTATGCTGATTTAAATGCTGGTGGTACAAATACTTTTTATGTTGCCGGTCAAGCAGGTAGCACAGCATCACAACTATTAACAAAATCTGCTACTACTGGTGTAACCGTTAGCACTTCTATTTCTACAGAAGGTAGCTCTGGAACAAATGCTAACCTACAACCGTATATTGTGGTGTATATGTGGAAACGAACTGCTTAAAACAACCGGTTATCAAGAACGAGAATTACATTGTATATGTTGAAATGGTGCAAGGATTAACATTCATTCACATGGATGTGTTTAAGTGGAACAAAAGTATTAAGAAAGAATTCGTAAAGACATGGAAAGAGTGGGCTGGTAAACATAAACCTTTGTATGCGATGCCGTTTATAGATGACGAAAAGATGCACAAATGGTCAATTATTACTGGATTTGAGTTGTTACAGTATCAAAAGTGTTTAGATGGAATAACGAGAAAGTTGTATATCTGGAGATAGATTATGGGTGATATTGTCGGTTCAGTTTTTGGCTTTATGGGTGCGAAAGAGCAGGCTAAAGCATCACAAGCCGCTGCTCAAACCTCTGCTAATGCACAATTAGAAGCCGCTAGAATTGCTGCCGAAGAAGCTCGGTTCCGGCCAATAGGGATTACTACTAGGTTCGGCACATCCGAATTTGGGTATGATCCCACCACTGGGCGCGTATCAACTGCTGGATATACGGTTTCTCCAGAGCTAAAGGCTTATCAAGATCGGATTATGGAGCTTACCGGTCAAGGTCTTGGATTTGCTGAACAAGCTCCTGGTTTATATGCACCATTACAGACTGCTGCGACAGGGCTGTTTGGATTAGGCCAACAATATCTCGCTGAATCTCCTGAACAAGCTGCCCAACGGTACATAGCACAACAGCAAGAACTTCTCGCCCCCTCCAGAGAGCGACAGTTTGCTCAACTGCAAAACCGTTTATTCCAGACCGGTAGGGGGGGATTATCTGTCGGAGCTACTGGTGAACGTCCTAGCGGAGCTGCTGGTCTTGGGGCCACTACTCCTGAGATGGAAGCCTACTACAATGCCTTAGCGCAGCAAGACAGACAATTGGCGGCTCAAGCCATGCAAGCCGGACAACAACAGACTCAATTTGGTGCTGGACTGTTCGGAACTGGTGCTGGATTGTTAGGCGGTTATGGTCAAGGTCTTACGGGCGCTTACGCTCCGTTTGCAACCGGTCTTGGCACTGCTGGACAGATTGAGGCTCTTGGTATGGAACCGCTTAATATAGGCGCTCAATTAGGAGGTCGTATTGCAAGTTCTACTGGAGCGCAAGCATTGTTATCTGGTGGCTTAGGTGCTGCGCGTACATTACAAGGCCCGATGAGCTACAGCCCCACGGCAGGCTTATTACAAAGTCTTGGAAGGTCTGTGTCTGGTTATGGTGGGTTTGGTATAGGTTCTACGGGTGCCGCCCCTACTTTCGGAAGTTTTGATCCATATTCATACTTACCTAATATGCCTGGAAATCCTTATATAAGTGATTTTACTGGAAGTTACAATCCTTTAGCCATCGGCGGATTGGAATAATCATGGCACAAGACTCTATCGTAGGCGGTTTGTTCGGAATCACACCTGAATCCTTAGATTTGGCTCAACGTCAGCGTGATGAAGCAATGGCGATTCAATATGCCGGACTTGATCCAATGCAACGTGCTGCGTATGGAACCTTCCTGGCAGGCCAGCAATTAGGTCGTGGTATTGGTTCTCTGTTAGGCATTGAAGACCCTCAGTTAAAGATGGTTACTCAACGTCAGCAGATTATGCGTGGTATTGATCCTAATGATCCAGAGGCTCTTTCTAAGGCGTCTATGTTAGCTTCTGAAATGGGTGATCCTAGACTGGCTGCCGTACTTGCAGAACAAAGACGAAAGGCTCTTGAGTCTCAAGCTCTTGTTGCTCAACGTACCGCTGCCGCCAAACGAGAGCAAAAAACTGCAATTCCAACGAATATTCAAGAAGCACAATATGTTGCTACTTTACGGAATGATCGTAATCAAATTGCAGCATTAACTGATTCTGAAGTTATGGCTAGATATGGAATTGAAAAAACTGCCGCATTAGCTAATATTGACGCTCAACTTTCGCAGTTAGTAAAATCTGAAAAACCAGAGTCAAGGTCTGAATTACAAAAACTTTTGGATGAACTGGCATTATTAGACCCTGTTAAAGACAAGAAAAAATATGATGCTTTGAGTGGAAGAATTAATATTCTTACTACTAGAGCGCCTGGCACATCTGTTAGCGTTAAACTTCCTCCGCAAGAAAACGAATTTGAAAAAGAGCTTGGTGGAGTTCAGGCAAAACGCGTAGGAAAAAGTTTAGAAAATGCTGAATCTGCCAAGAAGTCTTTAGATACATTAATGCAAGCAAAAAATATTTTATCGCAGCCTGTTTTTACTGGCCCTCTTGCAAACTTTCAGTCTTCATACGGAGCCGCACTTCAATCTCTTGGCATTAAGTTAAAAGATAATGCTGTCGAAAATACTCAGGCTTATGGTGCTTTGATGGCAAAACAAACCGCAGAGATAATTAAAAATTTCGGAGCAGGAACAGGTTTGTCTGATGCCGACAGAGAGTATGCGTTAAAAGCCTCTGGTGGTGAAATTAGGATGACAAAAGAAGCATTGTTAAAGATTATTGATATTAATGAAAGAGCAGCAAGAAATGCGATTTTATACCATAACGAACGAGTTAAGAATATAAAAACAAACATTCCTCTGACCGTTGACCTACCTTCATCTCGCTGGACGGTTGTTAAATAATAAAAGGTATATATATGGCAGATCAAATTTATAAAGTCAAAGACCCCAGCGGGAATATTCGTAAGATTTCTGGGCCTGCTGGAGCCAGCGATGAAGAAGTAATAGCTAGAGCGCAAGAGTTGTTTGGTACAACTGAGGCTGGTGCTGTTACTGGTATGGCTAGACAATCTATGGCTACAGGTCTTCAGGAGGGCATGCCCGCAGCAGCAGACATAGCAGGAGCAGGAGTTCTTGGTGCTGTTGGTGGCGTTGTTGCTCCATCAGTATTACAAGGAATGGGATATGGATTGTCATCTTTGCCGTTTCCGGCCGCGAGGACTTTGGGTCGCGGGGCTACTTATATGGGCGAGGCTTTTCAAGCAATCAAGCCAACAGTACGGGCCGTAGAAGGTTTAACTGGTGGTCTTGTTGGAGAGGCGGCAGGAAAATTAACCGAAAGCGTAACAGAAAATAAGATTGCAGCAGAAGCAGCAAGATTAATTGCTGGCGGAGTTACACCAACTTCAATTAGATTGATGTTATCTGCCGCTGGAAACGGAATTCGGTTTATTGTAGGTCAGGAAGGAGCTAGGGCTTATGCTCGTCCAGATATTGCAATTATGCAAATGGGCGATTCTATTAAAAGGGATGTCGCACAACAACAAGGTAGCCCTATTACGGCAGAGCAAACAAAGTTTATTGATTCATTAATTGCCGAATTACAGGGAAGCAAAAAACCAGGCGAGGCATTGCTTGAAATTCAGTCTGCGCTAGAGAGTGGCGCTGAACAATTAAAATCACAAGCCGCCATTAGGTCTGAAAATTTATACAACCAATCGTTTACCGCATTACAGGGCGCAAATGATGCAGCAAACGCAGAAATAAAAAGTGCCGTAAACAACTCAAAATTAGGTGTATCTGCCAGAACAGACGCCATTACTTATCTTCAATCTTTAAAGCAAAATGTTTTAGGTAAGTCTAATGAGTTGTTATCAACAATTGGCACTCCTCGTCAAAAATCTGAAATTGGAACTGAATTACAGAATATCGTTAATTTACGACAACAGTCAATTAGAAGTGATGCTTCTAAAAAATACAATGATACAAAGTCTATTGTTGATAATATTGTTGCAGGCAAACAAGCTAAAGGAGAGTTTGTTAGTTCATTACCTGAATATAATTCATTTATTCAAGATTTAGAAAGCAACATTGTTCCTGGTGTTAGGTCTGCCGATGTCGCAAAGTCCTTCAAAAAAATACTTGATAATGTTTCGTTCAAAGACGCAAATACAACATATCAAGCGTTGGACGATGCTCGTCGCTTATTGGGCGAGGTGTATAGTGGCCGCGCACCAGAAGGATATGATGCGATTGATGCAGATACCGCTAGGAAATACTACAAAGTAATTTCAGATATACAGAAGAAATATGCTGGTCCAAAACAGACTGAATTGCTTGATAATTATGCTGCGTCAAGAGAAGGTCTTGAAATATTTGGTTCTCAATACGGTAAAAAATTAACCGCCAGAGACCCAGGAGCATTAGAACAATTAAAATCTGATCCAGCATCAGTTCCTGCATATTTCTTTAAAAGCCCAAAATCGTTTAACTCTTTAATTTCTTTGGTCGGGAATAAAGAATTAGCCATTGGCGCAGCAAGAGACTATGTTGCAGATGAAATTTCGTCTTTTACTACAGCCAGGCAAATCAATACCTGGCTTACAAAGAACAGAGATTTTTTGTCTGCTGTTCCTGACATAAGGAGTCAAGTTGTTCAATATCGTCAAGCATTAGAAAACTCTGAAAGAACAATACTAAATATCGACAGAGGTATTGGCGCGTTACAAAAGCAGCAGGTTAATCTACCTCTTTCTGCACAAAGAGAGGCTGAGAAAAGGGCTTCTACATTACGTGCTGGAGGTGAACTCCAAGCGTCTTCTCTTCAGGCTCAAGCAGAAACCGTTACCAAAGAAGCCGCTGACGCAGCAGATAAGATATTTAATAGTTCTGTTGGTCCATTAAAAAATGTTGGTCAACTTATCCTTAGCGGGAACATGAACGCATGGAATGTTGCGGCTCCTATTATCATTCGTTCTGAAAAAGCAAAAGCAGCCGTATTTGATGCTGTTAGAGACATTCTTTCAAATGCTCCTACAAAAGGTTCGCAAAGATTTTTTAATGAAACAATTGCGCCGCCTTTGTTAAAGTTTGGGATGATTAGTAAAGATCAAGCAGATACTTTATATACTCAATTAGGACAGATTGAGTCTGGCCGCATGCCTGAGCAAGCAAAATTAAGCCTTATAAAGAAACTGGTTTTAGATTCTGTGGTTTCTTACTCAAGTTCTCTTGGTGCAAGGGGTATAAATAATGCTGGATTCAGTTTGTATAATTATATAGTCCCTCAGTGACTTATTTAAATTAAAGGAAATAATCATGGAAGAAGTCAGTCACCGAGAGATTTACGACCGCCTTGTAAGAGTTGAATCAAAAGTAGACAGGGTAGAAGAAAACACTAAAGATATAGTATCCGCGTTTAATGCGGCTCGCGGTGCATTTACCGTTCTTGAGTGGATTGCAAAAGCTGCGAAACCTCTGATTGTTATTGGAACTTTGATTGGCGGCGTTTGGGCTATTTTGACACAGATTAAATTTAAGTGATGGATACCTTTGAGGTTCTCACAAAGGGATGGCCCATATTACTGGCGATCATTACTTTGATTATCGTTCTTGCAAAATTGGATTTAAGAGTTGCTGTTCTTGAAGAAAAAATCAAAACATTGTTTGATCTTTTCAACAAAATGAAGGACAAATAAATGATACCGCTTCCAGCACTTCTTTCTATTGGCTCTAAGTTAATAGACAAGTTTTTCCCTGATCCACAACAAGCTGAACAGGCAAAGCTGAAGCTCTTGGAGATGCAGCAGAACGGTGAGCTTGCTCAATTAAATGCTGATGTAATTGAGTCACAGGAGCTTACCAAGCGACTTCAGGCCGATATGGGTAGTGATTCTTGGTTATCTAAGAACATTAGACCGATGACATTGATATTCATTTTGGTGGGGTATTTTACTTTTGCCGCCATGAGTTCGTTTGGATACAACGCAAATGAAGCCTATGTTACCCTTCTTGGGAACTGGGGCATGTTGGTGATGTCGTTTTACTTTGGCGGAAGAACGCTGGAAAAAATCATTGACATAAAGGGTCGGAAGTGAAGGTTTGCACTGTTTGCAAAATGGATAAACCGTTGTTTGAATATAGTCCTGACAAACGGATAAAGTCTGGAGTGCAAAGCCGTTGTAAACCTTGCTACGCTCAAATCATGAAAGAGCGCAGAGCCAAAAACCCAGAGGCACACAGGGACGCAGTAAAAAATAGCACTGCTAAACACTACCAAAAAAAGTTGCAACGGAACAACGAGTACCGCAAAAATAACCCACATAAAGTGAAGCAATGGAAACGCAAGGATCGTTTGGTTAATAAGCCAAGAGTTTTGGCAGATAACGCCAGACGACGAGGGTGGACTCGCGGGGAAACCAGTCCGGAAGTTGAACAACTATATGCTTTAAGGGATTTTTATAGATCCATGTCATTGGGAGAAGAATTTCACGTTGATCACATCCAACCACTGAGCAAGGGTGGTTTGCATGTTTTTTCCAATATGCAGGTAATCCCAGCGATTGATAACCTGAGAAAGGGTGCCAAATGAAAGAGAACTGGGAAAAGTCTTTTGATGAGGTAATGAGATCAGAAGGCGGTTTTGTATTGACTGACATTTCTGGTGATTTGGGTGGTCAGACCTACGCCGGTATCGCAAGAAAGCCTAACCCTGGCTGGGTTGGCTGGAAGTTGATTGACGACGGTGTAATGCCAAACAAGACTATGGTGATGGACTTCTACAAGACCATCTGGAACTCAGTAAAGTGCGATGATCTGCCTGCTGGAGTAGACTATTTAGTTTATGACTTTGCTGTAAACGCAGGCCCAGGGCAGTCTGCCAAACTCTTACAGCGAGCCGTAGGCGTTCCTGCTGACGGTGGTATTGGTCCTATCACATTGGCTGCGGTCCAAAGTAAAGACGCAAAAGAATTGATTGATTTGTTTACTGAACAGAAAAAGGCTTTCTACAATCTGATAGTGCAGAACAGACCTGAGCAAGTAAAGTTTCTCAAGGGCTGGATGAACCGTGTAAATCACTCAAAAGAAATAGCGTCACACATGGTGTGATATGTTAGTGACCGAGAAGTCTATCAAGGCTTGTTATCAATTACTCAAGGTCACTGCGTTTCAGGATATAAAACTTCCCGCAAAGGTGAAGTTTAAAGCATCAAGGATGGATAAATATTGGGGTCTATATTTTTGGCCCGATCAAGTTCTGGTTGTTAATTCCAAGATGACTAAAACTATTGAGGAAATGATGAAAATTGTCGCTCATGAGATGTGTCACGCAGCCTTAGAGCAAAACGCTGACTGCGACCATGATAAACACGACCAGAACTTTGTGGAGCTTGCCAAGTTAATTTGCGAGCGCATGGGCTGGAAAGGTGGTGTGTGATGAGTGTTAAATCTTGTTCTGATGAAGAATTTATCCGGTTATTTAGAGAGCATCAAAGCACCAAACTTGTCGCTCAAGTTTTAGGAATCAGCGAGAGAAGCGTAAGGACTCGCAGAAGGGTTGTAGAAAATCGTCACAAAATCATCCTTCCTTTATCAGACATTCATGGCAGGGCGGCATTTAATGTCGCGGAAATCTCTGACGACCGAGTAGAGGTAAAGTTTAATATTAAGGATGGGATTGTTTTGGTGGCAGGAGACCAGCACTATCATCCTAGCGGTGTGCCTGTGATGCACAAAGCGATGGTTTATTTTGCTAAGAAACTCAAACCTTTTGCGATTGTGTGGAATGGAGATGCCTGCGACTTTCCTAGTATCAGTCGGCATCCATCTATCGGGCATGAAAGCTATCCGACTGTGAAGGAAGAATTGGAAGTTGTAAGGGATAGGTCAGAGGAAATAATCAAGGCTAGTCCAAACTCTAAACGAGTGTGGAATCTTGGCAATCATGATATGAGATTCGAGTCTAGGTTAGCTGCGGTTGCTCCTGAATACTCTGACGTTGAAGGTATCCATCTTAAAGACCATATCCCAGGCTGGATACCTGCGTGGTTCGTGACTGTCAATGAAGGTCAGCCTTCTCATACAGAAATCAGGCATCGAGAGAAAAGCGGTGTTCACGCTGGATACAACAACACAAAAGAAAGCGGAGTTAATATCATAACCGGACACGATCACAGGGCAGAGGTGGTTCCTTATGACGACCGTAGGGGTCGCCGGTATGCAGTAAGACACGGAATGACCGCAGACTCATGCCGCGATCCGCAATTCGTCAACTACCTTGAGGGCCGGAAAACGAACTGGCAATCTGCTATGGCAATCCTGACCTATAAAGATGGGATGTTACTTCAACCAGAGCTGGCGCTGCGTTTTGATGACAACAGATTCCAATTCCGAGGCGAAATCATCAAGGTTTAATAGTTCCCAAAATGAGAATGATAGTTCCAAAATTTGGTATTCTCAATTCCTCGAATTGCATTAAAAAAGTCTTGTGCTCTCATTTTTAACAATTTGCTTTCTTAATTTCCTCAAGTGAATACTTAAAACAAGACGCTGTATAACTCGACAAAACAAGCACGGATGCTTCACTACTCCGACAACTATACCCTGCCAATCTCCATTGAAACACCACTCAATAGTCAATTTTTCATTCAGCTTTACATGATTTGTTGTTTCCATCTTTCGCTCGTCGCTTTCAGCCTGCATTACCACCTACTTTCTCAAACGCTTGAATATTAGATTCTAAATCAATCAGAATCTCGATAAAGTGCTTTGCTTTTTTTAAATCTTCTACACCATTCTTTTTCCGCCATCGAGATATATATTTAATTACACATCCTTCAATATAAGGAATGTTGTTCTTGTGGATGTATTCAACCGGCTGGATAGCCATGTCTTTGTAGTGGCCTCCGCCTATTTGAATATCTAATGCTTTTTCTGTCATGTGTTCATCGGCTTTTGTCATTGGGTGGCCTCGCTTTGCCTTTGCGCCATGTCCGCTATTTCCTGTCGAGTAGCCATGCGGTAGGCTCCGAATGCAGTTTCGACAAGTATTGGTTTCTTTGCCTTCCACTTTTTCCAAGACCCGTAATAATACGTTCTTTCTCGATTGTTGTTCCACTTAGCATTTACTGTGTTTCGGTCAAAATCAATGGAAACTATCTCAACCTGATAAACCGAAACAGTGCTTATAGTGGTGTTGCCCATCTTTGTTCTGCATACATCATAAACAATCATTCCGGGGCGCATATTTTTCAGTCTCACAATTTACCTCCGTTCAGTTTTTCGAGTGCGGCTTTTGCAGCGTCCAAAGCGTCATGCTTTCTATCTGATATGCGTATTACTTCCTGAGCAGCGCGCACCAGTTCAGCGATAGCGTCGGCGTGGTTGCGGGGTAAGCATATCCACGGCCCTTCCGTAGCAGCCTTCAGCCGTTTAAGCTCAAACGATATAATGCACCGATCAAATTTAAAATCGACTATAGCGGCGCGTTCAAGCATGGCTTGGTCGATTATTTCTCGAACACTGTTAAATCCTTCATCATCTGATTTAAGCTCAAACGATACATTCACGCGCTCCTCTACCTCCAGCCGCCTCGCGTCATCTATATGATCGCTCATTTCCTCATTCCCTCAAGCAGTTTGTTTAAGGCCTCTCTGTTTTCTGCGGAAATCTTGTTGTCCATAGGTCGAGGAAGGCTCAAGGGTTTGTCACGTTGAGCCATAACGCGCAGGAAGTCCTTCGGTGTGGGGAATGTATCGGAAATCGCGCACAACTCCGTAAATGCCTTTTTAATGCGTTTTTTGTCTAGCTTTTCATCCCATGAAATCGGCCTAGAAAGTAAAGTTTCCGTCCAAACTTCTACTGTTCCTCGGATTACGTCACTCGGAGGCGCGTTTTTAAGACGAATAGATAAGAGTTTCTGGATACCCTCGATTACTTCGTTTCTTAACCACATATCTTCAACCTCTGAAGATCAACGATAGCCGCTAAAGTTTGTGATGTTTTAGGTGCTATGTCAATAATTACTTCATCGTCCCATCTCTCTTGCCTAAGCCATGTTGCGGGATGTGGGATATAGGTTCCGCCATCTTTTTGCCATTGTTCCTGTTGCTTTTGTTTTTCTATTGCTTCCAGGAGGATGTCTAATGACGGTCTTATGTTTTTTGTTCTATCCCATGCTGTTCTTGCTGCGCCTTTTGCTACTTTTCTTGGATATGCTTTCCAGAAGGTGTCAAATTCCATTCTCATTCTCCGAGTAATTTCCAGGCTGTTGCTGCACACAATGGGACTTGACCGTTACCAATGGCTTTAAGTCTGTCCACCCTAGCGGCCACCCCATCAGCCACTCGACCCACGTTGGGTTCAGCTTGCCACCAACTCGCTCCGTCAAAGATTCCTGAAGATGAACGCCTTTTGCCGCATGAATCACCCGCCGTTCTGCTTTCCGAACCAAATTGCTTGATTGCTTGGCCTCTCCCGCATTTGGCGTAGGCCATTTTTCCGACAATCCAGATTCGATCCCTCTGGTGGTTTGCTCCAACATCGGCAGCTCCCATAACAATCCATCTCGCGTCATACCCGAGCGCGGAAAGGTCTCCAAGCACTCGCCCGAGTCCTCGATTAACGAGCATTGGGCTGTTTTCCACGAATACGAATCGGGGTCGTACTTCGCCAACCACCCGCGCCATGTGGGACCACATGCCTGATCGGGTGCCGTCGATTCCGGCACCTTTTCCTGCAATGCTGATGTCTTGGCACGGAAATCCGCCAGATATAACGTCAACAATTCCTCGCCACGGTCTGCCGTCAAAGGTTTGTACGTCATCCCAAATCGGGAAAGGCGGGAGAAGGCCGTCATTTTGTCGGGCGCACAAAACGCTTGCTGGATATGGCTCCCACTCAACGGCGCAGACTGTTCGCCATCCGAGAAGTTTTCCCCCAAGTATTCCGCCACCAGCGCCCGCGAAAAGAGCCAGCTCATTCACTTGAATCCTCTAATTCATATTCAAGATCAAGACTTCTTGCTGCCATATCGCACAGTATGTTTGCTTCTTCAGGATCAATTGGCAGCTTAAATACTAATGTATCTCTCAAGGTCTCGATGTCTTCGTAGGTCAGTTTCATGGTTTCTCCTATGGTGGGCAAGGCCGGAATCGAACCGGCATGGCTTGCGCCGAGGGATTTTAAGTCCCTTGTGTCTACCAATTTCACCACTCGCCCGTTAATTTAAACCTTCTTTTCAAGCTCTATTCGTTTCTTTCTCAACACTTCTATTTGCTTGAGTATGTTTTCTTTGTGCGTCTTGAATCTTTTAATCATCGGCTGAAGTTCAGCAGCGTTGAGCCTTCTGGACATCTTGTGGATTCTTGACTTGTAGTCTTCGTTTTTGTTTCTCAACAATGATAGTTTCCTGTCTATTTCGACTATCTTGTTTGTAATGACTCTTTCCTCTACAGATAAACTCTTTTCCTCCCTTTCATTGAACTTGATGAGCCTGGCAGGTTGATTGATCTGCACAAATCTAGGCTTTAGCGCATCCATGAATGTCATGTCTTTTTCCTTGTCGTCTTTTTGGTTGCTTTACGTTTGTATTTTCGTTTAACAACATTCACATGGGAATTGAATTCTTTGTCTGCTGTTTGCTTTTCATGCGATTCCTTGATAAGCACACACCAGAACAGATAAATCATGTACACAACACCAAGAATCAAAATGCCTAATAAAAATTCACTCATCATCATCTCCTAAAAAGTTAGCCTACTCGCTGCGTCTGCTTTATTCATTTAGCCTCCCAAAGTAGTTTTTGACCCCGCAGATATTCAGCGGTATCAACACGCGGCCTGCTTTTACAATTCCAGTTTCCGCCACCTCTTTCCCCGATTAACTTCCAGCCAGCTGCTCTTAAACTTGCCCCGCCCTCTGCTGGCAGAGTGTAGGTGATAAGGCGTTGGTATCAGAGAGCCTTTGCCGCCCGCCATGCCGCACCGTACAGCATTGAGCACGCATTTTTTGCTCCGTCAGTGCAGCAGCGATTGACCTCAAGAGTCATTCCGTTGTCGCTGTTTCTCGCCACCGGCCTTCCAACCATTGCCACGCCACGCACCAAATGATTTTCGTCACTGACCGCCACGCAAAACTTAACACCAGGCATAGGCTTGTGATGCCGATGAAATCGGGCAACAAAAGCGTTTGCCTCTGCAAAATCAATGGGGGTCACAAAAAGTTTATGGCCCATTGTTTCTTTCCTCCCAAAAGTAAGCCTACTCGCTGCGTATGTTGCGTCAACTAAGACACAACACACCGCACTCAATGTTTGGTTCCGATTCAATCCTGCCCATATTGACAGGAAGTTCATCCAAAAAAATTGGAATCCTTTTTTCGCCATCCATTCTTTTGTTAATTGCGACATTCATTTTCCGTTCTTGTTTTGCCATCTTTTCAAAAGCATCAGGAAAATCGAATCTGATCTTGTTCCAATATCCAGCGCCACCCTTTACACATCCAATACAGTTGTTATTAGGGTAGCCTAGCCTATACATAGCAGGAATCTCAATTCCTGCACTATAAAGTGCCTCCAAACAATTTCGTTTTGTTATTCCCTTTTCAATCAAAGGAAACTCGCATTTAAGGTCAGGCTCACCAATCATCAACTGATGTTTCCTATTCGACTCTTCGACCGTGTAACCAAAAATATGCAAATCATCTTCTTTTTGATATTTCCTCCTAACCAACTTCTTTAGCTCTGTAGTACATCTTGCTCCTGCTGGTCCGACTAGCCACCCCGTTTTATCAAATACATCATAAATATCTGAGTATTTTGTAGAGCGAATTAATTCAATTTTTTTCCCGAACCATTTCTCACAATCGTGCATAAATCTTAAATTGTCTGGATGTTCGTATTTCAAAGTATCGCAATAAACAACCTCAACCAAATCACCGTATTTTTCAATAGCTAGTTTTGCTGAATATGCGCTTGCAGCGCCACAAGAAAACCAACATAAAACTCTATTCATCTTTTTTCCAAAAGTAAGCCTACTCGCTGCGTCCGATGCACCAACAGGCGACTTACACCGGCATCCGCTTTCGGCTATCCATTAGATTACTTTCCTAAGTGGGAAAACCTCAGACTTTACGCGCTCGATCTCATCTTTTGTGATAGTTCGCCCAGATGAGTCTTTGTAGACGAACGTGTTATTAGAATCGATTGCGTATTTATTTTTGCTCCGCAGATACTCTTTTGCTTTCCCAAGTTTTTCCGTATAGGTCTTGTCTTGCTTTGTTGACGACTTTTTTGACTTTGTGGAACATGAGTTCATTGTCGTATCCTTGCTCTTTGAGTACAAAGATAAGTTCTTCAACTTGTTGAGCGAGTTCTGAAACATGGAATCTAAGTTTGTCAATTCTTTGCTCCCCTAAGATTGGATTTACCACGGAATGTCATCCTTCATGTCTTTAAGTTCTTTTTTGGGCGGATTATCTGAACGGCCTTGAATCTCCTTTCCGATCTTGATACGCACAAAAGTGTTTCCATTGCGGTCTTGCTTTTCCCAAACGTCAAGAAAATGAGTCTTACCGTCAGGCAGCAAGACTTTACCTCGCATGTCTGCGTGCCAATCTTCTTTCTTTTCGTTCTTAAATGCCGATCCTTCACCTGCTTTCATTTCGTAAGCCATATATCACCTATGAGTTAATTGCAAAAACATCTCGTCAACTTCTTCGAGAAACCTCATTGCTGCATGTAAAACTTCGTCTAGTTCCTCCTTCGTTGGCGTGTAGACTTTGTGGAAAAAGTTAATGTCTTCTGGGAGTCTTGGGTCGTATGCAACAAAGTGAACAAAAGACCTTCCGGTGCAAAGACATTGAACACACATCTGTTTCTTGTAGTCATCAGGAATTGTATCCTTTAACAAATACTCTAGCATGACTTTTTCTGTTGGGCATTTACATTCGATGAGTCCTCCGTCGGAGGTAAGACCATCGGGAGAAGCGCCAAAGTTATCAACGCCACCAGGAAAATCAACAAATCCAACATCTTCAATGAGAATACCCGTCTTTTGCTCAAAAACCTCTTTCGCCAGTGGTTCATGGTCGATTCCCCATTGCATAGCATCGTTGACGAATTTGCTTACGATGTTTCCGGTGAGTCTTTCCAGAAGAATCTCTTTCTTCAAATCGTATCTTTTAGACGATTCCTCAGGTTCTTTGCCTGCTTTTGCTTTAAGGAAAGACATTGCACTTGCCATGCGAGAAGCTGTCAGCTTTCCGGTTCTGGCTGAGTGCCAGTCACCAGTATTCTGAAATTCGTTGCGATCTCTCATTTCAGTTTTTCCTTCAATTCGTCCTTCAGTTTGGACACAAGTGATCGTTCATCAGGAGTCATCTTTGAGTATTCTTCCTTCAGTTGATCCAATGATTCACATGCATCCAAGATAAACTTCAGCGTTTCATAATCTCGGCCAGACTTGACTTGTACTGGCTTCTGTATCCGTGACGCTGCGTTACCGTCATCGTCTTCAGGGGCGATACCGCAGGCAGCTTGCAGACTATACCGTCTTGCGTAGGTAAGAGCCGATCCATATCCCTGAGCGTCCTGTTTAGACGCGGGAACATGCAGCCTACCTCCAGAAACATGCTCACCTGATTCATGGATGAACATTGTTTCAACGATAACACCGTCTTCGCAAGGATGAGTGAATTGCATTAACATGATGCCGTTATTGTTTAGCGCGTCAATGACAGCTTCAACGCAAGCATCCAGAGAGGCGTATTTGGACCGAAAGTGTGGATTGGTTGAAGTCTTTAGTGCTGGCCCGAATTCTTTTTGTGCTTTGACCAGCGCGGGGAAGATTGCTTTCGTTTCCATTATTGCTCCAGGTATTGTTTGAGTTGAATTTCACGCGCCATCAATGACGTTATAACGTCATAGGTAAGGCGAGAGGCGTATTTTTTTTGGGTGGGGTACAGAGTCTTGTATGCTCTGATTTTTTCCCTGACTTCGAGGAGTTCCGTCAGGTATCTCAGTTCTGCGCTGATGTCTTCGATAGCGTTTAACATCTTGTCTCCTTTTTTGTAAGGTCTCAGGCTTCGACCGTGGAGTGATATTAAGGCGTTAAAGTATTCATGTCAACAATTATTTATCATTAAAATTCAATGGCTTATAAAAAAGTTGAAAAATAGATTGTGTCATGCTGTCCATTTAGATATGATTTCTCTGCCTTGAAAAAGGTCGCTCTGTGGCGGAGCTGTTTGAACTCAGTACCCCTACGCATGGGTTTTGGTCTTTGACGTGCGACTGTTCTGGGTTCCAGCGCCCGTCATCGCCACGACCTAAAGCCCAGTCGTAGGGGTTTTTTCATGGCCGCGCAAAGGGACAGGGCGTAAGTAAGAAGTCCTAGTCGGGGCAGAGGCCGCAGGAGAAGTAGCTGCGGAGCGAGGGGAGACACCTGCTATGCCCGACCCAACTGGTCTAGGCCAGCGGTCAGAACGTTGTTACGGGATACGACACCTGGCTTAGTTCACCGAATTTGGTTTCGGTAGTGGTCTTATTGTTTAAAGGTTTAGTATAATGATAAAGCCAAGCCGGTAGTGGCTGATTCTTGCGTCATGGTACGCAAAAAAACACCGGCAGCAGAGGCCACAATATCCCTCCGGTGGTGACTCTGCACCACCCCTATTGACATTCGTTAAAATTTAACTGATGATAGACTGCAAGCTAAACAGTTCAGTGTATGACTTCAATTGCGAACACTGCAAAACAAGGTTTATCCTGACTGAACCATGTAAGGTTTACAGGAAAGCACTGGTAGATACTTTAACGAAGAAATGGGGAGCTTTTGACTCATGGAAAGAGAAGCCGCATTGCTCATGTCACCAAAGATGTCAAAGAAGGGAAAAGATAACTGCCTTCAGGTAAAGTTAAGTGGAGACTTGATTGATGACATTACTTTAATGGGTCTCAAGCAAAGTCTGGAAGATTTAAGGTATTACGAAAAAGGTAAGGTCAAAATCTTTGAAGACGATCTTACTAAAGATAAAAAAACAATTAAAAAGTTTATCGATGCGTTTGAAACTGTGTTAAAGTTTTATGCGTAAAAAGTTAGTACCTTTAAAGACTTTATGGAAGAAGCTGGACAGAGTTTTTTCTCTGTACATCAGACTAAGAGACTCGGACGAAGGTGGGACTACTCAGTGTGTGACTTGTGGTTCTTACAAGTACTACAAAGATATTGACGCTGGACACTTTATTAAACGTCAACACATGTCAACCAGATGGGACGAGAGGAACGTACATCCTCAATGTACTAGGTGTAATCATTTTATGTCAGGTCGGCAGGATGACATGAGTTTGTACATCCTTCGTTTATACGGAAAAGACACTTTACTAGAATTGATGCAGTTAAAGTATCAAACAAGAAAGTTTACGCGGACTGAGCTGGAAGATTTAATTAAACATTTTCAGGAAAAGACAGAGGCATTAGATGTCCGACGAGATTGATCGAGCTAATGAGCATCAGGACGCCATGACTGACGCTGAAGTAAAGAGAATCAGAAAGGCTGCGAAACTTCAAAAAGGAGAGCCTGGCGAGTGTGACTTGTGTGGTGAATGGTCGGGAAGATTGATTAACGACGTCTGTGCGCCTTGTCGTGACAGGTATAAACTTAAATGAGACGACACCTTTTGCAGTATCACGTTAAACGGATTCCAAACTGTACAAATTATGATGAGTTCTGGGAGTGGAGAAAACTAGCTAATGCTTCACTACCGCCGTATTCAACTTGGTTCTGTACTGATTGCACTAAAGAGTTTCAATCAAAGATGATTAAAGAAAACAAGTGCGATCATCCGTATATAAGTTTCAGGCTAGTTCACGGAGATATTGAGGGTTATGTATCAAAGCAAGACGATGAAACTCACAACAAAGTAGTCTCTAAACTAAACGGAGTAAGCCATGAGCCAGAATGATTTAGTATTGGATTATATTAAACAATTCAATTGCATTACCTCTCTGGAAGCTATTAAAGAATTGGGTGTAACAAGGCTTGCGAGCCGGATTTATGACCTAAAGAAAGAAGGGCACGAGTTCGATACAGAGGATATTAAAGTAAATACAAGGTCAGGATATACAACTGTAACGAAGTACAAGCTAAAGGAAAAACATGGGCAAAATTGAGCGTATCTTAAACGTATTACAACA
>Ga0070751_1000933_pt1 | contig 17578 bp, 21 predicted proteins | sample VirMetDEL_Aug_28_FD_78514 | JGI IMG/M metagenome (GOLD analysis project Ga0070751, IMG submission 78514) | Aqueous microbial communities from the Delaware River and Bay under freshwater to marine salinity gradient to study organic matter... | ecosystem: Environmental > Aquatic > Marine > Coastal...
GCCGGTGAGAGTAGCTGGCTCAATAGGCCCACTAGCATTGCCATGGTCGTCATAGATATGAGCAGCTTGGAAAGTAAATTCTCCCATCAAGCGGCCGCCATCAATGGTGATGTTTAGAGACTCTAGCTTGCAGCCTGTTGCATAACTGCGCACCCCAACGCCATCAATGCGAAAGGCCACCGAGCTGTTGACGGTGCCACTGTTGTTGCCTCGAGGCACATACCAAGTTTCAAGCAGGCGTACCACATCAGGGGCAGTTGTATTGAGGGCTCTAGAGAGCTCGGGGCTGTAGCCGATATCAGTGCCAAGACCTCCGGCATCAAGAGAGGTCACATGTGCATATTCTGCGCGGCCTGATAGCTCGATACCAATGAGCCCACCGAGCTTAAAAGAGGCCAATGAAGTGGCCGTGAATCTATTGTTGCTGACTGCAGCAGTCACAGTGTCAGAGGCTGCTGCAGGGATAGTGCGAGCGAGGCCAGCCCCAAGGAGGAGGCCCAATGCAGTAGCGTCATAGTTGGCAGCGCTGTTGCCGAGCGTTGTAAAATCACAGCGCACTGTGATGGTGCCTGTGCGTCTCTGCTGCCGAGCGCCACCGACTGATGTGGTATCGAGCTCTGGAGGTAAACCATGGGGGCCATCTCGGCCCTCATTGCGCTCAGATACTGGTGGCTCTCCTGGCACAACGATTGGGTCACGCTCACAGGGGATGCTGTAATAGGTTAGGCTGGTAGGGTTAGGCACACCAGTGCCCGAGGCCACAGAGCCAAAGACAGACTCAACTGCAATGGAGAGGGAGCGATGAGTGACAGCCATTAAAATGCCTCCTGATAAAGTAGGTCAAAGGGGATGGCCAGCAGAATAGCCATAGGGTTGCCATCCTGCCCAAGCACAGGCGAAGAGCTAGGCTCCCCTGTGATGAGAGAGGTGATGCCTGTGTTGGGTAAATCATAAGCAGGGTCACGCAGCGCATTGATGATCTGCGCGGCATCCTCTCCCATCATGCGCTCAAGCAGTCCCACATCTCGAGGCACATCATAGCGCACGCGCACCTCTGCCGTGAGGCGTTTGCGGCCGGTAATGCCTGCTTGTCCATCATCGAAAGGTGGAGTAGTGATGCGCAGCTCAAATAGGCGCAGAGTATTTACTCGCCTATCTGTGAGGAGCTCCTGCCCTCGAGCAGCATCAATGCACACAAAGTTTTGGGTGCTATCTGTTTTGCTGGCGAGCGCCTCAATGCGTTCTATCAGCAGATCAAATGCAGCACTGATGCCCTGACTCATCGCAGCTTCTTTCTAATGCGCGCAGCAATCGCATTGCTCAAGATGTTGACCTCTTGATTGGTTAAGCCAATGAAGCCTCTTTTGTCGTCAACATAGTAGCCATAATGCCTAACAGCAGGCGATAGGCCGATAGAGTAGGCCTCACGCTTCACGCTAGTGGGCACAATATTGTTGACCAATGCTCCTGAGAGGGTGAGGTCTACCTCTGCAGTTTGATTGCTGCCCCCCTGCACACGCCTACGGGATTCATGCTTATATTGGCGATAGCCGCTCTCATAAAATATGCTTTTACCTGTGCGACTAGGCCTGCCCCCCTTGGGCGATAGGCGAGCGCCTTTCTTGGCCACATACATAGGCTTTGTGCTGTAGCCTTTGAATCTGCGACCATCATCATCAATGCCCTGATAAATGCGTCTCTTGATGAGAGCGATGGTATCTAGAGCAGTCTGCGCAGAGTCATTCCTAGACCAAAGGTGTGGAATCTTCACTTTTCTGAATCTGACTGTTGTGGGCATTAGTGCTGCATCCCTCTCCACCGTGGAAAGCGCTGCGCTAGGTCACGCTCTCTCTGGGTTGGTTCGATGGTGGGGAGAGTAAACATGCCGCGCACATCAGAGGGGCTGCCACCAGCCCGGCGCAGGTCGATCTCATCTGCATCAATGAGGCCATCATCATCTGTGTCAATTGTCAGCTGCTTGAGAGCGCGCTCGAGGAGCTCCTCTGCGCGCTGCTGCATGCGCTCGGAAATATCGAGCTGCGCCCCCATCTCATAGACCAGCTGCGCTGCCATGTACCTATGAGCCGGCCTAAACACCTCTGGGTTAAAGATATCATCCTCAGACTGCTCTGGGCCGATATGCTCACGCACCCTCAGTGCGAGCTCCTCGAGGGCTGCGCTCACCTGTGGCTCTAGATCTTGCTGCCGCCTCGGCACCATATCAGCCAGCTGAGGCATTTGCGCCACCAAGTCACTGTGCGTGACCCCTGTAGAGAAAGGCCTGCGCACAATCTGCACAGTGCCCTGCACAGTGGTCACTCGATTGGTAGGGGTGGCTGTGGCTGTGTAGCTGATGCGCCATGATAGGCTGCCTCTGGTGGCTGTATCTGCAGAGGGGATCGTGTGCATGTATGCAGCCCATCGCAGGGTGGCAGCCGAGGAGAGGGAGAGGCCTCGAGGCAGCACATCAGCTAAAATTGCTGTGGTGCCGTCAAGCCTATCGACGGTCACACTAAACACCCCATCCTCATCCGTGATGAGAAAGGCTCGGCCTGTAGTTGGCCCAATCAGGTAGACGCTCGCAGCGCCTGCAGTCAGGGTGAGGGTGCGTCGATCACTGCCAATAGCTGTGACGCTGCGCTCACTCCTCACCTCTGTCATTGTTGCAGAGCCAGTGCCACCGCTCGGGGTGGTGTAGCTGATGGTGGGGGCAGCATTGAGGGGTTCAGGAGCCTCCCAATAAAGAGCATAATCCTGATTCTGTGTAGCCTTCATCTATCCCCCCTCGCCTTGCTGTTGGCCTCTCTCACATCAGCATCAGTGCCTTTAGTGATATTGGCGCTCTCAATGAGCTCCTCACTGATAGGGGCCCATGTGTGTCTACAATTATAGCCGCCACCTCGAGTCAATGGGGGCTCTATTTGATAGTTGTGCAGTTTATCCACCTGCGCCTTGGTGAACGCTTTACCAACTAGGACTCTACAAAATCCTCGAGTGATGCCATCCAATGGGCCTACATATAAATAGTGCTCGAGCCCAGCAGATTCTGCTGCTACAGCAGTGAGCTCGCGCCCAAATGATGTGATGGCTGTGCGAGCCTCTGTTATCTGCCTACCCTCTGCCGAGCGCAGCGCAGCATCTAGTGAGCTCACCACCTCTGAGGGGTCAGGGATGAACAGAGCCCCTTGCAGAGCATCACGCACTGCGCGCTGGGTGTCTGGGATGATCACATCCTCTAGGATGCTCTCCACTGTCTGATTGGCTAGAGCCTGGCCTATGCCCTCAATGTCGGCAGTATTAAAACCTCTAGAAGAAGCCAGCAACAACTGCTCAACGTTGGCCAGCGTCTCACGCTCGGCATCAGTGAGATCTAAAACTAGATCACCGAGGCCTGCCTCTAGCAGCCAATCAGATAGCTGCTCTCGTTTCATGTTACGCAGTGCATCAAGCCCACCGCTATCAGCGGCCGCTTGCACTGCATCAGAGACTGCTACCTTGGCCGCTCTTAGTGACCTGCGCAGCTTTCTATCTAGCGCGGCCTCGAGCTTAAGCTGTGCTCGAGTAGCGCGCAAAATATCCCGCTGCCTAGCTGTATTTGCCTGCTTAATTTGCGAAGCTAAATCAGCTAGAGCACGCTCATCACCATCCTGCTCTGCTAGCTGGTGGTGCTGGGAGCATAACGGGCACCCCACCGTGATTTAGGCGAGGCAATTGGTGAGCAGAAGCCCACGCGTGTAGTCAAGGATTTTGAACTGCTGAACATGCTCGCCGTAGACATGACGGCGGACGCGATCGAGGCTGTCATACTGCCCAGCGACATAGTCCTTGTATCGGAGATCAAGGCCACAGACCGGCATGACCTTTACATTGCCTGAGACTTTAGCCTCTGGCATTGCACCGCGCATGAGGTAGAGGCCGATAGTCTCCCCCTCCCAAATCTGCGCCTCACTCGAAGTGGCCCCTGCAACTGCAGTCTCACGCCGAGCCTCACCAACATAGACATGCTGCAGCTGGAAGACGCTCTTGAGCACCTCGATCACATCCTGATTGGGGAGGATGCGCAGGCCACTAGCAATGCCATTGCCGCTATTGCCAACGAAGCTGCGTACCTCTGGATTGCGTGCGAGCTCACGGAAGACATTATAGCCGAGCACCATGGTGTCAGGCATGATGCCGTGATTGGTTGCGCGCAGCACATCCATCTGCTCATGAATGTAGGAGAGAGGCTCTCCACCAGCTGCGTCAAACTTGGTTGCAGGCGTTGCTGTGGTGAAGCTCACAGTGTCAAAGAGTGCATCAGCAGCTCTCTTCTCCTGCGCCAAGAGTAGAGCGCGCTGCACTCGGCGTGCGCTGCGCATCTCTTCGCTCATTGGGTATTGTGAGTCTTCAATGTCCTCCATGGCGATGGAGTCAGCAAAGCTGTGAATCTCACACTTAAAGGTGGTGCTCGATCGATTGAAGTGAGAGAGCTCCTGCCGTGATGCACCGGGTGCGCGGCGGCTGTCTGCACCTGGCTCACCCATGAAGCTGCGGCTCTCCTCTGAAAGGATAGTGCCGCTGCGCTCGGTGACCTGCACAGGCTCAAAGACCTTGTCTGCAATGAGCTGCATATCACTGGGGATAGCCTCATTGAGGACGCTTGAAAGGATATTATCGACTGGATGTAAACCGCTATATGATGGGCGAGCCATTTATACTCTCCTTAAGCGCCAAATTCAGAGGCACCGGTGAAGAGGATGAAGACCTCCTGACCGTTTGCAGTGGTGGTGTGATTGACATTGGGGAGCCAGCGGCCGATAGCGTACTCATTGTCGCCTGCACCGCTTGCTAGGTAGTCAATGACTTGGCCTGATGCGTTAGCCATGACAAGCCCACCCTCGGTGAGATTTGCGCCTGCCACTGCCTTGGTGAGGCCAAAGATAGCAACCTCAACGGCCTCATCAGCACCGGCAGCTGCACGCTGTGCAATGCCGTCTGCTTTCTCGCCTGCAACTGTGACAGGGGTGACCTTGCCTGCGCTGGTGAACTTGACCAGCTGCAGAGCAGTGATTGCTGCTGCGCTCATGCGCGTGACGATGATATTGTTATCACCCATAATTAACCTCCAAAGACTGAGCTGAAGAGCTGTGGCTCTTCACGCTGTAGACGGCCCCAGGCCTCTGTGAACTGAATGGACTCTGCCTTAGCTAGCTCTTTGACGCGCTCGGTGAGTGAGTCTCTAGTAAGCTGCTCACCGCTAGCGCCATGACCAACTTCTGACAGATTGACGGTTTGATTAGCTTGCCGACGAGTGAGCATCTCCCATGGGAGGCCATCACCGCGCTCACGAAGAGCCCAGAAGTTTTCTGCATATGCTCGCTCATTTGGGCTGATGCGGCCGCTGTGAATAAGCTGGTCAAGCTCAGCTGTCATGCGTGCAGTGCGCTCTGCTTTCTCGAGGCGTGCTACCTGCTCTGAGAGCTTGGCAATCGTTGCAGCCTGCTGGCTGTTGTCAGCCGTGAGGCGCTCTGTGAGATTGCGATACTCACCCATTTTCTTCTTCTCCTCATCCTCTTCAGCCAGCTTCTCCTCATCAGAGCCTTCTGCCAGCTTCTCCTGCTCATCCTCTTCAGCCATTGACTGTGCCTTGAGGCGGCCCTCGAGCTCTTTGACGAGTGCATCCTTTTGGCGCAGCATTGAAATGAGCTGCTCTGTCTCGAGCCCCTCTAAATTCTCAAGATCCATAGATCCCTCCGAGAGAGTGACACGTCCCACAGAGGACGCAGCCTGCTGGGGTCGTGGGGTTAAAGTGATTGCGAGCAACTGAGCGCCACCTGTGCGCTCACCGCTCTCCCTTGCGAAGACCTCACCGAGGATAAATTCTGGTGAACTCCACAATGTGCCGCCTGCCGCCTCAACAACTTCAAGGCCTCGGGCGTTGTAAGCAGGCACAGCGATAAGCTGCCTACCATCATCAGAGAGGCGCAGCGCCACCACCTCGCCAAGGGCTCCCCCTGTCTCTGGGGTACTGAGCCCAGCGTTGGGGCTGCTCTGATGATTCCAGTCAATGATCACAGGGTCATTGGCTGCGCGTGTGTCGAAGACCCTTTTCAGCTCTGCTAGGTGCTCGGGTGTCACCTCTGTGATGAGCTCGCCACTCATGCGGCTGGAGACTCTGCCGGTGGCCAATGTGACAAATGGCCGGCCCAGCTTCTGCCCCTCTTCTAGCACTATTGTGAGCCCATCGAGGTCAAAAGGGGTAGCCTCTGAAAATGCGCGCACGCGCTCACTGAGCTGCTCTCTATCTGCTGCATCCATTTGCTTCACCAATTTTCTGGCCCATGAAAAGCCGGCATCACCACCCCAGCCCTGCCAGGCCTGCCAACCCTTGCCCTGCTGGCCCCATGTAGAGCCCTTCTTATCGACCTCATGCCGGCTGAAGTAGGCCAACATGCGCCGAGCAATCTCGGGGCTGATCCGCTTGCCGTTGGAGAGGTCACGCGCACGAGCGAGCCCCACAGGGGTCATGCCCCTCTGCGAGCTGGGCTTGCTGGCTCTGACCTCGAGGGCTCGAGCAGCTGCCTCTCTCACGCCTGCAGGTGGTGTGAAATCAATGTGGCTGTAGCGCTCGGCCAATTTAATGGGAGCTCGCTTCTGTCTATTGATTTTGCGCTTAAAGCTCATTGAGCCCCCTTGCGCATTTTGCGGTAGCGCTCGGCCAATGCCAGCGCACCACCACCCCCAACGCTCGCAGCGCTGATGCGGTCAAAGTAGCTGCGGCTCGCCTCCTCTGGGAGCTCCCCAGCACCAATGCGCTCTCTAATACTGCGCTCGAGGTCATCCTCTGGTGTGAGCAATCCGAACTGCACCAACTGACCCAATGAGACAAGGCTCTCTGCTAGGTCATCAGAGTCTAGACCGCTATGCACCAATCGTGGCAGCTGCGAGGGATTGACCTCTCCATAATTCCATTTGATCAGGCGGCCTATAGTGCCTGCGGCTCTTCGATCCATGCCGCCCACTCGAGAGGCGACAATGTCGCAGAGGTTGAGAGCGCTGCGCCTAAACACAGATAGGTGCACCTCACCCACGCTGCGTGCGCCTGTGTCCGTGATGCCTAGGTGCATAAACTGCGCTAAGAATGATTGAGCAATCTGATGGTCACACTCTCTGATGATGGCGAGCGCATGAGAGCTATCTAGCTTCTGCTCTCCATAGGTCTGGAAACTGACCACAGGGTTATCCACCAAGAAAGCCTGCTCTTGAGCCACATAGGCCTGTGCCTGCGCTGCAGCTCGGTCAATCATGGTGTCAATGTCGTGATCAGTAAGGCCCATCTCCTCGGCCATCGATCTGTTGACACTGATGCGAGGGGTAGCCACTGCCCATCGCTCGACACCTACCCCAATGAGATTGCTAGTGCGCTGCTTGAATCTCCACCACCACCAGCCAGCACGCAACAAGCCTCTGCCCTCAAAATTGGAGCCTGTTTGATTGATATTGAGGAGGAGCAATTTATCAGCTGGGATAGGGAGGGGCTGCCTCTGACCTCTAGCTATCTGAGTCACGCCATCAAGGTTTTGACCGTCTGCTGAGTCCCAACGCAGGTGAGCTGATGGCTCTCTATCTGCAAAGCGATCAAGCCACACTCGAGGGGTGCCCAAAGCACAGGGAGCAATGCGATAGAGCTCTTCAAAATAGCGGTAGCCAATGGGGGCAAATTCCCACATGTAACTGAGTTGATCTTCCCATGATGTACTCATCATGCCGGGGTAGCCATCAAAGCCCCAACACTCGTTTGCATATCGGCAGAGCTCCTTTGAGAGCTCATCAGATTCATCGCCTGGCACCCATCGCCAAGCAGCCTCTAGCAGGGTTTGCTTGAGCACTCGCCAGCTTGCCTGCACGCACGCATCAGTGGCCAGCATCTCCTCTGCCTCACTGATCCAAGCAGAGCCCACAAGGCGATTATTCTGCTCTTTTCCTGTGATCTGACCTGCCTGCAAATATGTGCCGCTGATGCCGCGCACACGCAGGTTGGGTGAGCTAGGAGCGCCCCTATAGGGCAAATCTCTGTTAATATAACCCTGCTTATACACTCACACCTCCTCGGTGTGACTTTTATCACAACAACCACAGTGTGACCAATATCACAAAATGATCAAGCTTAACCCTCTACAGTTAGATTTAATCTCAGCTCTTTTGCGTCAAGAAACGATGATTGCAGTGCGTGCAGGCTGGGGTAGCGGCAAAACCTCTGCGCTTGTCTTCGCCTTGATGTGGGCGGCCAATATGCGCCCCGGCCGCAGCTCCCTCCTCATCACTGACACTGCGCAGCGTTATCGCACTGTGCTGCAGCCAGAGATTGAGAAGTGGCTCGGCCCAATGGGCTGGACATTCTCACAGACTCAAGGGGTATGGACTGACCCTGCCACAGGCTCATCTGTGTGGTGCCGCTCTTATTTCAGGCCGGGCACTAGAGACTCTAGCCATAATCCCCTCGAGGGGATCAACGCTACTTCTGGCATTGCCCTGATTGATGAGGCGCAGACAATGACCGAGGAGGTGGCCTTCAAGGCCCTCGGTCGGCTGCGCTCTGGGCCATCTCCTATGTTGGTGATGTGTGGCCTGCCTGTGATGGATGCTTGGTGGGTTCGCATGGCAGAAGATGCAAAGTGCAGCCCCATCATGCACACCAGCTATGCCAACAGAGAGAATCTATCAGAATCATGGTTTGAGGCCACCGAGCAGCTTCCCCCAGAGGAGAGGGCAGCAATGATTCTCAACCAGCCCAAGCCTGCCTCTGGGCTGGTCTATTCAGAGTGGGGAGAGGAGAATATCGTAGACGGCTGGGCATATAGAGAGGACATGACTGCACGCATTGCGATTGACTGGGGCTTTAGAAAGCCCAGCGTGCTCATCATTGCCCATGATGATCAGCTTGAAGCTGATGTGATCTGCGCAGAGATCAATCCGCAGGAGGTATCCCTAGCCGAGCTCACAAGGCTCATCCTCTCGATTGCATGGCCTCGAGCTCACAAAGACTCTGCACCTGGCAGGCGCATTTGGCTTGATGCAGGGTGCGGTGACAAAGCTGGGGCTGCTCGATCAGATAGAACAGCACAGAGCTCCTTTAGAGAGCTGCGTCTACCTCCCCCTGATGGCCTTGGCTTGCAGCTGCGATGGTCTACCAGCCCTGTCAAAGTGGACATCATGAATGGAGTGCAGAAGCTGAAGAGAGCTCTCTGGCTGCGCAAGTATCGAGTGACTCGAGAGGTATGGGATGCAGGCCGAAAGGCACAGGGCAACAGCCTGCGGAAAGCATTGGCCTCATATCGATGGGACAAGAAGAAAGAGCAGCCAATCAAGGATGGCCAAGAAGATCCCTTAGACGCGCTGCGCTATGACCTCATCTGCTGGCGTTGGGATGACGACAAAGCGCAGGAGCGCAGGAGTAAATCATGGGAGCCTCAAATTAAAGCTGTATCAAAGCCATGGGAAGGGGGCAGCTTTTGAAGGCCACAGTGATCAATGCAGACTCAATCGACCACCTTAAAACACTCGAGCCCAACAGCATTGATGCTGTGGTAACAGACCCACCTTATGGGTTGGGCAATTGCTCCTCAAAAGCCATCACAGAGGCCCTCACTAGCTGGCTGGCTGGTGATGAATATCAGCCCAGAGGAGGGGGCTTTATGGGTAAAAGCTGGGATGCTTTTGTACCCGGCCCCGAACTGTGGAGAGAGGTCTATCGAGTGCTCAAGCCGGGTGGCCATGCTGTCATATTTGCGAGCTCGCGCACTGTTGACCTTATGGGTATAGCGGTGAGGCTATCAGGCTTTGAGGTGAGGGATATGCTCCACTGGATCTATGGCAGCGGTTTTCCTAAGAGCCTTGATGTGAGCAAGGCAATCAACAAGCGAGCAGGAGTAAAATTCACAAAACATCCTGCTCTAGGTGTCGGCTTTATGAACGCTCAAATTGATGGATACAATATAACGAAAAATCAACTTCACCAGTCGGGAGAAAGTACAGATCAAGCCAAGCACTGGGAAGGCTGGGGCACAGCCCTCAAGCCAGCGCATGAGCCTATCCTGCTCTGCCGCAAACCACTAGAGGGGGCTGTGGTTGACAATGTTGAGCGGTGGGGTGTGGGGGGGCTCAACATTGATGGATGCAGGATTGAGACTGATGAGTATAGTTTTACGACTCCTAGAACCCAGCAATCTCATATTTATGGGAAGTATGCTCAGCAAGATCCAATGCAAAGCACAGGTCAAGAAATAGGCCGCTGGCCAGCCAACATCCTCCTCGATGACCACGCTGCCTCTCTTGTCGATATACAGGCAGGCCTTGAGGCGAGCCGCTTCTTCTACTGTGCCAAGGCCGAGCGTGGAGAGAGAGAGGCTGGGCTTGATGGAGGAGAGCAGAGAGCCAATGTGCACCCCACAGTAAAGCCCATCGCTGTGATGCGCTGGCTATGTAAGCTCATCACCCCGCCGGGGGGCTTGATCCTTGACCCCTTCAATGGGTCAGGCACCACCGGCTGCGCTGCAGTGCAGCTCGGCTTCAGCTACCTGGGCATAGAGAGAGAGCCTGAATATGCAGCGATTGCACGCGCACGCATAGAGCATTGGGGCTGCATCAAGCTAGAGACAGAAGAGAGACAGGAGACTGCCAAGCAGCAGCTCACTCTATTTTAATAAAAACACCACACAGCACCACTCTCTGCCAAGAGCCTCTGATGTTTACCGACATCAGAGCATTAGGGTGGTGTGTGGTGTTAGGACTTGTCAGCCACACCAATAGTGTGGGGGCTGCTCATATTCCCTCGAGGGAAATAAAAAAGCGCCGAGTCCCCACTCGACGCTCTTCCTCGACACGGCCACAAAGTCCGAGCCTTCAACTTAACTGGGATTTTGTGGCCTTTTGACCTGATGGTCAATAGGGTCAAGCAGAAATAGTTGCTTGACCTGGTCATGTTTTCTCGAGGGCAACAAAAAAAATCGCTTCTAAAGCAGTCGATTGAGCAGCACCCTAAACGCTCGCTCTGCTGTCTGCGGCACCACCCCATTGCCTAGTAGGCGCAGCTCATCTATGCGATTGGTACAGGCTAAATGATTACCCTTATGAAAGGGATCAACCCAGCCAATGGGCAGGCCCATCAGGGTTTCAACCCACCTGGGATTTAATTGTGATTTTTCTAGGTGGCTCCCACTCGAATTGTTCGCAGCCTGTTCTAGCTGGCCATCTGTGGCCAGCACCTGCATCTCTAGAGAGTGCTGCTTGTTGCTGCCATCCTTCCGATATGCTCTGCCCACTCCAACCCAAGGGGCTCCTGATTTTGTCAGCAAGCCAGCCTCTATGCCTATCTGTGAGGCTGTTGGAGAGCGCCAAGAAGAAGACCCGTTTTCTTTGGTGGGGGGCTCCCACTTCAGCCGCGCTGAATACTCCTGCCTCTGCGCTATAACCCAAGCGCTCCAATTCTCTGAGGACATGTAGAGCCACTGGGGTTTCTGCTGGGTCTGCCCATTGATCTCCCTTAAGTTTGGCACTGAGGATGCCCTCAACATTCTCGAGGAAAACAAGGGCAGGTCTGACCACTCTGATTCCTTCTCTGATGTAGGGCCACAGGTGTCTGGGGTCAGAGTCAGCTTTGCGCTGGCCGGTGCTGCTAAATGGTTGGCACGGAAAGCCCCCAGATAACAGGCCCACTCTTTCTCGAAAATGCTCCCATGGGAAGGTCTTAAGATTCGTCCATATAGGCCCTGGAGGAAGCTCCCCCTCTTCAATTTTCGTAACCAAATTGAAGGCGGCGAAAGCTTCGATCTCCACATAAGCGACTGGCTCAAGATCTCCAAAGACTCGAGAGAGGCCGAGGTCAATACCTCCATAGCCTGCGCAGAGTGAGAGGTGGGTAAGTTTTTGGGAAGTATCCACATTTGACCTAGTCTTCAGTTAACTATTCGATGCACCTTCACGCCATGAGAGACGAGATAGAGCACGCCTTCTTTTGAACGGCCGGCCTGCTGATAAATCACCTGCGTGATGCCAGCATGATGAATCAATTTAGCGCAGCTGAGGCATGGAGCTCCTGACACCACCAAGAGAGCCCCCTCAGTCGATGCTCCTCTTCGCGCTGCGTTGGTGATTGCATTGGCCTCTGCGTGATGGCAGCCCACTTCACAGCGCTGCCCTGATGGTATCTCGAGCTCGCTGCGTGTGCATCCATTGGGGCCGCATGATGTAGCAGGCCCTCGAGGTGGCCCATTCCAGCCCTCACTGATGATGATATTCTTGGCAGAGTCGATGATGAGAGCTCCATATTGCGCCCTAGGACAGGGGGAGAGCTCGGCCAATGTGTGACAGTAAGACAGCCGAGCAGCAAGGTGGCGCTTATTCATGGCAGCGGTGCCAGGCAGAGAGTGTGATGGGCCAAAGCTCGGCCACTATATCTGCCACCTGCTGCGCGTATTGCCTGATCTCATATTGCGCTGTGGGGGCTGTGCGCAGCTCGAGAAAATGTAGGAGGGCATGCAAGGAGGCTGTCCAGATCACTTCACTCTGTGTGGCTTGGGGCAATACTGCGCGTGCTTGCTCTCGACACACCCCAAGCTCAATGAGCCTTGTATAGGTGTCCATCGCTGCATCAACGGCCTGCTCATACAAGAATGTGGGCCGGCCCTGTAGCTCGAGCGCCCCTGCAGAGCCCTGCTTAATCCCCTCGCCTTGGCCGCGCCATATGTCAGGATTCCAAGGGGCATGCCGCTCGGCATCATGCTCCACATATCGATAGCTGATCTCATTCCAAGAACAGCCCACCTGATGCTTGCCCCATTGGCGCAGCACAAATATGGGGGCCACGATATGAAAGGAGGCGAAGCAATGCCGCAGGGGTGAGGTGTGCTGATGCTTAATCAGATACTCAATCAGCTTGACCTCACTGGGGCCTACCTCCTCCACCGAGCGCCCCAATGATACTCGAGCGACATTGGCCACCGTGGCATCAGTGCCCATGTGATCTATTAACTTAACGGTCACCATCTCCTCCCATGATGTCATCAAATGCCCCTCGAGGTAGAGGCGTGTGTGGTGGTGCTGCCTGTGGTTGTGGAGCTCCCTGTGGTGGGGTCACTCGAGGTGGCAGCTGCTCTCTAGGTATCCAGCGCGCCACCTCCTCGGGCAAATCATGGTTCTTGAGCTGCGCAAGATCAGCTAAGCGGTGATCACCAGCAAACATAGAGAGGCGCTCAATCACCATCGCCTGCAGCCCCTCAAGCTGTTTGCGCAAAATATCTTTGTCTATCTGCGCATCACGCAGGCGAGCGATGAGGGTATTGCGATCATCATTAAGCTTCTCAATCTCCTCTTTGAGGTGGGCCACATCATCAGGGTCACGGCCGACAAATATGCTGATGGCCATACTGATAGAGCCCACCAGCATGCCAATGATTGAGGTCACAATATCTTTGTTCTTCTCGGGGATGGTGAGGAATGTGAGAAAGGCTATCAGCCCCACCACCAGAGAGAGAAAAATCAGACTAGCCAGCCAACTGCGCAGCGCTTTGTCACCCATGCTCCACCTCCTATTTTTGCGAGAGGGTAGCATACTAGAGAGCACAGATATGGTAGCGCTCGGAGAGCTTGGGGATGCAAGCGCAGGAGCGTAGAGTAGCAGTGCGCTCCCATCCACCTTGAGGCCTGATGTGGCGCATGAGCTCCCAGGCCTCTTCTCGTTCTTCGGATGATAGAGAGAGGCAATCATCAGCCTCGAGTAGCCAGCGCTGCTCTGTGTTGTGCTTGCAGAGAGCGCAGCCACAGCGCGCAAAAGTCACCTCTCGACCATTGGCTAGTCGATGGTGCTCCTCCTCTACGCGCAGCCAGTGGCTCACCCCTCGCCTGCCAACATTTTGCCGAGCTCGGCTTGTAACCACTCCACCTGCGCGGCCCATGCCTCCTGCTGTTGCCGAGCTGCAGTGAGCCTGCGCTGCACTGACTCACCTGTGAGGCCATTGGCAGCTTCTCTCGCATCAGCACCATTGCACGCCAATTGCGCCAGTGTAGTGTGCTCTGGTGATGTCCCATAGGTCAGGATGGCGGCAGCTATTTGGCCAAGTAGGTCAATGCTGTCTGCAGCTAGTTGGTGCTGATTCTGATCTTTACTCATCATACCACCCTAAACCTTTGTGCCTTCACATATGGCGCAGGCCCATCATCTAAAACCATCATGCCCTCAACCCAAATCTGTGCGCCTTGATAAACGCACTGCTGGGCAGTTTCCCCAGAGAATAAGACCCGATAAATCGCATCCTCATTCTTTCGCATGATGCGCTGGTTAGGGATGCGCACAGTGGCCATGCCCTGACCAGAGCTCCACACAATCTCAAGCACCACCCCGATGAGGGTAATGCGTGCAAATCCAATCATGACGAAGCTTGGGGCCAATCTAGATATTTGCAGAGCCCTTGTAGCTGCAGCTCTTTAAGCCGATTGATCTCGACCCATAGCCTGCCATTTTCGGCAGCTAGGAGAGCTAAATAATTCTCAAGAGAGTTTATGCGATCAGCATAATCAGCCTCAGCGCGTTGCACTGGTTTGCTCTGCCTCTGGCCTGTGATGATTTTGCATTGCCGTGGAGTCAGGCTCTTTAGGAGCTCCTCCATATCATCTGCCTGGATTATGCGTGACTCTGGTGGAATCAACCGCTGATTCATCCACCCCACATCAATATCATAGACCTCGTTTATTTTGGTGATGTCCACACTGTCAAATGGGATCTCTCCACGCTTCTTAGATACAGGACGAAGCACGCCAAAGACTGCAAGGCAGCGCATTGCCGCCATGGCATAGATTCTCATGCGTGTGTATTCGTAGTGCGTATCATTCAGATTTATCAATCTCTCAACAAATGCTGACATCTTGATGTTGAGATCTTTGGTGCAGACTAGCTCCTGAATGACAAGCCCCAGCACCTTGATTGCGCTATCTACGCTGCCAGAATAAATCTTTTCAGGCTTATCTACTGGACTCACGCAATGAGCATAGCATGCGCCTAAAGTGATCAAGCCTCTCTCTGTGAGGTTATTCCTTGTCAATAGCTGCGCATATTTGCGCCTCTGCTCATCTGACCCTTTTGTGAGGGCTGATATAAAATCCATATTTCCCATCCTGCCTCAATATGAGGCTTGTTGTTATGCCGAGCGAGGAGGTTAGCCCCAGCCTCCCCCTCCCCAGGCATCTGTGGTTGTTTTGCCCCAGCTGTCTGTGGCTACTGCTGGCTGCTGTGGTGAGGGTGATGGTGATGATGAAGGCTCTGCCTGATCTGTCCTATTTGGACGCTCGAGAAAGATCACATCATTGGCCACAACATCTATAAATTTACGGCCCTGATCATCTTCTCTAGATTCAAGCCTTCCATCCACATAGACCTTTGACCCCTTGGAGAGAAAGCGCTGGCAATTCTCTCCCAACTTCCCCCACGCTTTGATGTTGTGCCACTCTGTACGCTCTTGAGTAGCGCCATCTTTAACCCATCGCTCTGAGGTGGCAATGCCAAATCTTGTGAGATTGTGCCCTGATTGGGTGCTGCGGCTCTCTGGGTCTTTGCCAAGATTGCCTATCAGAATGACTCGATTGACGCTGCCTGCCATGTCTTAATCCTCTGTGGGGGTGCTGTCCTCAATAATCCCCCACGCCTGAGAGATATTCCCTCGCATATCCATTGGGCGCAGCTCATTGAGCGCCTGCTCTACTCTGTCTAGATAGCCAGGAGGACTCCACAGGCTGATGCGCTCATTGAGCTGCTGTAGCTCTGATCTGATCTGCGCCAATCGTGCAGAATCTTCCGGCGTGATCATGGTCATCCCATGCGCCTCATCCTGAAATAATTCCATCTTGCTCCCCATCCATGCCTAGATGCGCCTGCACCTGTGCAAACATGGCTGCCACTGCTTGGGTGCTCGAGGGCCTCTCTGCCGAGCTCACCTCTAGCTGTCGCTTCTCACTCCATCTATCTGGGTGTCTTCGAGCCAACAACCATGCTGCTGCCCTCCAATCGCCTGGGCCTCCCTCGGTGGCTGCTTGGCGCATGATGCGCACTAGGTGGAGCTCGGCAATTGCCTGCGCCTCGATCACATCGGCAGCAAATTGAGCAAATTCAGGAGCTGCCCCCTCTTTGCCCCCCACCTTGAGCCAATTGTAGAAAGTGCCACGGCTGATACCTGCGGCCTCTGCTGCTGCCTCTATCGACACACCCAAAGCAATGTTGCTGCAGATTGCATTGGCAATCGAGGGTTCCAATTTAGTAGGCCGGCCCATATGCCCTCACGCACGCACAATAATTGTATAAAAAAACCTCATCAGTATGGGGGTAGGCGGCTCGGCATCATCAAAAGCCAACCACTGATGAGGCTCTTTAAGGATATGAAAAAGCCCCAAATTGCGCAACTGCAAAGAGGGGCTGCCCTTTATCGCTTAGGTGTTTTGTGGGCCAATATCGAATAAATCAAAAGAGGGCAATCAGTCAATGTGACCTCATGCCCCCTCCAATTTTTCAAAACATTTATGCCAGCCATCAAATGATGAAAGACCCCTTTTGGGGCAGATAAATGAGAGACTACGCTATCACCGTCTACTTTTGCCTGTAAAGGCTATGTGCAATTGCCCATCCCTCGAGGCCCCACGCAGGCGATCAGCCACAGGCGCAGTGAGATAGCCATCCTCACCTGTGAGGCCGAGCTCGACAGGGGTGAGGTTTGAGGCGATAGCTATGGGCAGCCTTGATGCGTGAGCCTCATGAAGTAGCCGATTGATCTCCCTGCGCTCATAGTCTCCCCACTGCATCCCCACCTCATCGATGAGCAGAGCGCGCGCCCCCTTTATCGCCTCCTCTGGCTCAATCTGCTCATAGCCGTCTACTTTATCCATCTGCGCCCCTCGCAGCGCTCGATAGTGGTGAGCCTCGATATAGGCTGCACGCTTCCCCTGTAGTGTGCAATCGAGGGCCAGCCCTACAAGGAGGTGTGTTTTGCCTGTGCCCACCCCACCAGTGAGGATGAGCGCTGGGGCCTCTCCCTCTGCCACCAGCCTGCGCCACTCCTGCACCACCTGGGCAAGGCGGCCGCTCATCTCATAGCGCTCGAGGGTAAGGCGCTGCGCCCCAGCTGGCAGGCGCATGCGCTCAATCGCCCTGAGTGTTTTGTTCTTCAGCCCACAGGGGCACAGGTCAAACATGCGCCGGCCAGCCTCATCTGTGATGCTGGTGCCATGGCCCCCACTGAGGCAGGGGGTGCACTCGAGGCGGCAGCGCTTAATCTGCTTAGCCACAACAATGCGCCTACGCTGTGAGGGGCATACCTCCTTGCCCTCCTCGAGCCTCTCCAGCAGGTTGTCTGGTGGTGGCTCAAGAGCAGCGCGTTGTGCAGCCTCTGCCTCTGCCGAGGCGCTGCGCTTGAATCGAGCAATGATGAGGTCTAGGGCAGGAGATTTGCCTAGGGGTACCAGTTCATCTCTTAATCTCTCCAGCTCTGTCATTTGCTCATCCTCATCCTCTCTGCAATGCGCGCTCGCTTCTCTCTGATGCGTGCATGGAATCTCTCAA
>Ga0070751_1000934_pt1 | contig 17566 bp, 23 predicted proteins | sample VirMetDEL_Aug_28_FD_78514 | JGI IMG/M metagenome (GOLD analysis project Ga0070751, IMG submission 78514) | Aqueous microbial communities from the Delaware River and Bay under freshwater to marine salinity gradient to study organic matter... | ecosystem: Environmental > Aquatic > Marine > Coastal...
AACTTGGGAAGCATATGGAGAAGGTAGAGTTCCAGTAGGTAAAGCATCAAGTGGTACATTTGATACGCTTAACGCTACAGGTGGTTCTGAAACTCAAGCTTTGACAGAAGCTAATTTACCTGCCCATACTCACTCAATGGGTCAACAAGTATCTTTTAATGTTTCTATAGATGATAGACAAATAACTATTTTAGACCCATTTTGGAGTGGCTTTGGTGGTGGTAGTGCAAGAAGCACAGGAAATACTGGTAGTGGCACAGCACACAATAACTTACAACCATATATAGTAGTCTATATGTGGAAACGCACAGCATAGGAGAATAGGATGGCAATAGGAGCATTTTTAGCAAAGGCAGGAGTTGGTCTGCTTTCAGGCTATCAACAAAAGAAAGCTGCGGAAGAAAACAGAAGGTATCAAGAAGAACAAAATAGATTAGCTTACGAAAGAAGTCTGCCTTATAATACAGAAAGTGCTTATGGAAGCGTAGACTTTGACCCTGAAACTAGAAAAATGGTTCAGACTCTTTCTCCTGAATATCAAAAATTAATGGGAGATTGGTTAGGTGTTTCAGGCACAGCTAGTTTAGCTCTTCAAAATATGATGAGCGACCCATACAAAATGGAACAAGAACAGTTTAAAAGATTTGAAGCTCTTAATGCTGATGCTTATAATCAATCTAGGCTTCAACAACAAGAACAAGCCTTAGCACAAGGAAGAACTGGAACACAAGGTTATTACGACCAGTTGGCAGTAGAAGATGCTATAAGTAAAGATAGAATGCAAGGTCAATTAGCAGCTATGCAAACAGGTATGGATTACAGAAATATGTTGTCTCAAGAAAGTTTAGGTTTCGGTCAAGGAGCTATAGGAGTTGGAGGATTACTTTCTGGACAAGCAGACTTAGGCTCTATGATAGGTGCTAGATTAAGACCGGGTATGAATATGGAAGGCATAAGAACAGCAGGTGATAACTTAGCAGATACTACTTCTAGTTATTTTTCAGGTCTTGCAGACCAAGCAAGTCAGTATGATTTTGATTCTTTACTTAGTGGTTCTTCAACAGTTCCTACAGCAAGTTCTCCTAATTACTCAGTAAGGTCAGACTACGGATTTGGAGGAAACAACACTCGCAATATGTCTAGTTCTATGTTTAGCTCTAGACCTAGCGGACTTTTAAGATAAGGAATAATTATGGCAGAAACTATGTTTGGAAATATGTTTGATGTTACAACTTCAGAAAATCAAAACATAAGAGATAGAGCATTAAAAGTAGCTCAGCTTCAACCGGGTCGTGCTTCTGTGTATGGAGCAGGAGTAGCCGGAGGTATGCTTATGCAAAACCTAGCTAGTATGGCAGGAATGAAAACTCCTGAGCAAGAAAAAACAGAGTTAATTTCTAACATTATGGATAGAGCTACTAACTTAGACCCTAACGACCCTTCAAGTTATATGAAGTTAGCTAATGATTTTGTTCAAGCAGGTCTTCCGGGAATAGGTCAAAAATTTATGGATAAATCTAGAAGTGTTCAAGTTCAGAACAGGACGTCATCTCAAACAGATAGAGAACTAGACCAAATAGATACTAGGCTAGATTTTGACAAAAACAAATTAACTGCTGATACAAACTATAGAGATAAGTCATTATCTTTTTCAAAGCAAGAATTAGAATTTAGACAAGGAAAAGAAGAAACAAGAATAGAAGAATTAAAATCACAGTTAGAAAGAGACCAGAAAATAGGAGCCCTTGAACAGATTACAGATAGTGAAGGCAATACTATACTTGCACAAATAACAACAGACGATGAAGGAAACTATAGTGTTAAGCCTATAACACAAGATGTTGTAGAATCCAGTATGAGTGGAAGTGCTACTCAAGGAGCTGAGACAACTACACAGTCCGGTAAGTTTTCTTTTAATAATCAAGGAGCTCTTATAGTTAAGCCTGCAGAAACAGAGGATGTAGCCCCTATAGAAGAAATAGATGATGACGCTAACACTATATATGACAATCTTTTAAAAGAGTACGAAACTACATTTAAAGATAGAAACGCACCTATGATGTCTACTGGTAGTCAGTTAGCTGTTCCTGAAACAGGAGAGTTTTCTAGTCTTGAATCTGTTCCTGACCCTATAGATTATATGATATATAAAACAATAGAAAAAATTGAGAACAGGGGCGGTGTTGTTGATAGTATGTATGATTTATATATGGGTCCCGGTGCTGAAGCAATGGAAGCTCTTATGAAGGGTAATGGTATGGCTAACTTGTGGGCTGAAAATAAAGCTAGGTTTGAAAAGGAAGGAGATACTACTCTTTATAGTATGGAAGGCAGACAAAGTTTAATTGACAGTACATTAAAAGGAATCATTACTTCTCCTATTGCTTTTGATGTAAAACTTAAACAAGACCATACTACTGAAGATGGTACTATGTTAGCTAAGAAAGGAGAAACATTTGATGATGTTATGTCTAGGCTTATGTCTCAAGATATAACTGCTGTTACTAGAGATGATGATGGTAACATAACTGGTTTCCAACCTCCTGAAAAAAGTGCTTTCTTTAATTTTAATGATGACTTAGTTAGATACATAGCTCAAGATATAGTATCAAAAGAAGAAGGATTTAAAGGTCTTCCTGAAATTACAGGAACAGCAGACACAAGTTTACCTAAAATAGACTACGGTAATCAAAACGTAGCAAATACTCAAGTAACTGCAGAGTTAGTGAACAATAATTTACAATCAACTACAGAAGCAGTAATGGGAGATACTACAGAGTTTGATAAAGTAGTTAAAGAAAACGGAAACATTGTAGCTGATGTAGCAAAAGATATTAAAAGATTTGTTTTAGATATTTTTAAACCTAAAGAACACAAAGACTCTGCTCCAGAGAATCCAATTAAATCTGGGTTTGGTTCTGACGCTTGGTCTTTACGACTTCTTTCTGTTAAAGTTTCTCAATTTGATACAGCAAAGAAAAATGATGAAGGTAAATACGAATTAGAAATGCCATTGTTTATTGAAGTTAAAGACGCTAAGATTAGACAAGCGTATCAAGAATGGAAAGCAAGAAACTTTAATTACTTTTTTAGACAAGGAATAACACTGCCTAACGCAAGAGTAATGCCTAAATAAAAGGAGTCAACTTGGCAAACATCATAGACTTATCGCAGTTTAGAGATAACGCAGAACAACCCGAAACTAACATTATAAGTTTACAGGGTTTTGCTAAAACACCGTCTCTATCAGAAACATATGCACACGATTCAGTAGCAGACAAGGCTGCATTTGCTGCACGCCTAGGGGCTGCTGATACCTATCGTGGAATAAAACAACTATTTAATATACAAGAAGAAGAGATGGCTGAGGATATGGCTAAGCTCAATGAGTATATTTCTAACCCTGAGTACGGTGGTACTATACTTGCAGCTTATACTGCAGGTTTAGTAGGAGACCCTGTAGGTTGGGTTATACCCGGTATGAAGGCTAAGAATCTTTGGAGTGCTGCTAAAGCAGGTGCTATGGTTGGTGCTCTATCATCACCTCTCGGATATGTTGACGAAGCAGAGGGACAAACAAGACTATCTAATATAGCTTACGGTACTGCCGGTGGTGCAGTATTGTCTCCTGCTATGTTTAAATTTACGAACACACTGTTGCCTGCTATGAAAAAAGGCTATAGTGATTTTGGTGTGTCTATAGACACTGGTAAAGTAGCAAAAGATTTAGGTTTTATATCAAGGGGTGTATCTACAGTAGGTGCTAATGTACTTGCTCCGGGATATGCTCAAGTAAAAAAAGGTGGTAATTTAATTAAAGAGAGTGCTTTAGGTCAGAGCTTTGGTAAATACTTTATTGATAACTTTGGTTTACCTAAGCAATATGTTGATGTTAAGATGAACAGAAGACAGACGGAACAACAGTGGGCTTCTAGGTTTGATGAGGTTTTAGGAAAGTATTCTCAGTTAAGTTTAGCAGATGACAAACTACTGTATAAGATTCTTACTGGTGAAGAGAGTAACATTCCCGGTAATTTAAAAGACTTAACCAAAGAAGGTAGAGAACTTGTTGATGAAATAGGTCAAGAGTTAGTAGACTTAAAGATACTAGACGAGAAAATATTTAACGAGAACAAAGGTAAATACCTATACCGTTCTTACGAAAAACATCAGACTCCTTTTATGAAGAAGAGGAGAAACGCAGAGAAAGAAATTAAAGTCTTTGGTGAAGAGTTTATGCGTAGAGGAGAAACTAAAACGATTGCTAAGAACGCTCTTGATAAACATTTAAAAGATGGTTGGAAAGTTATTGATGGTGGTAGTGCACAAAACAAAACTGTAAGAGTTAATAGAGACTGGTCTCCGGAAGACAGAGCTAAGATGGGAGAGATATTAAGTGCAGGATTCGCTATGGCTAAGACTGGTAACTTAATGACTAACGATATAGCTACCTTTAAATTCTATGATGATATAAATAAGATGGTTATTGATGGAGAAAAGATAGCTCTTGATTCTATTGATGACGTAATAGACCCTGCTAAATGGAAAAGAATTCCGAATACTAATGTTAAAAATACTCGAGTAAAAGAGTTTGGTTCTCTTGCAAATAAATGGGTTCCTAAAGAAGTATACACAGACTTAACTACAGCTAACGCTTACAAGAGATGGAACAGAGGAGATGGTACTTTTGGAGGGCTTGGAAAGTTTCATCATAAAGCACTACAATTTTGGAAGAGAAGTAAGACTACTCTTAATCCTACAGTACACACAAACAACGTAGGCTCTAACTTTATATTGTACGACATATTAAATGGTGACTGGAAACAATTAAGAAGTGCAGGAAAAGATTTCTTAAAGGCAAAGCGAGGGGAAAAATCAGAAGAGTTTAAACTTGCAGAATCATTAGGTGTCTTTGATGCTGATATGATGTCTAGAGAATTAACTGATTATGAGAACTCTATATTTAAAAAGTATATGAGTATGAAAAATCAAGATGACGTACAGTTTTCTAGTAGGTTACAAAGAGGTTGGGATAAAGTTAAAGAGTTTGCTAAGAGCACACCTATGGATAAACTATATCAGGTTGAAGACCAAGTGTTTAGATTAGGTGCATTTAAAACTCAACTAGCTAATGGTGCTACACCGGATGAAGCTGCTAGGTTTGCACGCAGGTCTATGCTAGACTATGATATATCAGCTCCGGGAATTAGAATGCTTAGAGAATCAGCCCTGCCATTTATAGCATACACATATAGGGTTGCTCCTATACTAGCTGAGACTGCTCTTAAGAGACCTTGGAAACTAGCTAAGTGGGGTGCTATACTTCACGGTGCTAATATGGTTGGTCAAGATATATCTCCGGGAGACTACGAGAAAGAAAGGAAGTATCAGAAAGAATTAAATATGGGGTATGACCTAAGTTCTATAGGTATGCCGGGTGTTGCTAACACACTAATTAAAGTTCCTAGAAAAGATAAGAGTCAATACTTAGATGCTACTAGGTTTATACCGGGCGGTGATATACTAGACATTCAAAACCATACAGGTATTACTGTGCCTTTCTTACCTGCTCCACTACAGCCATCCTTTGGCGCTATAGGAAGTGCTGCAAAAATAGTAACTGGATTTGATACTTTTAGTGCATCAAGAATGCCGGGAGTAGGCTCTGGTGTATTTGATATATCTGCAGAAGCTAGGAAGAATGCTATCTTTAAAGAGTTTGTTCCTATGTATCACCAAGGTAAAAGACTTGCGGATACTTTAAAAGCTCAAGGAGTTCCTCACCCTACGAAAGATGATTCAACACTAACCGAAGCTGTACTTAATGTAATACCGGGAATTAAACTTAAGACCTACGATAAGACACAAATGAAAAAGTTAAAGATGCGTGTGGGTATGAAGTATCAAAACAGAATGGAGTCTTTAACTAAAGTTCTTAGTCAATCATATAAAGATTACAAGGGTGGTAGGTTAAGTAAGGAAGAATACAACAAGCAACAAGCTAGGATTAAACGAGAGCTTAAGAAACTACAAGAAGAAGCACGCAAAGGATTAAAATAATGGACGGACTATTTACACCTAATGAACAGTCAGCTATAGATAGCCTATTAAAAGCAGGCTTTAGTCTACAACAACTACCTCCTATACTAGCTAACATATCAGTAGAGACTGATGGTACTTTTGATTACGGTATGAAACAATATGGTGGCGGTCCGGGTAGAGGTATGTTTCAGTTTGAAGGTAGCCAGTTAAGAGACTACAATAAGTTTAAGGGAAACCAAGAAGATAGTATGTACTTACAATCTAAGTTTGTACAGAAGAATATCTTTGGTGCTAAAGGAGATAGACCTCACGATTTGGGTTGGAGGGCTCGAGGATTACTTTCTGACGCACTTACTGATGAGAGCTCTGTCCGTAGTAAGGCTAAAGTATTTTCAGAGCAGTATGAGAAACCGTCTACTCCACACTTAAAGAAACGACAGGATGAAGCAGACAGGTATAATAAATTATTATTTTTAAATATGGTAGATTTATAACTTAGTGATTAGTACGTTCTTCAAAAGATATTAGACAATCATCTATATGTAGATAACCAATTTCTTTGTCTATCCATTGACTCCCTTGGAACTCAGTTTTCTCAGGGAGTTTTTTTATGTGCCACTTAAAATCATAGCCTTCTTCCTCTGCTTCTAGATTAGCAGGGTCAAAGATATATATTGTATGACTGCCGGGTTTGTTAGGCATTGATACTGCGTACCAAAACTCTAGGTTGTTCTCCTCTGCAAAGTTCTTGTTCCAATCATATTTTATCTTCTCGATTAAAGTATCAGGGTAATGTTTATTCCTGCATTTAATCTCAAGCATAATACCTTTATCTTCATCAAAGGCATCATATCTAGAAAACTTATCGTCCATAGGTTTAAAATTATAGCTCATACTATTGAGAGCTTTTATGATTTTATCCTCATTCATAGGGTAATTTCCTGTTTTGTTAAAAAAGTGAGCTCCATATCTTCGATTCTCGAGGACTTCTCTATGTTAGCAAGGGGTAGGGTAGGGGTTATTTTCTCCAATCCGACCTCCAAAGCCTAGGATTCCTGACACCGGTGTCATCTTTTTTACTGTGTTTTAATTCATAGTATAGCTTGGAGGTCCCATCCATACGGACGAGACCCCAAGTTTTTTTAGCCTTAGTCTTTGAGCTCATCAACAATATCTTTGTCGAGTAGTCTCCAAATAATAAGGGCTGCGATTATACCTGCCAATCCCCCGTTGCCTAAGGTCCATACTATACCTAAGATAGAACCAATTACATCTCCAGTTAGGAAGGCTACCTTTGGACCAAAGATAATCTGTAATATAATTGATAAGCTAATCAGTTTAATGCCAACGTCAATTGCACCATCAGCACCGTTCTTTACTTTTTCTAACATATTGTCTCCTATATTAATGTAAAACATTGGCTATACAAGCCACCCTATCAAGTCTGCCAGCCTGAGCACATACTTGAATCTACTGGGGCACTACACTTTAGTTGCATTTGTTCTTCAAATGTAGCACACCCCGATAATAATAGAACTATTAATACATACTTCATTCTATATCCCTCTCTTCTTCTACTAAATCAACAAGCTCACACACACTACCAGTACAGGCTAGTGTCTTAGTACCTACTGTAGAATCTGTAAGTTCATACTCGCTAATCAAATCCCAGTTGACTTGCTTGGGCATAGTCTTAGCTAAAGCATCGTGTGTCTTCTTATCACACTCCTCGTAAGGTGCTTGCTGATATGTATGGTCTGAGTGCGGTAGGAAAGATACACCGGACACCTCGTCAAAGTGTTTGTATACCCACGCACCTACTTCCATCCACTCGTGTTCTCTAACACTAACAGTTACACTAGGCTTGTGCTCACAGTAGTACCTCTGATATGTAAGCCACAACTCTAGCTGTTCGATAGCACTCCTCTCGTTCCTAGTTACTGCACCCTTAGGAGCTTTCATAGGGAAGGAGAATACTTTAACACTGTTAGGTTTCATTACATCAGGTTCAGCAGGTATACCTTGGTCCTCCATTAGCTGTGCTATAGGGTCCTTAGCATCTGCTCTTACTCTACGTATATAGTAATCACTATGTCTAGTGTGTATACCACTGGCACTGTCTACTAGCTGACTGACTGTACCACTAGGTTTAATAGCAGTAGTAGCAGTAGCTTGTTGAATACCTAGTAGCTCTGACCAGTGAGCATTAGTCTTAACAGATTCTTTCCTAAGGTCTACTAAGAAATCAGCTAAGCTCTTCTTACCATAGTAACCTCTGCTGTCATCATTACTACCATTCATAAATGCGTTGTCCATAATACCTGTAAGAGATACACCAAGTAGTGCTTCCTCTTCTGTATTGTGTACCCACTTAGGACGTAAGCGTTTGATGTTAGTCAGTGATGCTTGGAATGTACCTAGTATACTGGCTAGTCTAACCTTACGGAGTATATCCTTCTGCGTGTCTTCCGCTCTGACTACAACCTCAGTCAAGTTACAGAACTGTCCGTCTCTTAGAATGATTTCACTACAAGGATTACAACCAAAGTCGTGGTCTGTATCACGCCTACCAATAGACTCTACCTGTTTAATCGCGGCTTCCCTGTTAAAGATACCACGCTCGCCTGACTTAGACTCATACAGTGACGTCCACTCTTTCATAAAGATACCCATATCAGGCTTCTCTGTGTAGCACACACTGTTGTTACTCAGTGCCATCTCCGGTGTATCTGACCACCATTGACCACTCTTAGCATTACGCATACGCTCATCAGTAAGATTAGATAGAGAGATAAGGGCTGACCTGCGTACACCACCTACAACTACAACCTCAGCAATCTTACACATCATACGGTGACACTCATAGCTTGTGAGCTTACGCCCACCTGCTTCGTTAAAGATGTTAGTAGCAAAGTTAAACAAATCGAGTAGAGGTTCAGGACCACTAGCCCTACCACCGAATGTCTGTAGTCTAGCACCCTTAGGTCTTACCTTAGAGAAGTCCCACTTAGGCATCTCACCATCATACAAATAAGTAATCAGTTTACGGAAAGCTGATTGCCATCCTTCTTTGCTATCTTGTACGACAATCACATCTTCTACATCTACCATAGTCTCAGGAACATCAGGTAGTTTATTGACGTGTTGTCTCTCTACGCTGAACCCTACGCCAGTACCGTGCATCAATATAAATAGACACTCATCAAATGCTTTCGGGTGGTCTACACTAAGGTAGGCACAGTTGTACCCTGCTATATTATTCTTAGCAAGAGCCGGACCTGCGGTCATCAATGCTCTCATACTAGGCATAACTTCTAAGTTACATACTGCTTCCTCAAGTATCTTCCTAGTCTTAGGTACTAACTCTTGGTTTGTATTTTCTTTTAGATGCTCCTCCATAAAGTCAAAGTATCTAGCTACAGTTTCTTTCCAAGTCTCTCTCCGCTTCTTCTCAGGTAGCCACCTAGCGTACCTGCTAAGTGCAATAAAGTTTTGGTAATCGTTTGGTAATTGGTTCACTATTCATCCTCCATAGGTTCGATTTCGATGTTTACCATTTTCTTTCCATCGTCATCTAAGTAAGTATTATATTTAAGTCTTCCCTCTCTGTGCATAAGTATAGCATCAGTTATTCCTCTGTCATAACAGCGTGACCCGTGTCTCCAGATTATTACTGCTCCTAGTGACAGCAGTGCTACTGTTAATAACATAAAGCTCTCAGTCGTTATCGTCAACATCTTCAAACTCCTTTCTCTTGTCCATTAATTTATCCTCGAACTCGTGTAAGATATCTTCTGTTGTTATATCTAATACCTCACACAGAGTACAAGGGTCTAGTCCTACATTAACTATTCTTTCTTTTAGTTCATTTAAAGTTAGAGCCATACTGACCTCCCTCGTGTTCTATAAGTTTATCTAAGAACCATCTAGCTTTCTTGAGGTCTTCTACTCCATTCTTGTATCTCCATCTGCATATATACTTCGTAACAGATGCGGTTAGGTAATCCATATTTTGGTCTAAAATAAAATCTATGACCTCAATATTACCCTGCTTATAATGATTTGGATTTATGTTATCTTCGTCCATTTCTTAAGCTCCTTTATTTCTTTAGTTGAAAAAATTTTAATATTATACTTATCACACCACTGTCGATAAGTAATCTTATTACCCTTGGCTACCTTAGAGTCTGGTCGTGGCATTAAGAAGATTAAATCCTTACCTTCAAAACTTAATTGTTCAGCAATTGATTTATACTTCTGTCTGTCACCACTCCTAAAGAACCCTTTGACTTCTATATGATACTTACCCTTAACAAAGTCAGGGGTGTAGTTCTTTCGTATCGTATAGGCAATCCTACAAGGCTCATACTTCCACTCTTTGCCTAGTGCTTCCGCACACTCCTTCTCTAACTTAGACCGAAACTTTGTTGCCATCTTTGTCCACCTCTATAACATTAGGTAAGTTTACAACCTGTGTTAAGTATCTAGGTCCATTAGAATAAAGGAAAGTTCTAAGGTCATCACCCCAACAAGTGTGTTTATAAGAGCAGTAACTACATCCAGTATCTAGTTTCATATTACCAGACTTACCGTCGGCTACAACTTCATAACATCTTTCAGGTGGTGTCTTTGATTTAACTATATTCTTTATGTTCTTGATTCTCTCAGGAGCAGAGAAGAAGTTTAGCTTAGACCAATACCATTGTGACTCGTCTTGCATATCATACTTAAGATATGTAAGGTGTCCGTTAGTCTTGTCCATAACCAACCAACCAAACTTTGTCTCACCTTCTGCGTGAGCATAGCCTTTTATTTGGTCAACATATCCAAACGAATCGTTGTCTATTAACGAGCCATCCTTGAACTTCTTAAAGCCATAAGGTGATGACGATTTAACATCTGTCAGTACACCATCAATCTTACAGTCCATAGAGCCTTTGATACCATCTACCTCTACTTGCTTCTGTTCATCTGTAACATCGTGACCGGCAAGTTTAGTAAGAGCTAGTATCATCTCTTCAATCAAGTGACCATAAAGAAACTTGATTCTAGTGTGAGGCATAAGTTCCTCGCCCTCATATCCATTATAAGAATACCACAACTGTCTATCCTTCTTACCTATGTTAGACATACGGAGCTTTCGTCTATCGAACTTACTCTCTGTGATATTGTTTCTAAGTATCTGTTTGACATTCTCACCGAAGTCATTTATTACTTGTTCGACAGGCACACCTTCTGGAATATCCTTGGTGTCAATCATACGATATATGTCGCTTACTAGAGTATCTGTACTCATTGTACTTTCTCCTTGGTTAAATAAAATAAAACTTTCTGTATTGATTCTACTGTATCGCCTAAGATACCTATAGACCTATTACATTTGTTACATAGCACACCCCTGAACTGCATATTCTGGTGGTCGTGGTCATAACAAAGTTTATCTTTGCTACCACACACTTCACACTTGTCACTGCTTGCCATTCTTTCTTGATATTTTTCATAGGTTGTACCATATACTTTTTCTGCATAATGCTTTCTTCTTTTACGCAGTATAGAATCACCGTTTTTAGCTCGCCACTTATTTTCTCTTTTGTTCTCACACTTGTAGCATAAGTTTCTTCTACCGTGGGTGTGTCTACTACATTTTACAAATAGATTTAATTCTTCCTCAGTGTTTGCAGTAAGATTACAATCTTTACAAGTTCTTAGTGCGTTTGTTGCCACGTTTCACCTACCTTGTATTCACCGTCCAATGGACAGTTTAAGTTAAAAGATTTACCTGCTTTGATGATAGCTCCTACCGCTAAACCACCGAAGAAATCAGCTTGGTCATCTCTGACCTCACACTGAAACTCATCGTGTACATTGAGTACAAACTTATAATCTATATTGTACTGCTTTGCATACTGGTCTAGTAACACCAACGCTTTCTTCATAACAACTGCACCTGCACTCTGCAATAGAGTATTCAGTGCTGAATGTTCTGAGCGTATGTGTAGCTTTCTACCATCTAGTCCTGTTACCCACCCCTTCTTACTGGAGTCTGTAACCTTACTACGCAAGTGTTTTAATGCGGGAGTATTATCAAGAAAGTTCTTCTTAAGTATACGACCACGCTTAGCACCACCTCCTGCTACCTCGCCAATCTTACTGTCACCTGCTCCGTAAAGGAAAGCATAGATAAAAGTCTTGGCTTGGTCTCTAGTCTGTAGTCCTGCTGACTTCTGATTAGCACTGTGTATATCACCGTTGAGTATCTCATTAGTATATGCTTCATCATTCATATAGTGGGCGAGCATTCTAAGTTCTAGTCCACTAGCATCACAACCCACTAGCTTGTATCCCTCAGGTACAGTCCACAAGTTACGACAGTCAGCTCCATATCCACCCTCAAAACCCCACAAAACCTTTCCGTCTTTTCCGTGCTTAGTCGCAGGGACTTGAGCACAGTTAGGTTTGGAGTGTGTCATCCTACCAGTCACCGCACCGCAAGGGTTTACCTTACCGTGTACTCGACCAGTACGCTCATCGACAGCTTCAACCCAACTCTTCACCATAGCTATACGCTTGGTCAGTGTCAGATAATCTACAATCAATTGAGCTTCCGGTATCTTTACAGATTTAAGTACCTTCTCATCTACGATAGGGTTGCCCTTCTCAGTAAATGATTTAGGTTTCCAACCGAAGTGCTGTAGATACTTAGCTATCTGTTGCCTTGAGCCTAAGTTAAACTCCGGATAATCAAAGTATCCCCACTTCTTGTATCCCCAGTCATTATCTATATCAATTATCTCATCACCCTCATCTAACCAGTGTGCACCTTTATCTAACTGTGCTTGATACCTTTTAGATATACTCCCATCCTTGTTGTGGGTCTTATCACCGGGATGTGGCAAGTCTACCCACACAGGCAGAGGTTTAAATCTCTCGTGCACCTCGTCCTCTATGTCTAGTACCTTCTCCTTCATCTCAGCGAGCAGTTCATAAGCACGCTCCTCATTGAGTATCATACCGTTGTCGGTCTGCTCTCTAATAATATCAGCAGTCTTATGTTCTATATCTACAGCAACATTGTTGACACCGGTGTCACGATTTAAGTGATGATATAAAGTCTTAGTCACTCGTACATCTTGCTGACAATACTGTAACATATCGTGGCTATACTCTTCCCAACCACCTTGATAGTCATCCTTATAATCACCTAGTCTCTCACCCCAAGCCCTTAGAGAGTGACCTCCATCAAGGCTAGGGTTGTGTAGTCTACTAAGAACGAGAGTGTCCCGTAGATTAAAATCCCAATCCATCCCAGTAATCCTACGCAGAACAGGAACATCAAAATTAATAATGTTGTGTCCCACAAGAGTGTCGACATCTTCTGATGCCAACCATTTCCGAAAAAGTCCATTGGCTTCTCCTCCTATAAAATTGTAAACAGTAGACTCACCATTATCTAGCATCGCACAAATGCAATGTACTTTGGTAGCGTTGAGTCCATCAGTTTCTATGTCAAAAAAAGCTGTGTTCATCATCTACCTCCGATAATCTTCCGGTGTCACTGTCATACTGTAGCTTACAAGCGGGACCAGTCAGACCTGAGAACCTATTCTTTATCACACGCAGAGTAGTTTGGTTGCGAATGATAGGGTCATCGTCCTGTTGATTACGCTCTAAGCCTATTACAATGTCAGATAACTGTGCAATTGCTGCGGAACCTCGAAGCTCTGAGAGGCTCACCTGTCCACCTTCTTCGTGAGCCTTACCTTGAGGTCTCCTGAGATGAGATATAAGGAATAAGCCTATGCCAGTCTCCTGTACTATCTTGCGGAGCTTGGTCATAATAGCATCAATAGCCTTGCGCTCATCGAGAGAGCCATCTTGCTCGCTTACAACAATAGATAAGTGGTCGAGTATAATCCACTTACAATCATAACCCTTAGCATAATTTCTAATTACATTAAGTAATGAGTCCTCTTCAATACTGCCCCAATGATTGTGTATGTATACATTCTTATCGCCGACAGCTTTCTGCCATAGTGCTTTCTTCTCTTCTTGACTCAGCTCTCTTTCATACTGAGGGATATGGATAGGAGCATTGGCTTCGATAGACATCAGACCCTTAACACTACGAGCAACTGACTCTTCCAAGTGAATAATAGCCACGCTATCGTCAGTGGTATTAAGTAAGTATGCTTCTAGTTCCTTAACGATACTGGTCTTACCCATACCTGAGCCACTTGTGATAGTAACCAACTCCTTCTCTCTAAATCCATAGGTTAGTTTGTTAAGACCCTTCCAAGGATAGTCCACAGTTAATGAGTCCTCTTCTTCCATTAAGAACTCCCAAGTATCCTTACCTCTAACAACACCTGCAGGACTGTAAGGCTCGGAAGACCACCAAGCATTGGTAAACTCTTTAACCTTTCCGTTCACTAGCATATCACTAGCGTCCTTCATAGGTAGCTTACATATCTTGAGCTTGCCGACAGATATAATATCTTGGCAGGCTTTCACAGCATCGAACCCGGCTTGGTCTTGGTCGAAACACAAGACAACATTATCAAAAGACTCTATGTATTCTAGATTCTCTTTGATATCTCGTGACGCAGAAGACGCCCCATTCTTTAGGGACACCACCTGCCACTTGCCATCGAACATTTCTGAAATCGAGAGGGCGTCAATTTCGCCTTCACAGATAGTCAGATACTTACCACCGGAGCGGTTAGCATTCTGTCCGAATAGCCCGGAGCCTTTGTTGGTTCCTATTATTTGAAAGTCTTTAGTCGCGACAGTTCTCTCTTTATATCCGAGTAGCCTGTTGCTCTCGTTAGAGTCGTAGTATGGATAGTAATGTTTATCTATCTTACCGGTCTTGTCGTAACTAACAGTCACACCAAACTTCGATGTGATTTTAGATGATATGCGTCTCTCTTTAATTGACGCATTAGATACACCTCTCGGTGTTATTGTTTGCATAGGCATTTGCTCCTCTATAAAATTGTTGACACCGGTGTCATCTTTTTGGTAATGACCACAGGCATTGCAATAACCGTGACCGTCTGAATAGACAGCCAAGTTATCACCTGACCTATCCCCACCCGTCTCACGACAGGCAGGGCAAGGCTTATGTTCTACAAATGTAGAGGGGTTATGCGAAGAACTCACTTGTCTCAGAGTCTTGTGACTTGTACCCTTCGGTACGCTTGTTGACCTTGACTGCTGTCAAGTAAGTGGCAACACCGTGAGTAGGGTGCTCTTGTCCTGCTTTCCATAGTACCTCAACGACAGACTCAGCACCAAAATCGTGACCGATTGCTTCGCCATCTGCAGTTTTAATCATCTCAAAAGACAGTGGATATTTAGTAGAGAATTTGCGAGCCCTATAAGACCCTCCATCCTCTGTCTGAATAGTACGGACTTTGACACCTGCATCTTCCAGTGCCTTAACTTCTTTGTCATCAACTGCGACAGTAAGTGTGTACTTACCAGTATCTTCACCGTTGAATTTTTCCGTGCTGTCTAGATAGACATACTTTGCTATACCTTTAGTTATCATAGTTATACCTCGAGACCTGTAGAAAAAACTTAGACTAGTAGGTCTCATAGACTAGTCTAAGGATAAAGATTAACTAAAGTGATAATCATTATAGTTATCACTTTAATTAATATCTATAGTAATATTTTATAGTATTCAAGATGAAGAGTCAATAGACAAATCTTCTTTATTTATAACTTCATCATCATCTAAAAAAGAATAAGGATTAGAATGGTATCGACAGACACCACACAAATCTAAGAATTGTTTTCTATCTGACGGGTCTCTTGCCTTAGCCTCCCATTCAGTGAGTAAGGTATCACAACATTTACATCGCATTACATACCTCCATAATTTGAGAAGTCATCTTCACTGAGGATATCTTTGTTCTCATAAGAAACTTCTACACCTTCGTCATTAATCTTGACACCGGTGTCATCTTTTTCATCGTGTCTTCCAACAGACCAACCATTCTTCATAGCATATATGTATGCGTCAGTCTGAGTAACATTGTCTAGCATACAATTGCCTTCTCCGTCAGTCACAAAGTACAGTAGTTTAGTGTCTTCATATATCTGTGCCAGTCTACTTATCAGTGGTTTTTTGTGCATTTGATTGCTCCTCTATGATTTCTAATAGTAATTTAATTTTCTCCTCAAGACGGTCATTCTCACGCTTGAGGTCTCTGTTGATTTGTAACGCCTGTTTGTAGGCATTCTGATTGTTGTTAGGGTTTGTCATTTCGTGCTCCACCCGTCTTGTTTAAGTTGTTTGATTTCTGCAAAAAGCTCATTAATCTGCTCTTGCATATCAACCATTATAGCAAGATATGTGTCAGGTTCAATAGCGTAGGGATAATTTTCTACACTTAATCTACCATCATCATCAAAAATTTCCTTGCCTATTCTGTGTCTGATGTCAAAAAATGACTCTACTTGCTCGTCAAAGTCCCTAACATCGCTTGAATATATACTTATTTCCATATTATCTCCTAAAAATTGACTGTTAGTTCGACACCTTGGTCAACTAAAGTCTGTAAATGTTTGAGCTTGCGTCTATAAACACGAGCCAAATCTAAATTGTCATCAAAATCTGCATCTTGGTAGAGCCTAGTAACTTTTCTAAGCTCTACCGCAGTGTCAATCAACTGAACTTCTTTCAAGGGAGTCCAATCCCTGCCTGAATTACTCTTCATCGCGTTGATACTCACAATATGGACAGATTGACTCGTATACTACATATTCCATAATATCTCCTATATTAAAACGGGTTGGACATACATTGCTATATTAAATTTCTTTAAGACAGCAATCTCATTATCATCTATGGGTCTACGACTGTCAACCCATACAGCACTACACCAGTCAGAAGTCATAAACTTCTCACCGTGCACTTCTTGTTCGTCTAAGTCACCAAAGTATTGAGTTAAGATATCCTTGTTATCAGTATCTTCGTCGCACAACGCGTACCAATCAAACTCTGCTTCGCCTTGACGTTCAGTTATTCTTGCTAATTCCATAAGACCTCCTAGTCTATTAAGTCCATATAAGCTTGGACGTTGTTTTCAATGAACCAATTCTTACCCTTAGTAAAATCTTTATACATCTTTCTAGCTTCTACTAAATCACCGCCAGTACCAAGCTCTATGTGGTCGTGATATGCCATCATAGTATGGTCATAAATTGCCATCTCGACTGGGTTTAGCTCTACGATAACGCCTGAATAAGGGTTCTGTCTCTTACCTTTCTCCGGCTCGAGCCACATATGCGTACCAAACGGTAGCTTTTCTATGTCATAGCCCCAAGATTTGTATAAATCCTCGCGTTTTACTTGCATTTCTTGCTGTGTCATATGTCCTCCTTGGACTTTTATTGTAAAGAGTATGGACTCTGCTTAAGAGAGCCCATAGTTTTTACAATTACTGCTTCATATTAACTCCTATATAGTTTGTAATAACGTCTTTTGTAATTGAGACCTAGTCCCATATTGTCA
>Ga0070751_1000940_pt1 | contig 17541 bp, 31 predicted proteins | sample VirMetDEL_Aug_28_FD_78514 | JGI IMG/M metagenome (GOLD analysis project Ga0070751, IMG submission 78514) | Aqueous microbial communities from the Delaware River and Bay under freshwater to marine salinity gradient to study organic matter... | ecosystem: Environmental > Aquatic > Marine > Coastal...
AGAGGAAATCTAACTCTGCATCTTCAGCCCCATACTCAGGGTGAAAGCACATGAAGTACGCATTGTTTGAAGCCATGGCTTTGTTTAACTTCATTACCCAACGAGTCATGTCCTCTGGTTTCGGCAATGCATAAGAAGCACAAATCAACAAATCATACGTTTTATCAAGTACTAGACCGACATGTGATAATGCTTCTATAAAGACATCGTCTGTCTCAATAACGCAGACCTTGTTGTCCATCCATGCTTTCTTTGCATACGGACAGGCTGGTAAGCCATTGAGATGGTCATTTGGTACTTCCAGTACAGTTTGAGACCATTGTCTGATGTCTTGTTCTATCTTCACATCAATCACTTATCAATAAAGTAGACGGCGGTTGGCATTGCACCAACTTGAATTAGAATCACAACCTCCAAGTAGTCTGGAGGAACCACTCCCCATTTGCAGTATTACGCACCGTCTGTAATAAGTGGGCTTGCGCCCGGTGTACCCCCGAAGACCTGCTATCCACATTATTTTTGCTAGGTGTCGTCTTTTTGGGATACGTGTAAGTCTGTGTCTTATGCATTTTTGGAATAAAGTCAAGAGTAAGTCACTCCGTACATCTCTTCTACAAGCATACGTACTTCATCCATAGTAAACTTTCTATCTGGGAAGCGGGCCTCTAACGCCGCCCTCACGTAAAACAAGTCACTGTGTGGTAGGACCCTATTGTTAGGAGCCTTATCATCGCTTAGAGAGGCGTAGAATCTTTCTAAGAAGCGATCCTCTGGAACCCTGTCGTAGTCAGGGAGAGAAGCAATGGTACGTAATTGCTGTTGGTACGTATCATCTTTCGAGATCGTAAAATCATTTTCTGTATCTAAATCCTTGTACATATTTTCTGTCTATAGCTGGCCTCCCACAGCCCGTGTTATGGTACTTATAACATAAAGTTATAGAAAGCACAAGTTATTGTAAGAAAAAATTATATCCGAGAGTCTTGACAAGATACGGTTTGTACATTATAACTAGCGTTGTCGCTTCTCGAAACTCTAATATTATATACTATAGTATATATTTATAGATTTTTTTTATTTATAATTTATCTAAAGGTTTTTTATATTTATAATTATCTACAATATATACTTATAAGTATGCCTCCCATTCTTTTTTTTTCTTATTTAGGGTCCCCTTTGTAGGTTTCCTCCCATGGGTCCTTGTACCCCCCTCCCCTCTTATAACTTTTAGTTATGACAATACACAAAACCTACCCTAAACAGTTATATTATGCTCACCATTTCCGTGACACGCTAAAATCCCTATCCGTTGTACTGGTTGTATACGTTAACGTATAGGTGGGGGGAGGCACATTCCCGCCCCTTTTTAGTTCAAATTTTAATCAATCTGCTCACTTGTTCTTTTTATTCGATACTCTTTGGACTGAATGAGCAGGATATTTGCGGATTGTTTGGGAAAGTATGGGAGGGAGGAGAATATTTTTTACGACAAATCCCATGCCGATAGTGTGCGCTCTGCTTCATGCATCCATTTTACTTTTACCCTATCCCCTCTTTTTCATTGTCCATCTATATACATGTGTTCGAAAATCTGCTATGGTCAAGACTCACTTATAAAGACCGAGGGAGGTCATCGCATGAAAGCTTATTTATCTTTAATCAAAGAAGCCCTGAAACGTGATATGTCGATAGACGTATATTCGGAAGAGGGTAAAGAACTCACTTCATCAAAATACACTGAAGTGAAAGATATGGTTGAAAACCTTGATATGTGTTCACTCAGATTTTACGACAAGTATTCACATATCTATCGTGGTTCAGCCGTCGTGAATCTTTGCGTTGATGATGATGAAACAGTGTCAGACCATTCGATGAACTACACCCGTGCAGACTGCCACGAATTGAACTCTGATCAATGGATAGAAGTTTGGTTTGATCGTGAAGTAATGGGAAAGGAGGGAGTCTGATGGTTGTCTTTCACTTGTTGGATAAAGATCACAAGATTGTCCGTGAATTCAGAAACAAGCAGGATGCCTATGAATATCAAAATCGCATCCGTCCTGATACGTATCTGAAAATGATCACTGTCAAAACAAAATAACTTTCAGCCTGGACAGATGAGGATAATTTTGTCATTATGTGTCCAGGCTATTTTCCTTGGGAGGGAATCAAAATGAAATATGCAATTAAAGAATTCGCAATGGGCAAGACTGTCTACTACGTGATCTTTGATAACGTGAATGACACTTCCTCGCATCTTTTCAAAACTAAAGAAGAAGCAAAGAAAGCCCTAGAAGAAAACTACGGCAAACCTGCCTACCAAATTTAAACCATGAAGCCCGGTAATTAGTCCGGGCTTTTCTTTTCCTATGGGAGGAAAACTGATGTACATGAACTCAACTCAATCTGAAAAACTGATCGTTGATTGCTTGACACAAGAAAGAATGTGGGACCCTGAAAAATATGGGGATGCAATTTTCTATCGTGGCACATTGAAAACTGATCGTGATTCCTTGGATGAAAATGATCAGACTGTTCACCTATTCGATTTCGAAACTGATAAGAAATTGAGTCTGCGTGAACTTGTTGATGCCCGTGAATCGCTTGTGAATCATTTTGTTCCTGATGGGGATACGACGGGACAAGTAACCTGTTATCCCTTTATTCGATATATGGATACGTTCACGTTCGTTCACAATGTCACTAACCACGAAACGACAGGTTACCGGTATGAAATTGGTATCTCATTTTTTATGGATATTTAATGAGGTCATTATGATGGATTTATTTTTCACTATCTTTTTTATTGCGGGTTTCTCTCTTGTCTTAGGCTTGGGAGGTTTAATCGCTTGGGTTTGTGGTCTTGATTAGTTAAACACTCGACCAAAAAGAAAGGGGCGCAATGCCCCTTTTTTAATGCCTGTAGATTCTCCCTCCCACTATTCGACAAATAGAAACAATCCATAAATGATTAACAGTCTGAACAGTATCGGCCACAATAGTTTGATTCCTAAAATCATGACCTCTTTTTCTCTCTTTCGATGATCACTGACTCACTATCGAATTGGTAACACTTCAGACAAGTAATACACTTCTGTCCTGTACAATTCTCTCCCTCGGTTTCTGTGGTCACATTGTTAAACACTTTGTGGAAATGCTTGGGAGGTTGTTTGATCAGTCTGTCCGTTAATGGGTTCGAATAAATCAGGATCATATTTTTCGGGATTGCGTCTTGTCTTGCATAATGCGCCACAATATCTTTTCTTTTTGTCCATAGTGAAAAGATGGTTTGTGGATTGTGTGATGCTATCCATATGAAGTTTTCAAAATGCGTCTTGTTGATCAATTCACCATGGCCATGCAGACGAATCCAAGCTTGTGTCGTTCGTGGGATTTCATGTGGTTCTAGCACTCTTTCAGATAACAAATCACTATTTCTCTGAAATGCAGGTTGACAGTTTTTCCGTGAACCATGAAGCATATTCATCGAATAGCAGTTAATACAAATCACTGAAGCGTTACTAGATTCGAACATACGTCTGCAAAAATCATTCGTTGCAGTGTTCGTATTAATTGCGTGGAATCCGTCTAACTTTCCTGTCATGGTCGAGAAGTGAACAGGACTTTTGTCCTGTCCGTCTGTTGCGATTAGTTGCATTTCAATACCTCTCTTCCATCAGTTCAGAAATTAACGTATGTCCCATGTGCTCTGCGGCAATGTCGCATCTTTTCGCAATGTATTCTCTTTGTTGATCTTTTTGCTTGAATCGTTCACGAATCTTTTCTGCTAACCACATGGGATCTATTAAAGATCCATCAGAATATGCTAATTCTTCTCCGTAGTTTTCTATTCTTTGGATTAATTCTTCATCTGTATAATATTTCATCAGTCTAACTCCCTATGATTCCGTTTAAACATTTCTTTCAGTTTCTCTTGTGCTTCTTGGATTGCGTTTTGTTGCATATCCGCAACGCATCCTGTCGCTTCAGATTCTAACCATGATTCGTATCCATCGTGAAGAATTCCCCCAAGTGAATCCGTACCAAGATCGATATCACATAAAGACACTACGCAACGACAAATAAACCAATCAAGGTATCCTGTATCAATTTGTCGTTCATACTCTGCCACGTCATGGCAAGAGTCATCGAAACAATCACGAACAGGAACCCATTCTGGCAGAAACTCAAAACGAATTTGAAACCCGTCTTGATCTGGACATTGTACAGTGTGGAAAATTGTTTCACCCATTAGAAACCTCCCATGATTTTACTAATGCGCTCTCGGTCTTGTTTCTGCTTGTCGGTTAGTTCGACCTCTACCCAAGTATCTGACTCTGGATCATGTGCGTGGGAAATGTCCCAAGCATAAACTGAACCGATTTCCGTATGCAGTCCGTGAACCTCTGCCATACGAATATTCCCTTTCTTGTTATCGAACATGACACCAAACCAACCATTGTGAAGTTTGATGCGTACCCCTTTCTTGATCTGATTTGTTTGCACGATAGTTCCTCCCTTTGGTTATCAATGCCCCACGATTTCACCACAAAAAAAAGGGGCATACAAGCCCCTTGATTAAAAAAAAAATTATTTTTGCCAATCGTTATCATTCTGGCATGAAGTTTGTTGATCTAATATTTTCTGAATGTCTTCACACATTTCGATTAATTCTTGTAGGCCGATACTTAACTGGTTCGAAACTGAAAGCCATTCACGTAGAGTATCGTTGTTACAAAATTTTACAGAAACGACATTAGATTCCACTTTGAAGCTTCCTTCCCCAATGACTCTTTAGTCTGTTCTTAACATCTAAGAACGCTGAGAAATCCGCATACTGTAAAGGATGCACTACGGAAAAATATCCGATAACGTTTTTGTATAAATCATCTTTTACCGATGAACCTAATACACGTACAAGAATAAGCAAATTGTCCTGATCCGTGAAGTAATCTTCACAAGCAGTATCAATACAACGCTTATAAAAATCGAGTGTGGTCATAGTCATTCCCCTCAGTGAAATAAAGAAAACGGAATGGTGGGAATAGGGTAACCCACAAGGAAGTATTATCTGATGTACCTTTCATCTATGAACTTCCTACAACCTGCAACTCTGCTAAGAGTATGGACGCTATCCCTTCGGTCTACCTTACCCCCCATCAGCGAGAGGCATTCGGTCACATTCCTTGTTCTGTTTGCAACCAGAACGTGGTCGCATTGAAACATAAAAAAAAGGGGCATGCAAGCCCCTTTCTTAATTTATTTTAGAATTCAAAGAAGAATTCGTTTTTCCGTATTGGATCGTTTTTGTATTCAGGTTCACCGCACCCTGTAGGGTTTGGTTTACGATCCAGAGTCGGTGTCCATTTATCAATGAACCTGGAAAGTTGCCGAACATGCTTTTTAGCATCTTTCTGTGCATCCTTTCCGTCGTCACCTCGGTAAGTCATGTTTGAAAGTGTTCCACTTTCGAAGTAGAGACTTCTTTGGTAGATCGCCTCACTGACTAATTGCCAATCCGAATATTCATCCGGTTCACAATCGTCATCAACACAGATCACATTGATCAGTTGATCGTACATGCATTTCAAAGCATCACGGACACAGGCACGGTAGTTGGATTCACTCATTGTGAATACCTCCCTCATTAAGTTGTGTAAAGAACAAACCTGAATAGGGTCTTCCCATTCAGTAAGTATATGATAACACAGGTAATTCAAGAAAACACTGGATATTTGTACAGTGTTGATAAAAAGTTGATGGTATTTATTTATTACAAATTGATTACTGATAGATTTTATTTATCAAAGCGATAAACACAAAAAGCTGTGAATAAAGATATATAACTAAAAGTTATAAAAAATATAATTGTATGTAATTTTTTATTATAAAAAGTCTACAAGTGTATATACATATAAAATAAAAGTTACGAAATTTTTTAAAAATAAGAATAATTTTTTAATTATTATATATTATATATAGTATCTTGCAGTCCTTATCGAACATCGTAGCATGGATTTTTGTAGTTGACAAGAGTTGCAATGTAAAAAAATTAGGGTTACAGTCTGCCTACCAGAAATTGCCTGATGGAGGCTTGTAATGAAAGAAGAGAGAAAGTGTTCGTGCGGGAGGCACCCCCTTGTTGTAGAGCAGGGTACGTTTTATTATTGTGCTTTGTGTTGGTTGAAGAGGTTTCGTAAATGAATAAAGTCCCGTACATCGAACGTGCCTATGGTGACACAGGTTTGACAGGTGAGTGTGCGTATCTGTGGGCAATGTTCCTAGCGAATGAAGCTGACATGGAAGATGACTACATTGCGTATGATAAGTTCAAGGCAATGGCAGAGCAGTTAGCACCGCAGGATGGTAAACCGATTCCTGCTAGTGTCCATTACCCTGCGCTTGAAGAAGCTATTGAGAAGTACAACGTGCGTGAGTACGTGTACCCCGGCAGTGATCCACAGGAGTGAGACATGAGTGATCCAAGACATGCAATGATATTTCGATGCGATGAAAGTAAATTCTGGTTAAACATCGTGCCGACAACTGAAACGGTGAGTGGCGACGATAGTCCACTGGCCTCTGAAACATTCGGGCCTTTTGTCTCTGTCACAGAAGCACGTGACTATGCGGATGATAACTTTCAAAATACTGGATCTGTTATTCCCGTGTATAAAATTGATCCACAGGAATGATGCATAGGAATACTATGCAAAATAAGCGAACCGTAAACAAGATCATTGGGTTCTGGGTGAACAGTTACAGGAGTGATCGCAAAGCCTTCTGGCTTGAACTGGTAGGCTTCGTGTTCACGGTAGCGGCCAGTATGTACCTAGCAATCCATGCAAACGCCCCTGACATGACAGTCGTGTATCCATTGTCTCTTGTGGGTGTGATCGCACAGGTGTATGCTAGCTACCGCAGAGGTGCGGCATGGGTCTTGTTGTTGACATCGTACTTCGTGTGCATTAACGTGTTCGGCTTTGGCCGTGCAATGGGCTGGTATTAAAGGAGAGTGTAATGAAACTAATTGATTTCTTGAGTGAGATTGAAGTCGATGAAAACAGTTTGCGAGATATACTGAGTGAATTGTTAGACAGCGTACTTATAGCTGAGCTACGTGAGTTTCGTGAACGCAGAATAGATGACTACCTATCTGTGAAGGATGGCGTGTCGAGAAGTATCTACGTGCATGGTGACCTTGAGCAGGATGCATTTGAGATTAGCAGACGCATTGAATCCGTTGACATGATTTTAGATGAGTACGTAGCAGGACATGAACCATTCGACTTTGACTCAGTTGAATGGTGGGATGACAAGGAGGGACTCAATGGCTAAGCATTGGCGAGATGCTATGAACGAGCGCAATCAGGATTGGATCAACAATCGTGATAAGCCAAGAGAAATTGTAACTAAAGTTCCTACCAAGAAATACCATGAGGGGTGGGATCGTATCTTCGGAGATAAGAATGGAACTGTCGATCCTAAAAAGCCTACTGAATAAAGAGTTTTATGATAACTACCGTGGCAGTAGATGCCCCGCTAAGATATTCCAAAAAGAATATTCAAAAATAAAGACCATGATCGATGAGGCCATGCAGAAGTATCAGCGTGACCTGACTGTCGATGAAGTCGAAGGCTTATTCTTTTCTGCTGATCCATCCATGACAACAGCACAGAAGCATCAGTTCCGGATGACGTTCGATAAGTTACGTAAAGAACAAGCGATTGGTCATGACGTAGCACAGGATATTCTATCCTCTTTGTTCCGACAGTATCTCGGGGAGGAGATAGCTAACATCGGATTTGAATACGTCAATGGTGATAAGTCTTCACTGGAACCCCTACGAAACATGCTCGATAATTACAGGGATGACTTCATCCCAGATGTCAGTGTCGAATGGGATGATCTGGAGATTGAGACATTGTTAAATCAAAATGATCTGGAAGCTCGTTGGCATTTTAATATACCGACACTCGCTGAAAGAATCGAGGGTGTCAATGCAGGACACCTAATCATCGGAGGAGCCAGACCGAATACAGGAAAGACTTCCTTCCATGCATCTTTAATTGCAGGACCACACGGGTTTGCGGAGCAGGGAGCGAACTGTATTGTCCTATGTAATGAAGAGGGTACACACCGTGTCGGTGCACGTTACCTGACAGCGGCAAGCGGCATGACACTCAAAGAAATTAAAGTGAACCCAAGGCAAGCACATCACCGATGGAATCGACTCAAGGAAAAGATACGCATCAAAGATGCAACCGGCAAGGACATGTACTGGGTTGAATCAATATGTAAAACATTTAATCCTGACATTGTTGTGCTAGACATGGGTGACAAGTTCGCTGAGTCATCCAGTTATACCTCCCAACACGAAGCACTAAAGTCCTGTGCTATACACGCACGTATGATCGCAAAGGAATACAACTGTGCTATCTTCTACATGTCACAGCTATCGGCTGAGGCAGAAGGGAGGATTCATTTGAATCAATCCATGATGGAAGGCAGTAAAACTGGTAAAGCATCGGAGGCTGATCTCATGTTATTAATAAGTAAAAACCCGCCAGTCGATGGGCAGGAAGAAGAAGACTACCAACGACATATCAACATCGTGAAGAATAAATTAAGTGGATGGCATGGATACATTACCTGTAATTTAAACTATCACATCGGGCGGTATGAAGTATGATTGAGATACCAGTATCGGATGAGGCATTGCTGAAAGCAAGGAAGCAGGCTGTTGAGATGGGGAAACTCAACAACAGTATTACGAAAGGGCAAGGCAATGTTGCTGGTTTTGTTGGCGAGATTGTGACTGCTGAATTGCTAGGTGCTACACAGCAAAACACATACGACTATGATCTTGTATTGATCAATGGTCAGACAGTCGATGTGAAGACGAAGAGAACTTCCGTCACACCACTACCTCATTACGATTGCAGTGTCGCTAAATTAAGTACACATCAATCATGTGACAATCTTGCATTTGTGCGAGTCAAGAATGATTACAGCGTTGCGTGGTTCTTAGGTATGATACCCCGCTTGCAGTATTACGAAGTTGCTCGCTACATGAACAAGGGTGATGTTGATCCGGACAATGGGTATGTCGTGAAATCAAGTTGTTATAATTTATCGATTGAAGATTTATGGAAGGTATCGATTCATGAAAGTAGTTCTTGATGTAGAGAACACAGTAACTAAACGTGACGGTAAACTACATTTAGACCCATTTACACCCACAAATAGTTTGGTGATGGTTGGGATACAAGTAGAAGGTGAAGAGCCTAAGCACTACACGTTTGACCACGTTGACTACGATTGTAAATACGAATACAGGAAGCATGACTGTGATGAGATACAAGCAATACTCGACAGGACAACTTTGTTAATTGCTCACAATGCACAGCATGATTTGCTTTGGATATGGGAGACAGGATTTAAATATGACGGTGCTATCTGGGACACGATGCTTGCTGAGTATGTGCTTCAGAAAGGAGTCAAGGAACCGCTGTCACTTGAAGCTGTTGCTGAGCGCAGAGATTTGCAGTTTAAAAAGCAAGACACCCTGAAAGATTACTTGAAGCAGGGGTATCAGGTTAATGAAATCCCATACGAAGAGCTTAAGGAATACTTGTACGCCGACTTACAAACGACCATGGCCCTGTATTATGAGCAAGCATTGGATCTGCGTGACGACATCAATCGTACTCTATATCCTGTGATTGAATTGACAATGGATACTTGTGCATTGCTGTCTAAAATATATCGCAATGGATTTACCGTAGATACGAAAGCACTTGAGCAAGTTCGTTCTGAGTTTGAATTGGAGAAGCAGAAGCTTGAACAGGAGTTAGGCATTGACATCAAGGAATTGATGGGCGATACTCCGATCAATCTTAACTCACCAGAGCAGTTGGGCTGGGTGATTTATTCCCGTAAGCCGAAGGATAAAACCCAATGGGCTATGGCAGGTGATCCATACATGAGTAATAGTGACTTTAAACGACTCATTAATGAATCAACTACTCCAGTCCGGCGTACCAAAGCATCGAAGTGTTCAGACTGTAATGGTAACGGAACGTACTTCAAGAAGAAGAAGGATGGTTCTGACTTCAAAAAACCAACACGCTGTTCGCAGTGTGTCGGGAGAGGATATGTACTGAAAGACCTCGATAGATTAGCGGGTCTGAAGTTCACGCCACCAAATGCAAAGTGGCATAGTGCTAATGGATTTAGCACATCGAAAGGGAACTTGGAGTTTCTTGAGCGTGTTGCACATTCAAAGGGCATGGAACAAGCGGCGAACTTTCTATTTAAAATTCGCAGGGTATCTGCACTGGACAGCTATCTTTCTAGTTTCGTTGACGGCATCTATAATTTTCTCAAGGATGATGGCAAGCTACATGTCAGGCTGACACAGCACATGACATCTACTGGCAGGTTCAGTGGCCGTGATCCGAACATGCAGAACATGCCACGTGGCGGTACATTTCCTGTAAAACGGGTGTTCATCTCCCGATTTGCAGGAGGTAAGATCATGGAGGCTGACTTTGCACAGCTAGAGTTCAGGGTGGCGGCGTTCTTATCTCAAGATGAAGTTGCAATGAAAGAAGTTAAGGAGGGTTTTGATGTCCATTCGTACACGGCTCAAGTCATTTCGGAAGCGGGTCAGGCAACTACAAGGCAGGAGGCGAAGGCACATACATTCGCTCCGCTATACGGAGCAACTGGATACGGAAGAACACCAGCCGAAGCACGATACTACGAACACTTCACAGAGAAGTACAAAGGAATCGCAAGATGGCACAGAGAGCTAGCAAAAGAAGTGCTGACACACAAAACAATCTCCACACCCAGTGGCAGAAAGTTTGCATTCCCAGATGTACGCAGACGAAGGGATGGCTCAGTAACTAACTTCACTGCAATCAAGAACTATCCGGTGCAATCTTTCGCAACTGCTGACATAGTTCCTGCTGTGCTCTTGCAAATTCATGATCGGATGTCGGGCTTGCAATCGTGCATAGTTAATAGTGTACATGACTCAATCGTGATTGACATACATCCTGATGAAGAGGCACAGGTAATGGGTGTAATTGGGTCAGTTAATGGTGAACTGAAAGAAATCATTGACAATAAATTTAAAATTAATTTTAATGTACCCCTTTTACTTGAAGCAAAAATTGGTGTAAACTGGCTGGACCAACAGGAGGTCTAATATGACTACAGAAATAGCAACACTAAACAGCGATAACTTCGCAGAGATGGCTAAGGCCATGGGCATGTCAGTTGACATGGCAAAAGATACGAAAGCAAAGTCATCGACTCTGCCCCGTCTACGTATCTGGAATCAACCAGTCATGGGACAGGTTGAAGTCAAAGGAAAGCAGAAGAACATGGAGGTAGTACCTGCAGGTATGTACCGTCTTCAGATGCCAGATGGTAGCTTCATCTACGGTGAGACAGCACGTATCCGTGTGTTCGTACAGCGTTTTATGTACAAGCGTTACGATGCTGACGCAAAGAACTACGTCAAGACTTTGATGGCTGAAGATCTCAATGGAGATCTGAAGGATAACACAGGCGGGTTAAACTGTGGTAAACCCGCAGGATACATCCAAGATTTCCAAGCGTTACCAGACGACATGAAAGCATTGATCAAGCAGATCAAGCGTGTCCGTGTACTGCTTGGTGAAGTTGAGTTAGTCAATGCCGTTGATGAAGAGGGCAATGAAGTTGCCTCAGTTGTACACCCCTTTATCTGGGAGATTGACAACAAGGATGCTTTCAAGACAATGGGACAACCGTTCACAATGTTAGCTAAGCAGAAGCGTCTGCCTGTACAACATCACATTGAAGTTGCTACAGAGGAACGTAGTCTTCCAACCGGAGCTTCCTTCTTCCTACCTACAGCGACAGTTGATTTTGAGAATCAGATTGATCTGACAGATACAGATCAAACAACATTCTCAGACTTCATTGAGTGGATCAACAACTACAATGATTACATTGTAAACGCTTGGAACGACAAGCGCACTCAATCTGAGGAGAAAGAAATCGTAGATGACTTCATCGATATTGAGGTTGAGGACGAGGCATGAGTGTCAATCATCCAGCCGAAGTTAAAGTCTATCGGTATCTGGAGGATGTAACCAAGGCGAAGCGTGGCATGTCAGATGCCACCATCGCTCGCATCGTTCGTGATGTAGAAGAAGCTGTACGCAAACAATTCAATCAGGATGAACGAAAGTTTACTTTGCGTATGTCTAATATCGGAAGGCCATTATGTCAGCTTTGGTTTGACAAGAATGATCCTAAATCCGGTGTCGATATGCCAACTAATTTCTTAATGAACATGATGTTAGGAGATATTGTTGAAGCAATTTTTAAGGGTGTACTTACCGAAGCTGGTGTAGATTTCAGTGACGGATTCAAGTCTACTCTCACCGCAGGTAGACACAAGATTGATGGTACACATGACTTGATCATGGACAGAAAGGTAGATGATATTAAGTCTGCATCTCCGTGGTCATTCAAGAACAAGTTCAAAGACTACGCGACTCTAAAAGACCATGACTCATTCGGCTACATCGGTCAGCTTGCTGGCTATGCCAAAGCATTGGGCGTTGACCCCGGCGGATGGTGGGTAATTAACAAAGCAAATGGTGAATTCAAATATATCTCAGCGTGGGATATGAAAGTTGAAGTCGATGACATCATTGATTCAGTTGCAAAAAAAGCTGACAGCTTAGAGAGTAATCAATTCAAGCGTTGCTTTGAACCTGTTGAAGAAACATTCCGTAAGAAGCCAACCGGAAATAAAATCCTCGGTGAGGAATGCGGTTGGTGTAAGTATAGATACAAGTGCTGGCCCTCATTGAAAGAGCTACCCTCACTTGCATCGCAGGCGAAAGAACCGCCTATCGTTGCATATGTAGAGATAGCTGATGAGTATAAAGAAACCACGAAAGAGCAAGACAAGGATTGATGCTCTTCGGCATGGCTATCGTTCCGGACTTGAAAACAAAGTATTGGATTCATTGAAGGAACGAAAGTGTAATGCAAAATATGAGTGTCTTAAAATCGAGTGGGAAGATCTGAAGTACAGGAAGTACACTCCAGACTTCTTGCTTCCGAATGGAATCATTATTGAAACCAAAGGAAGGTTTACGCCAGAGGACAGGATGAAACATCTAGCGATTAAGAAGCAACACCCGTATTTAGACATTCGTTTTGTATTTACAAATAGTAAGGCAAAGCTTCGTAAGGGAGCTAAGTCAAGCTACGGTGACTGGTGCACCAAGAATGGATTCATGTATGCGGACAAGGATGTCCCCCATGAGTGGGTTGAAGAAATAAAAAAATCTGCTAAGCTGATGCCCAAAGAGTTTATTGAATTTCCATTAGATAAAATAGAAAGGTAGTTATATATGTCCGAAGATCAAGAGAATACGTGTTCACAATTTGCAATTGTTCTTGAACCTGAGTTCAATGAACAGGGAGAGTGGGCAGGAACAGTAACGGCACACATGGAAGAAGATGTTCATGATGATCTAGATACCGATCAGTTGAATCAAATCCGAAGTGTTTGCGGTATGATGGCTTCAACACTCACCTTAATGGAACGTGATCCAGAATTGATGGAATACATCCGTGATTATTTTTTAAGTAACTATCAAGAACTAATTGATCAGTTCATTGAAGATGCTCCAGTACCATCGTTTACACGCAGTGAAGATGGTAAAGTAATTAATCTAAATTTTAATACGAAGACACACGGGAGTGCTTGATGAGCTTAAAAGATATTCGGGAGCATTTAACTGACGATGTCAATTCCTTGATTGAGGATATGGTGGATGATGAGATGTACGATGATGTCAACAGCCCACTACATTATAATCAAGGTGAAATCGAAACAATTGTATACATCGAAGATGTACTCGGCCCGTACCATGCTTGTATGTATTGTCAAGGCAACATCCTAAAATACACAGGCCATCGTTTGTGGACAAAGGGTGATGCGATTAAGAACATGGAGAAAGCAGTTTGGTATGCTCATCGTTGGATCAAGAACGCAAAGAAGTGTGAAGGAACAAACTGGTGAAATATTTAGGTATTGAGATTGATCTTGAAAGAGACAATCAATTAACTGACCAAGCGACATCGTTACTGCGTGACTACTACATGTTGGAGAGTGAAGTCTCTCCTCAGATGTCATTCGCACGTGCGGCTGTCGCTTATTGCGAGGGTGACTATGACTTTGCTCAGCGGATTTATGATTATGCTTCTAATCGTTGGTTTATGTTTGCCAGCCCAGTACTTAGTAATGCGCCTATGCCCGAAAGTAAGCCAATCGGATTACCAATATCTTGCTTTCTTACTTACGTGGATGACACTCTCGATAGTCTCATTGAGCATAACGCAGAAGTTGCTTGGCTTAGTGTAAAGGGAGGTGGTGTCGGAGGACACTGGTCCGATGTACGCCCAGTCAGCGACAAGGCTCCGGGAGTCATACCTTTCATGAAGGTTGTTGATTCACAGATGACAGCCTACAAACAAGGCAAGACCCGCAAAGGATCTTATGCCGCATACCTTGATGTATCACATCCAGAGATCATCGAGTTCGTAAACTTTAAAGTCCCTACTGGAGGGGACGCAAATCGTAAGTGCTTTAATTTATTTAATGCAGTTAACATTACAGATGCTTTTATGGAGGCAGTAAAAAATGGAGAAATCTGGGAACTTAGATGTCCACACTCAGGAGCTATCCGAAGTACAATCCAAGCTAGAGAATTGTGGCAAAGAATACTTGAAGCTCGCTTCAGAACTGGTAGCCCTTACCTCAACTTTATCGACACAGCCAACCGCTCATTACCAGACACTCAAAAAACTATTGGATTATCAATTAGAGGGTCTAACCTATGTAACGAGATACATCTCGCAACAAGCGAAGAACGTACAGCCGTCTGCTGTCTCTCCTCAGTCAACCTTGAAACCTATGACGAGTGGAGAGATACAAGAATGGTTCAAGACTTGGTCAGACTCTTGGACAACGTGCTTAAATTCTTTATCAGACATGCGCCCGAAGAGCTAGAGAAGGCTAAGTTCAGTGCATACATGGAACGGTCCATCGGCCTAGGTGCGATGGGCTTCCATGGCTACCTGCAGAACAAGGGCATTGCATGGGAATCTTGGCAAGCGGCTAGTGAGAACTACCAGATGTTCAAGAAGATCAAAGAAGATGCGTTGGAGTCTACACATGAACTCGCTAAAGAAAGAGGTGAAGCACCGGATATGGCAGGCACAGGGCGACGTAATGCTCACCTACTTGCGATTGCTCCGAATGCTAACTCGTCTATCATATGTGGGTGCTCAGCGTCTATTGAACCTATCAAGTCGAATGCGTACACGCACAGAACACGTGCAGGTGCGCATCTGGTTAAGAACAAAGCATTAGAGAAAGTTCTGGAGGAGCATGGTGAAAATACAGAGGCTACGTGGAAAAGTATCATTGCGAACGAAGGCTCAGTACAGCATTTGGAATTCCTCAGTGAGCAAGAACTCAAGGTCTTTCGTACTGCGTTTGAACTTGACCAAGCGTGGGTTGTGGAACATTCGGCCAAGCGTCAGGAATTCATCTGTCAAGGACAAAGCGTTAATTTATTTTTTCCTGCGGGCAGTCCGAAGCCATACGTCAACTCCGTACATATCAAGGCGTGGAAAGATGGCCTCAAAGGATTGTATTACTTACGTACCAATGCCGGTGTAAGTGCTGACAAAGTTGGTGCATCAGTTGAGCGTGATGCATTAAAAGACTTTGCCTCTGAAGATGCAGAGGAATGCATCTCTTGTCAGGGATAGCAGATGGCAAGAAAGAAACAATTACAAATAGCAATAGGACCAATAGAGCACGTGCCTTCAGACAAGGATAGGAGCTACAACGAACTTGTATGCTCCATCTGTCACTGCGAGTTCGACATTGAACTTGAGGGTGGCATTGATGGGTACTTAGGTGTACTGCCCGTAGCTTTGTGTGCTATGTGCTACTCAGGATTAGATCAGTTCTTCACCCAGATGCATGGGTGCTACGATGATGAACACGATGGATATGAGGATCACGATGAAGATTAAAGGCATACACATGAATGACAGAGGAAAGCCAGTAGATCGTTTTGATTTGGAAGAAGCAATTATGAGAGCGTGGCGTACATCGGATGACATTAAAGCTCTCTATACGTCCGCTGAGCGCATGGATGAGGATCAGATAATGAATGCCCTTCTTGGCTTAGAGATCTTCGCTGAGATGCGCTTTGATGAGCTATGGAATACATTTGAACAGTGCATTAACAACGGAGTATTTGATGACAGCACAACACGTGGAGCAGAAATTGCTCAAGCTTTGGATGAAGCTACTCAAGGCTTCGGTCAAGAACAAATCTAGGAAGATAGCTAAGATAGAAAGCAGACTGATTCAGTTAGAACTGGAGAAAAAGCATGATAAAGTTTTATGATGGTCCAGATGACAAATTATCTTTTGATCAACTAGCGGAAGACTGGTTGTACCTAAGTGAGATCCGCATGGATTTTCTGGATAAAGAAAACGAACATAATTATTTTTCGTGTCGTCATGATGATCCGCAAAGGCCCATACTATTAGACAAAGCAAGAAAGCCTCAATACATAAGATTATTTTTACAAGATGTGCTACACGACATTGAAGAAAGAATGATTGAATTAAAGGGGGAGAAAGAATTCCAGAAGTTCTGGGATAAGCACAATTATACTGATCCACACATAGGTTGTTATTCATATCCGATGTGCGACGAGGCACCGATAGGATGTGTGTTTGTTATGGGCGATGAAGTAGAACCGATAGGACATAGATAATGAGCATTGATTTTGATGAAGAGTTTGATCTACTCAAAGCACTACGTGATGCGCAAGCACTTGAAATGGTAGAAGAAACAGACAACGGATGGCAGACTAAAGTAGTGCCAGATGCGCTAGCTCAAAAAGCCGCAGATAGAATTACTGAATTAGAACAACAAGTTAAAGATTTAATGTTACAAGTTAATCAACTTCGCAATGAAAAGTAGTTGACTAATCTTCGCCGCTGAATATAACTACCCCCGGTTGCCCACCTTGCTGTGGGCTTTTTTTACTTTAATAATTTGGAGTGTGGTGCAATGCCATTGCTAGAAGAATCAAAAACATACAAGCCATTTCAATATCCATGGGCTGTGGAGAAGGCCATTTCACACGAGAAAGTACACTGGGGTGAATGGGAAGCTAAGCTACAAGATGACGTAGCACAGTGGAACAATGGGAAGCTGACCGATGTCGAAAGAAACCATATTACGCAGATCCTTAGACTCTTTACGCAGTCGGATGTCCAAGTTGGAACAAACTACTTGGAGTCTTACATACCTAAATTTAAGAATAACGAAATTCGGGCTATGCTTACTAGCTTTGCTAATCGTGAATTTGTGCATCAGCGTTCTTACGCTTTACTCAATGACACATTAGGATTGCCAGAAGAA
>Ga0070751_1000941_pt1 | contig 17540 bp, 21 predicted proteins | sample VirMetDEL_Aug_28_FD_78514 | JGI IMG/M metagenome (GOLD analysis project Ga0070751, IMG submission 78514) | Aqueous microbial communities from the Delaware River and Bay under freshwater to marine salinity gradient to study organic matter... | ecosystem: Environmental > Aquatic > Marine > Coastal...
CATCGCGCGCAGCACCAGCAGCGCGGTCGCCACCGGGCTACCTGCAAACAGACGGTCGGGCAGCCCGATCACCGCATCAATCAGGTTGGCGTCCAGCAGGCTGCGGCGAATCAGGGCCTCCTCGCCATCGCGGAACAGCACCCCGTGCGGCGCCACCATCGCAATGCGCCCGGTGTGCCGGTCCATCGTTCTCAGCATGTGCTGCAACAGCGCCAGATGGCCCCACTGGCGCGGCGGCATGCCATGCACAAAGCGCTGGTGCGTATCGCGGATGCCGCGCTCGGGCGACCACGCCAGCGCAAACGGCGGGCGCGTGAGCTGCACGTGGAAGCGCCGCAACTGCCCGGTGGCATCCACCAAAGTATCGTGCAGCAGCGGGGTGCCCGCATGCACCGCGTGATTGTCTTCCCCATGCAGCAGCAGGCGCAGCCGTGCGCAGGCCCAGGCGGTGTCGTGCTCTTCCTGCCCCAGCAACTGGTGCCGGCGTGCACCGTGGGTGGTGCGCGCCCACCGGCTGGCCGCCAGCAACAGGCTGCCGTGGTGGCAGGCCACATCGCAGATGGTTTCGTCTTCGCGCGGGTCCATCAGCCCGGCCATCAGCCAGCCCAGCGGGTCGGGCACGTGGGCCACGGGCGCGGGGCTGCGGCGGGGCTGGCTGCGCTCCAGCAGGCGGTCCACTGCCTGCCCGATGTCCGCCCGGTAGGTGCCGCGCAGGGGGCGGAAGTCCAGCGCTGGTACCGTCATGCGGCCCAGCACGCGCGACAGCGCCACATCGCGGTGCTCGGCATCGCGCGGCCAGCCATCGTGCAGGCGCAGCACATCGAACACCTCGGCCAGGGTGGCGCGGTTGGCCTGGGTGAGCTGCTGCAGTGCGGTGGTGATGCGGCGGTCGTTGCCCGGGGCGAAGCGCTGGCGAAACAGCAGCTCAAAGCGCGCCTCGGGCGGCACCACCAGTAACTGCGCCCCCGGCGCGGTGGGCGGCCAGTGCAGCGGCGCGCCGTAGGTTTGGTCCGGGTCCTGCGCGGCGGCGTCGGTGTCGCTGGCAATCTTGAGCAGCAACAGCGCCAACAGCAGGTAGGTTGCCGCGCTGGCGTCGGCGGCGTCGTTGAGGGGCTCGCGCGCGGCGCTCAGCGCGGCGTGCGTGGCGTGTGCACCGGGCAGGCCCGCCATCGTCTTCATGCGCTACTCCCTTGCAACACCTGCTCGGCCACCACGGCAATCTCCTGTTGGCGAATGTGGATCAGCGCTTCCAGGCAGCGCTGTTCGGCCTGCGCCGCACTGGCAATGCCCACAATGCGCCGCTGCTGCGCCACCGGCGGCACGTGCACCGGCAACTGCGCCACCGCTATTTTGCGCAGGCTCTGCTGACGCGACCCCGCCGCCTGCTGGCGCAGGTACGCCTGTGCCGCGCGCTGGTTCAACTGCCATGCCAAAAAGGCCGGTAGCAGATCGGGCGTGCACACTCGCAGCACATACAGGTGCGGGCTGCACACCGTGGATTCTGGCGGGTTGTGCAACAGCATCGCCAGCGGGTGATTGCCGCGCCCGGCGATCAGAACATCCTGATCCTGCACCCAGTCGGGCGGCTTGCGCGCACGCAGCGCGGTGCGCAGCAGGTGGTCGCGCTCCTGCAGCCCATCCAGGGCAAGATTTTTGAGTTGAATGACCTGCACCGGGCCCTCCGGCACGGCGGCAATGGCACCGCGAAAGGGGTGGCCCTGGCGGATGCTGGCCACGTCGCCAAGCAGGGCAATGCGCGTGAGTGTGTTCATGCGTGCACCATGCGTTCGCGTATGCAGAGGGTCAACCGGACAGGCGGGCAGCATTCGCGATGATGCGAAGTGGAGTGCTGTGGATGTGCGGAAGTGGGATGAAGCTCGCAGGGGGTCGCAGCTGGTGCGAACGATGCGGTGAACTGGAGTTGGGGGTTTGGAGAGGTGGGGGTGATGGTGGGGCGGCGTGTGCGCGAATTGGTGATGGCTGTGACGGTAGCGCCCACAGATGCGGCCCTGTTGCGCGCTGGCCACTGACCGGGTGCCACCCACAGGATGGCCGGGATCTCGGTGTTGTCGCAGGTGCAGGCGCATACCACTTGGGTAGCTGACAGTACAGCTAAGTCGAAGCTCTTCATGGTCATGAGGGTTCTCCTTTGCGGAGCAACCCTACTGCGCGGGTTCGGTTATTCAAAATTCCGATATTTCGCGCGGCTGCCAAGGAGAAATAGCGCTCTCCGCCAGTGATTGGAAGATCTGAAATCGGCCGTGGCTGACACGGGGAGGCAGTAACGCGACCGAAGCAGACTCCGCGTTTCCACCAATGGACCGATCTTTTTTTCACAGGGCCCGTTGCGGGAAGCTCGCCAAGCCGCCAATATGCGGAAACTGCCAAGGATAGGGGGGGGTATGTTGAAGATTCCGAAGAAGGTGATGGATCGCTGGCCGGCTACTGTTAAATCTCTAGTCGCTGTGGCGATATCCCACAAGACCAGGGATGTGTCGGAGGCCGACACGGTGACCCTGGTCAAAGATATGCTCGCCGAGGTGTTCGGCTATGACAAATACAATGAACTGACTAGCGAGCAGCAGATTCGTGGCACGTTCTGCGACCTTGCGGTGAAGATCGACGGCAAGATTCGTGTGCTGATCGAGGTGAAGGCTGCTGCGATAGCCCTCAACGAGACACACCTTCGGCAGGCCATCAACTATGGCGCTCACGAGGGTATTGAGTGGATCGTACTCACGAATGCGTTGGAGTGGCGCCTGTACCGAATCAAGTTCGGACAGCCAATCGAGTATGAGCTTGTATCTTCGTTCTGTATCGCAGACATCAATCTGAAGAATGAAGAGGATCAGCGACGTCTGTTCCTTCTCTGTAGAGAAGGCATTACCTCCGATGCCATGGGTCTCTACCATCAGCACATCTCCGTACTCAACAAGTTCACTGTGGCGCAGGTCATTCTGGGTGAACCGGTTGTATCGGTGGTGCGTCGTGAGCTGCGTCGTTTGTTCCCTGAGCTGAAGATCGAGTCAGAGGCCATCGTTGAGCTGCTCAACAATGAAATACTCAAGCGGGAGGTACTTGATGGGGAGAAGGTCAAGGATGCCCAGCAGCGCATAAGAAAGGCGCTGTCCAAGAATGCGAAGACGTTAGCTAAGAAGGCTGTAGATAGCGCCCAAGCGCAAACTGCGGATGAAACGTCAGTTACCTGACGACGTACTAAAGTAGGTTGTCTTGTGCAGGCGCAGGGGGTGGCAAGTTTCGTTATTGGTCGAAAGCGGTCGTCGGCCATGTTTAGAACGGTTCCAACTCTGGAAGGACGTCGCCGAACTCCTCGTGCAGCACCGCCATGACTTCAAGAACGCCCGCGTCTGCACTGATCTCAGCTAGGACAATGAGTGTCAGTATGGTGAAAGCGTTTGAGTTCTTGAGCAAATCAGTAAGAAGTTGCGCTGGATAGCCTGACTCACCTCTGTTGATAGGGTGAATGCCACCGTGTACGTAGGAGTTCAAGCCGTCCCAAAGTCGGGCTCGCGCTCTGCCCAGGAGAGCGGCAGCACCCTTTGGGCCGGAGACCTCGAGGGCCGCTAGCATGTCTGCGACTCCCGGGAGCTTTCTTGCCGCCTGTTGGCTTTCCAGTGTTAGCGGGGCCATGAGTCGCGTCAGGTCGCTCTCCCTTGCTGCGTGTCGCGCCCAGACTGCGCGCACCAGTGCCTCGAATTGTGGACGCAGTAGTGCAATCGCAGAAGGAGGAACCAGCAGCAGTAGCATTCGCAGAGACCTGCCGTGATCCAGAGCGAGAACGCAAAGACGGGCCGCCGCGGATGAAGTCGCGTCAGTGGACACTTCGGACCTCTCCCATGCGGCTTCCACAAGTGTCGCTAGCGCTAGGGATCGGTCAACCGCAGTGCTGAGAGGGTCCATCTGGGGTATGTCCTAGTAAATGGCGCAGGTGGCTATGGCGATGATGGCACGCCGGTGTCGAACAGCGTCTTGGTGAGCGCGTACGACATCACCGTGCGCACATGTACAAGGCAAGGCCTTCAAACAGCATGGCGTGGACAACGCGGTCCCAGAGGATCTTTTCATCTTTCATGGTGCAGCACCTGCAGAGCAAGGTACCTACCGGTTGGCTGAATCAGCGATGCAGCTTTTCAGTTCGTCGTATGTGGCCTGGTCCAAAACTAGACTGAACTCTCCGGACGTCCGCGAGATGATCCGTCCATTTCCAGAAGACAGCGCGAAGATCTTTCGACCGGTTGGGTCCTGGAACCACCCAGCTCTCACTTTGCCGGAGCTGAAGCCGTTGGTGCGCTTGCGCAGCGAAGCACCAATCTGCTTGGTTGCGCTCGCGTCCCCCTGTGCGGCCACAGGAAGCTGAGCCTTCCAACACCCAGCGTAGAAGGTGACTGTGTCATCTTGCACTACAACTTTCGAGCGAAACGCAAGCATGGCCGTAGAGGTTGATGTCATCAGTCCAATAATGCAGATGACCGCCACCGAGAACATCTTCTTCCTTGGCTCCAAGCCACGGTAGAACGCCAACCCTACAGCGCAGGCAAAGAGGACAGCGGCAGGGGCCAACTCTTGGAGGAGCATGCTGCGGTGGAACAGCGAGACGGGGATGGTGCATGGCATTGGCTCTGGCCTCCTTGCTCACGTCGGTCGACTGTTGGATGCAAGCAGCGTGGTGTCCAACCATCCACGAAGCTCCACATCGTCGTAGTCCAACAGGCTGTCTCTTTTCGCTGGATTCTATGGGCAGTTGAGCTCACAGCTGCTGGATTGCCGCCCCACCAAGGGGAGAGTAATTCGGCAGCTGATGGTGCCCGCAGAAATAGCCGATGCTAATGTCTCCTGGCGAGTATTGATGCCACTATCGCCGTTGTTCTTCAAGTCGCCTAGGACGAAATGAACCTCTCACATCTACTGAGTGATGCACAAGATGCCGGCGGCGTGAATGGCGACTTTCAAGTTCTTCTTGCAACGCGCAGGCTCGACGGCGTGGATGTTCCGCCCGACGAGGTGAAAGTTCGCGCTGTCGGACGGCTTCAAGTGGATCCGAGCGGTGAGGAGGTCGACTTCTTCCTGTGTGTTTCAGGGGCGGGAGGGGCCCGCACTGACGGTTGCAGACTTCCGAAGCCTTGCCCGGACCTCACCTGAGGTGGGCGGCTACATGCTCACCGGCGTCAACGGTTTCAAGCAGCTTGAAGATGGCAGTACCGCCCAGCGGACCTACGACATCGTCGGCACGTACGTGCTTGCTGTGGACCGACAGATCTGCCTCCTGCTCGGGCCCGAGGATCAGTGGCCTGAACAATGGTTCGGCGAGCCTTCGCGATAGCCGTAGACTCGTTGATTGGGGGGCTCGCCTGACCCCGGTTTCAACTATCGCCCTGCCCAGAACTGGGGACGTTGTTGATATGCTCGTGCAAGGCAGATCTCAACGCACAAGGAACGCGGCGTGATGAAGCACCATCTCCAATGGACTGGCTGCTCGGCAGTTTTTCATTTTCTATGTGTGGTCGCACTTCAAACCGGTGCCCTGTCCATTGCAACATTGGTCATAGGGCTGCCACTGGGATTCTTCGACGTCGAGGTGGTTCAGGCGGTCGGGCCCGTCTGGCGCGTGATCATTGATCAAGCGCTCAGTTGCGCGGCGATATTTACCGTATGCGCGCTCTTCGCGTTCTGGCGCCCGCACAGGTGTTTTCTGGCGATGACGCTGTCATTCATCGCGACAGAACTGATCTTTCAGCGCCTTTCATGGCTTACAGGCGGCGTTGAGCAGCCATGGCTTTTTGTCATTCTGTCTCTTGTACTATCAGCCGGCTGCGCTTTTTGCGGCGCCGTGCTAGGTAGAGCGTTGAAGAGGTACAAGGTTGACCAGGTCGCCAGCGGGACGCTTGGCGTCTCCTTTCGGCCGACTGTCAGTCCCATCTCCAACAGGAACGCATCCCAGCAGGAGTAGTCTTCCTGAAGGTCTACGCCGCCCTTCCCGGCTTGCCGCGATGAAGAGAAGATTCAGGAGGAAATCGCACGCAAGTCCGAGCAGGGGTCCTCAACGACCTTTAGGAACTCTGGCAGAGAGAGCTTCATTTCTACATCGGCCTCAATAGCTCTGATCAGATGAAGGAACTTGATCTCAAGTACTCCATCAACTCGCTCCTGATCAATACGAATTAAAGCTGTGAGTTGAATGATATTTCAGCGGCTGGCCACATTGGCTGGGATGAAGCCGCGCGCCAGATCGGTGATATCTACCGAAACGGTGAGCACATTGATGTGAATGGAACTCCAGGCCGCGAAGATGACATTTCGTATGGGGACTATTATGGAAACTGGTGGGATGCTTCCCATCCTGCTCCCAGCCCCTCACCAAGTATCGGTGGCAGTAGCGGTAACGGTAGCGGTGGTGGACACTTCCAAGAGCAAGAGCGATGAACTTCAATTTCTCCAATAAGCGCTTCCTGCCACTGCTTGGTGTGATGCTCGCAATAGCATTTCAGGCATCCGCTGAGGATGAAGACCTCCGGAAGGTCGGCACCAAAGGCTCACTCGACAACGTGATCCAGGAACTCGTTGAAGCCCCTTGGCCGCTTGGGTTTGATTTCTTTCGAACCGTAGGCGTGAGCGGATTCAAGCAGCAAGGTGGCAGCAATGCCGACCCTATCGTCTTTCGTTCAGGCCCGATGGAGACTAGCGACGGGTACACGTTCGACTACACCGAATTTCGTATCCATCCCCGCTTGGTTCAAGGCATCAGCTTCTACTACGCTAAGCTCGAACAGGGGCGTTGCTACCCGGTTGCTTCGTTAAAGCCGAAGTATGCGCTTGAGCGGTTCGTCTATCCGCCAAGTCCGCACAATGCAGCAGCTGAGCGGGTGAGCAAGGAATCTGCTTATGAGCTTCGGTCCAATGGGACTGTTCTGCACTTTACGACCGATGGGTCCAGCCAAGAGTGCCTGGTCAGCTTCTACCGCTCCGCGCGCTAATAACCCAAGCGCAACGATGTGATTGGGGCTGGTACTGCCGGGCGCTGAGCCGCCCGGCAGCTTTAAGCCTCGCTAACCCGCGCAGCCTCCCCACGCCGCACCAACCGCTCCCGCACCTTGTCATACACCAGGTTGTACACATACGTGTAAGGCAGGAAGAACGCGATCAGCCCCATCTCCAACAGGAACGCATCCCAGTAGGAAATGGACAGCCACCACGCGGCCAGCAGAACCACCACCAGCACCAGCCCGCCTTCAAAGCCCACCGCATGCCCGATGCGCACCGGCACGGTCCGCTTGAACCCGAACTTCTTTTCCACGCGCTCGAACATCGCGTTGTAGAGCATGTTCCACAGCATGGCGCAGGTGGCCAGGGCGATGGTGAGCACGCCGGTGTCGAACAGCGACTTGCCCAGCACGTACGACATCACCGGCGCGCACAGGCACAGGGCAATGCCTTCAAACAGCACGGCGTGGACAACGCGGTCCCAGAGGGTCTTTTCAGCTTTCATGGTGCAGCACCTGATGGTCGCCGCCGGCAGGGCCGGCAGCGCGGGGAGCGGATCGAAGGAGGGGGGGGGGGCGGCGATCAACGCTCGTAGCGCGCCCACGGACCATGGTATAAGTTTCAAAAATGGTGAAAAACCCCCAATATCGTAGGCGGCCGTTTCATATATGAAACACTTTCCGTGGGACAACCTGATGGTGCTGCTGGCAGTAGTGCGCGGCGGCACCCTGCGCGAAGCCGCCAAGGCCGCGCGGATGAGCACGGCCACGCTGTCGCGCCGGCTGGATGCGCTGGAAGAGCGCCTGGGCGGCAAGGTGGTGGAGCGCACGTCCACCGGCTGCATTCCCACCGAACTGGGGCAACGGGTGTTCGCGCTGGCCGAGCAGATGGAAGAGGCCGCCGACGAGATCGCCCGCGAGGCCGATACGCCCAAGGAGCTGGTGGGCACGGTACGCATCAATGCCGACGAATGGGCCAGCTTCCTGCTGATCACGCTGCTGCCCGAGCTGAACCGCCTGCACCCCGGCCTGGGCGTGGAGGTACTCACCTCGCGCGAGCCCTACAACCTGGCCCGCCGCGAGGCCGACGCGCTGCTGCGCTACGGCCCGCCCGACACCACCGACCTGCGCGGCGACCGTGTGGGGCGGGTGGAATACGCGCTGTATGCCAACCAGGCCTACGCCGCGCGGCGGCAGGCGGCCATCGCCAACCAGGCGTGGCATGAACTGGAGTTCGTGGGGCTGGACGAGCCGCGCGTGGAGTTCGAGGTGGAACGCTGGCTGCGCACCTTGCCCGGCGCGAACCGCCCGTGGCTGCGCTGCAACTATTCGGTGGGCGTGCTGGACGGCGTGACCGCTGGCGGCGGGCTGGGCGTGATTGAACGCACGGTGGCCGAACACGTGGGCGGCCTGGTGCGCGTGCGCGATGCACCGGCGCTCACCCAGGACGTGTGGCTGTGGACGCACCGCTCGCTGTATGAAACGCCGCGCTTCCAGGCCGTGCGCGATTTCCTCAAGCACGCCTGGCTCAACGCGGTAGCCGAACGCGAGCCACCGTCGGCGTAGGTGTGCAGGCGGGAGCTACGCCGCGCTGATCAGGAAGAAGTGGAAGTCAGAGTCATCGGGCGGCGCCGGCATTTCGATGGTCAGGGCCATCTTCGGCAGGTTCCTGTGCCAGAACGCATGGGCCGCCATGTCGTTGCGGAACGTGGCCAGCAACCAGCGGCCGCTGCCCGGCACCACAAGGCGTGCAACCACCTCGCGTGCGATGCCCTTGCCGCGGTGCGTGGGCAGCACGAACAGGTCGGCCAGTTCGGGGATGCGGTCGCCCTGGAACTCCACCTCGTCCACCAGCACGAACCCGCACAGCACGCCGTCCAGCCACAGCAGCTGCGCCCACGTGGGCGTGTCGCGCAGGGTTGCTTCCACATCGGCGCGGGCGCAGTCGTAGGTGCCGTCGGGGGCAATCTGCTCGCCGCTCCAGGCCGATGCTTCGAAGTAATACAGTTGCAGCAGCCGGTGCAGCACGTCGGTGTCGGCCACCGCGGCGGCGGTGAGCGTGAGTCCTCGCATGGGGGGTATTCCTTTACGGGCGGGCGAGGGTGGCGGTCATCATAGGGGCGCGCCTGGCTGCTGCACAGGCCACGAATTCAGGCAGCTGAGCAGGCAATGCGCGCAGTGCGGAATATGGCCATTGCCTACCGCCATATGCGCTGCTGTTTGCCCCGAAACCCAGGCATTGCAGGCATTGCGAGGGCAGGGCACGCAATGCGGCATATGGCTTGACGAATTTCTGAGATTTCTCCCACACGTCCTTAACCCGGCGCTACACAGCATTGCCGCACCCCGGCATTCCGCCGGTGGGCTCCGGAGACCTTCCATGACCCAGCAGCGCAAGCAGGATTCCCAGAATCAACGCGACCAGCAGCAACAGCAGCAGGAAGAGCAGCAGCGCAACCAGAACCAGCAGCAGGGGTGGCAGGACGAGGAAGAGTGACGGCCACCGGCACGGCCGCCCCCGGAAGCCCCGCGTGATGCGGGGCTTCTTCGTTTGCGCCGGGCTGGGGCGCATCGCGTAGCATGGGGGCATCAAGCAACCGGACGCTGTGATGCACGCCAGGATGACGCAACTGTGGCAGTGGATAGTGGTGCTGTGCCTGCTGCCCGCACTGGCGCTGGCCGCGCCCACGCCTATCCCCGACCTGCACGACCCGGTGGTGGACACCGTGCAGGTGCTCTCGGCCGACGAGGCCCATCAACTGCGCACCCAAGCGCTGGAGCTGCAGGCCCGGCGCGGTGCGCAGCTGCAGGTGCTGGTGGTGGACAGTGCCGGCGACGAGGGCATCGAAGCCTATTCGCAGCGGGTGTTCGATCAGTGGCAGATCGGCCGCAAGGGCGTGGACGATGGCGTGCTGCTGCTGCTGGCAATGGGCGACCGCCGCGTGCGCATCCAGACCGGGTACGGGCTGGAAGGGGCCATCCCCGATGCGTACGCGCAGCGCATCATCGACCACGCCATCATTCCGCGCCTGCGCGAGGGCAAACCCGGCCAGGGGATCATCGATGGCAGCGCGCTGCTGGTGGGCCTGATCGACGGCGAAGCGCTGCCGCTGCCCGCCGAGACCGACAACGTGGTGCGCCTGCCGCAGGACTGGCGCCGCGGCGACAGCATCGTGGCGCTGGCACTGCTGGCCGGGGCGCTGGTGGGCGCATGGGCGCGCCGTGCGGGGCAGCGTGGCGTGCCCAGCCGCTGGTGGCGGGTTCCGTCGCTTATGTTTGCGGTGGTGTGCGTGGGCGCGTTGGCCTGCGCGGTGATCACTCCCGGTGCTACGGCCGCCCTGGCGATCGCAATGGGCATGCTGGTGCCGGTGGCCATGGTGCTGGGCTGGCTGTGGGTAGACAGCCGCCGGGCGCGCTGGGTGCTGTCGTTCCTGCTGGTGGCCGCGGTGGGGGCAAGCGTGGCCAGTGTGTGGATGGGCCGGCCGGTTCCCAGCCTGGCGCTGCATGTGCTGCTGGTATTTGTGCTGTCCATCGCGGTGGGCCTGGTCACCTTGTGGGTGGCCGCGCTGCGCACCAGTTGGCGCACCGGCAAGCTGGGCTTCTTCGTGCGGCTGGTGTTCCTGTGCGGGGTGTCGGCGGTGTACGCGTGGCTGATTCATCGCACCTATGCGAAGTTCGGCGATAACGCGGGCCTGGTGATGGTGATTGCCGGTGGCTTCTTCCTCTACATCACCTGGACCATGGTGATGTGCTTCCACCAGCGCGCCCAGCCCGGCCGTCGGGGCAAGGGCGGGCGGCGCACAAGTCGCGTTGACCGCGACTCGGGGAGTTCGTCCAGCAGTTCGTCCAGCTCGTCCAGCAGCTGGTCCGGCGGTGGCGGGCGCAGTGGCGGCGGGGGTGCCTCGGGTAGCTGGTAGCGCCGGGTTACACCGACTGCACGCACCAGCCCAGTGCGGCGTCTTCCAGCACGGCGTTGGCGGTCACGCCGCTCAGTCGCACCTGCAGGCCCCGCGCATTGGGCAGCCAGCGCTGCTCGGGGAACCAGCGGCGAGTGGCGTCCACCACGATCAACAGGCCTTCGTCATCGCCCATGGGCGCGAAGTAGGGCGTGGGCGTGGACAGCGGCCCCAGGCCGAATGTGGTTTCAATCTCGGCCTGCAGCGCGGCGACGGCGTTGGTTGGTACGCCCACTTCACTGATGCAGGTCATTTCGCTGCCGTGGAACGCGCCGGTGCGCTCCGACGCGGGCAGGCGACGGCGGGCGATGAGTTCGAGGATGAGGTCATCGGGCCCGGTGAAGTAGATGGATTCGGAATCCCACCGGCCTTCGAAGGTGAAATGCTCCTGGCCTTCGGCGTTGCGCTGGCGCGTGGCGCGCGCGTCCAGCCAGGCGGTGGCGGCAGCGAAGCGGTTGTGCGGCACGTTGAAGGCGAGGTGGACGCCGCCGACGGGGAGGGTGCCTGCGGGGATGAGGTGGAGCTGGCTCCAGCCGAGCGTGACCGTTGCGTCATGCACGGGAAGCTGCAGCACGTCGGCGAAATAGGCGGCTGTGGCGGCAACGTCGGCAGTGGGGAGCGTGAGCTGTTCAATGCGCATGCCTGCCATGGTGCGACGGTGCGGGGCAGGCGTCCAGTGGTTACGTGGCTGCGGATATTTGCAGCTGTGCGGCCATGTGTTTGATCACCCCGTGGATGATGGTGCGCAGCATGCGCATCTCACCTTCCAGGGTGACGCCGGCTACGCTCGCCGTGAGGATTCAGCCTGTACATCGCCCTGCCTGGGCAGATTCCTCATGCTTGTAAGGATTTACAAACATCCCGTCGCTAATGGGAGAGAAATCCGCACGCTTGCAAGGATTTTTTCGGGCCGGTCGGTTCCGGCCGAAAAGGATCGCGGGGGCCACCAATGACGGCCATCTCCCACGCCGCAGCCACTTCCCCATCCCACCGCTCCCGCACCACCCACTGTCCAAGAGGGTGGCTCGGGGGCGCCATAGTCACTATCGGCCGATGCTGCGCTACGGAGATGGCACTACGCCCACCCTGCGCCTTACCCCGCCTGCGGCAGCGGTGCATCCACCGCCACCAACCCACGCGTGCGCAGCGCCTGCCAGAACGCAGCCGGAATGTCCGCATCCACCAACGCCAGGTTCTCCGCGATGCGGCTCGGCTGACTGGCGCCGGGAATCACCGCCGCCACGGCCGGATGCGCCAGCGAGAACTGCAGGGCGACCGCGCGGATGTCCACGTTGAACTCGGCGCACACCGCACGCAGGGCGTCCACGCGGGCCAGGATGTCGGGCGTGGCCTGCTGGTATTCGTAGTGCGTGCCGCCGGCCAGGATGCCGGAGTTGTACGGACCGCCCACCACAATGCCCAGGCCGCGCGCGGTGCTGGCCGGCATCAGGGTGCGCAGTGCGTCGGCGTGGTCCAGCAGGGTGGAGCGGCCGGCAATCAGGAAGCCGTCCGGGTCGGCCTGCTGCAGCGCCATTTCGCACGGCTCGACGCGGTTGACGCCCAGCCCCCAGGCGCTGATGACGCCTTCCTCGCGCAGCCGGGTCAGGGCCTTGGCTGCGCCGTTCATGGCGATGCCGAACACGTCGCGCCAGCCTTCGCCGTGGAAGTCGCGGGCGGGGTCGTGGATCCACACGATGTCCAGGCGGTCGGTCTTCAGGCGCGCCAGGCTGGCCTCGATGGCGCGCAGCGTGCCGTCGGCGGTGTAGTCGTAGACGATCTTGTTGGGCAGGCCGTGCTCGAACAGGCCACCCTTTTCGCCGAGGTCGCGCTGGGTGGTGTCTTCGCGCTCATCGAGGATCAACCGGCCCACCTTCGTGCTGAGCACGTAGTCGTCGCGCCGGTGTTGCTGCAGCGCCGTGCCCAGCCGGATTTCGGCAAGGCCGGCGCCGTACATGGGGGCGGCGTCGAAGTAGCGGATGCCCTGTTGCCAGGCGGCCTCGACGGTGTCGAGGGCTTCCTGCTCGGGGATGTTGCGGTACATGTTGCCAAGCGGGGCGGTGCCGAAGCCCAACCGGGTGGGTACTGAAATGCGCATTGGGGGGTCTCGATGTGGGGGAGGTGTGCGGCAGGCCGAAGCAGGTGGCGCGCCTACGCGCCTGCGATTTCCGGCAGGGCTGCGTTCGGCGCGCGGTCGGCCGCGGGTTGGGAATGGAAAAGCGGCAGCACGTGCTCGGCGATCTCGTGGAAGGTTTCCTCCAGCGGGCGCTGGTTGCGCCGCACGTGCAGGCCGATGTGATCGACGCCGGCCGCGCGCATTGCGTGCAGTTCGGCGATCAACGCGTTGCGCCCTCCCGTGAAGCCGAAGCGCCAGCGGCGCATCGGTGCATTCGGGTGCGCGTCCAGTTCCATGTGGATGAAGCTGGCATACGGCTTGGCACCGGCCGCCGCGCGCCACGCGGCCACGCGATGTGCGTGCTCTGCCGGCGTGCCGGGGAAGGCCAGGCTGCCATCCATGTGCTGGCCGATCCAGGCAGGGGTTTGCTGCGACAGCCCGGCCACCAACAGCGGCAGCGGCGCGGATGGGCGGGGCAGCAGGTCCAGCGGTTCGGGCAGGTGCGCGCGCGCGTGGTCGCGCAGCAGGTCTACCTGGCTGCGGAAGTTGGCGCCCCGACCGGGGAAGTCGCGGCCGAACAGCGGGTACTCCACCGGGCGGTCGCCGCTGGCCACGCCCATCAGCAACCGGTTGGCGCTGAGCTGCTGCACCGTGGCGGCGGCCTTGAGGGTCAGCAGCGGCTCGCGGAGGGGCAGCACCACGGCGGCGGTGCCCAGCAGGATCTTCTGGGTGATGCCGGCCAGGTAGCCAAGGTAGGTGAACACCTCGAACACCTGCGCGGCATCGCCGAAGGAAGGGTCGTAGACCGGCACGTCGCGCACCCACAACGCCCGGAAGCCGAGCTGGTCCACCAGCTTGGCCAGGTCCGCATGGCGCTGCATGTCCGGTTCGCCGGGTAGTCGGCCACTGTTCCGGCGGGCAAATTCACCGGCCGGTGTCCAGTCGTTGTCCAGCGGCGCTTCCACGCCGATGCTGAAACCGCCGGCGGTGAGGCGGGAGAGGGCGCTGGCGTTGGGTGCGTGCGAGGCGGGGGACATGGGGAGATCCAGTGGAGGCCGGTGGTTCGGATGGCCGACAGTCTGGTGGCTGGATCTTTGCGGAGTAAGCGGGGAATGCGGGAATTTCTTTTGCGCTGGAATCAATAGTCATGCTGGCCCGTTGGCCGGGGCAGGTGCCGCTATCGCGAGTCCGCCTGAACGAAATCCGGTGCGGAATGCAAAATTAAATTGCAATTCAAGGCCGGAAATGTAATTTAATCTTGCATGGCCAAGCGAACTCCCCCTTTGATGCCCCGTGCCCAACGCCAGCTGCGTGCGCTGGGCGAACGTCTGCGCACGGCAAGAATGCGTCGCGAGATGACCCAGGGCGACTTGGCCGCCCGGGTAGGCGTGAGCGTTCCCACCATCGGCAAGTTGGAGGCGGGGGACGTGTCCACCAGTTTTTCCACGGTGGTGCGTGTACTGACCGCACTGGGGCTGGATGGGGACATCGACGCGCTCGCGCAGGAGGATGCGCTGGGGCGCGAACTTCAGGACAGCCGCCTGCGTCGCACGGTGGGGGTGAAGAGATGAGCCGCGCCGCAGAAGACATGCCGCAGGCCACGGATGTCGAGGTGTGGCTGGATGACGCCACGCTTGGCGGCACCGCGCGCGTGGGGACACTTACGCGCCGCCCCAGCCGGGGCGGTGACACCATCGATTTCCAGTACGCGCCCGCCTGGCTCGACAAAGCGGCTGAGGCCAAACCTTTTCAGCTGGATCCCCAATTACCGCTGCATCCCGGCCTGCACCGCGCACGTACGGGTGCCGGTGAACTCACCGGCGCCTTTGCAGATTGTTCGCCGGATCGATGGGGCCGCAAGCTCATCGACGCGGAGGATACGGTGGAGATCTCTCACAGGTGTCCTTTGATCGCTCAATCCGCATCTTGTCGTTCATAAGGAACGACGGCATGCAGCTTCCCCGTGAGATCAATCTGAAGTTTGCCTGCTCATACAGTGATAGCAAAGTGCGACTGCGAGTGATGCTGTTTCATTCGGTCGGCGGAAGTTACCCTCGCGGGACGTTCTTTTGCGACGACGGCTTCTTTCATGCTGATGAAGAGTTGGTCTTTTCCACCGTTCGCTGTGAAGGCTGGCGTTCTATCGACGAGGATGTACCATTTTCCGAGTTCGCATGGGCATCGCCAGCTCAAGTTCGTCTTCTGGGAGCGCTACTTTTCTGCCAGACCTTTGATGGCTCCTGGATCGGGCTCTATCCGGCGATTGGGCCACAGCTGGTTCTGGATGTGGAAGACCTCGATACTACGGATCCGCGAGTTGTAAGCGCCATCAAGGAGCGGTTGCTGCGCGCATTGCGCGCTCCTGTCGGACTTCCAGTAACCCCATACCTCCCAAAGGTTCTTGATGAGCGAGAGCCGTATGGATTCGTGGGCGAAGATGTCGCTATGGAGCGGTTTGCGATCTCTTATACGAAGATTGACCCAAGCAACTTCGTTCTGATGCGAGGCATTCAAGCCTTGGTCAAGTCCGACATGCTCGGACGGCATAGGGAGTTTGGCGAAGAATCTCTCATCGCGATGTTCATCGCCCTAGATGCTTCGTTCTGCCTTGTGCAACGAGAGCTTAGAATGGAGGGCCTAGCAAATCCATCTGCTCATGATGCGGCTCAGTGGCTCCATCGCAAGCTCTATGCTCCTTTTGGGCACCAACCGCCGAGCGACTTGGACAAGTACTTCGAGGAGTTTTATGAGAGCAGAATCTCAACGTTCCATCCGGGCAGTCGCTTTGGTGACTTTCCATTCTCCCCTGCGATTTGGGATGACGCTATTTACTTGCGATCTCAGCTGAGGCAGGTGTTTTCGGTGCTGGTGCATGGATCGCATTTTGAAGATTTTGACCTCGCGGTCGCAGAGTACTTGGCAGAGCGGGCGGCGGCGGAGCGAGGTGCCAGTGATTGACCCCATCATGTACTTGGGCGGTACACCGGGGTGGCTCTCCAGCTGGATGTACAGGACGCGCAATGCTCGGATAGACATGTTTTGGCCATGTCTCTAGCCTATTGCTACGCTTGGTGATTAATGAGCCAATGGATATGAAGGAGTGGAACTTTGATTCCGAGAATCTCCGATGTGGTGAAGTTCGCCTGATTGTTTTCGGGACGTGAAACTGAAATCATGGCAGAATCGTGGTGCCGCCAATCCATAGGATTACCATGAGCGCAGGAAGCATTACTCAGAATAGGTTTGGTAAGAACGCAAAGCATGCAAACCACACTGTGCCCAAAGCGCTATTGAAGCGCTGGCTCACAACCGTTAACGGTCAGGAAGGACTTTGGTATCTCGATTGCGCAACGGGCGCCATTCGCTTTGAACTGGGCAAAAAGGCGTCATTTGCGATAAGTGAGTATCGCTATGTGCCGGTCAGGGCGTCGGCAGAAGGTGCGATCTACAGAGATGAATCAATTGAGGACTGGTTCTCCACGGGTGAGAGCGACTTGGCCCGCATCACCGACCTTGTCCTCCAAGGACAGTCGCTGCAAGGCCTGGACGCTTCTGGTGGTGGGTTCCTTCAGGCCGCAATCTTGCTGGGCTTCCGAAGCTCTTATGAGTATCAGCTGCTGGAGGATGCACTGATCGCTTCAGATCCCGATATGTCAATGGATGCCGTGGCTAGACGCGTGCTGGACCAGTTCCGAAAGACATACTCCCTCAAGTTGAGGGAGTTCAGCAACTGGGACTATCAGATCGTTCGCACACCTGATGTTCCGCTGCTTGTTTGCGACAGGCCAATGTTTGACATGACCCTCCACGAGCAACGGCTGGAGATCCTTACGATTCCGCTAGCGCCAACGCTCCTGATGTTCGCCACGCCTCCAAAAGATCGCGATTCGAAGCATCTCACTCTTACCATTTCGACCAAGCCAGACGAAAATTTGGCCAGGCTGTCTAACATCTCTACTGCTGAGCGCGCTCGCGGGTTCGTTGTGGGTAGGCTGGACCAACTGCAGGCTATTCAGCCAGAATTTCTTGGCAACAAGTTCGAAAACAGAAGGGCTACTGATCGGATTGTCGTGGAGACCAAGCCAGCTCAGTCCAAGCCTTGACTGCGGAAGTCAGGGCGCGGTCCTCACGCATGACCGCCAGCTGCCTTCTGCAGGCAGCTGGTTTGAGCTGTAGGCCATCGACCATGATGCGGGACTGAGCCCTTACACTCAGGACCAGCAACAGGCTTCCCGCGGCCTAGATACTTCCATGCTTGCACCTGAGGCATCCCAAGGCAGTATTCCGTTCAAAATAACTATGCAGTGGACTTTGCGTAGCGTGTTTTATCGTGACGCTGGAGCCATTGCGGTAGCTCATCCACCCCCACCCCGATCCAACTGCCGATACCCGATTGCCTCGGCCACGTGCGCCGTCCGAATGTCCTCACTCCCCTCCAGGTCGGCCACCGTCCGCGCCACGCGAAGAATGCGA
>Ga0070751_1000946_pt1 | contig 17520 bp, 18 predicted proteins | sample VirMetDEL_Aug_28_FD_78514 | JGI IMG/M metagenome (GOLD analysis project Ga0070751, IMG submission 78514) | Aqueous microbial communities from the Delaware River and Bay under freshwater to marine salinity gradient to study organic matter... | ecosystem: Environmental > Aquatic > Marine > Coastal...
AAAAGGGTCGCATTGACCTTGCTCTCTTATTTTGTTGGAGAGAGATTTGCAGACTGAAGAACTCGGTCTCGACAAATATCTTGTTCTTGGATGAGGTATTCTCTGGTAGTTTGGATGAGACTGGAAAGGAACTCCTTCTCCATATGCTCCGCTATAACCTCGAGAACACTAACGTTGTTGTAGTTGACCACACCCTATCCGGTACGTTCAAAGATAAGTTTGACCGTCAGGTAGAGGTCACTCGGGTCTCAGGGTTCTCCAAATATAGCTAATAAAAAAGGGGCCTCGAGCCCCTTTCTTTATGGTCCTGCAAAAACATTGGGTGAACCGGATGCTACTGCGGTACAACCTGAAATAACATCTCCGATCCTTCCTGCTCCCACTCCGTTAACAATAACTGTGGGTGATCCAACTGCGATAGGCGCAACGTGGACTGGGCAAGGGTCACCTGGTAAAAGGTGAGGGGTGTTAACATCACCCTGGCGTGACCAGGGAATACCGTTAACAAATACGTTGGGCGAACCTACGGCTCTAACCATACCCGAACAATGTGGGATATCGGCGTCACCGATTCTAGTTGCTGCTGGCATTTCTTTCAATCTCCATTAACTTAGTTAGACGGGCATTCCATTCACCCACTTCCAAATGTTGGGATGGTGTATGTGGAGCGGGTGGAATGTTAGGTAGGAACTTAATAACGTGAGAGAACTCAAAGCCCTCAGGTATATCGTTCCAGTCAGTAAAGATTACATCGTTGTAATCCTTGTCCAGGAAGTGAAACTCCCCGGACGTATCGGTTAGTATATTCATGGGTAGAAGTGAGAACCGTCGGAGTTAGTTCCTTCAATAGGAAGTGGTGGGTCTCTAGGGTCAGGCATAGAGGGGTAGATGCCGTTATAATAATAACTTCTCTCTACCAGTGCCTGAACCTGTGCAGACCAGTCGGATGAACTTTGTGTGACTGTATGACTTACAGTTGTTGTATCTGTGACGTTGCCGCTTCCGACATTATAAACTGTTGTGAGTTCATAGGTTACGGTGACTGAGTCTCTTGTGTCTGGAACAAACTCAGTCAGAGCATCAATCGGATACAAAGGAGGTGTTGCGTTCTCGTCATATGGGGTGGTGGGGACATCTTGACCTTCAATGGGTTGCGATGTATACGAACTGAGAGCTCCAATATACCCCGACTGACTCTGGTCAAATACCTTGAAATAGTCGTAGCAAGTACCATCAACAAAGCCAGCTTCTGCTGGACTCTCGTAGGGCCCGTACACTCCAGCTGTTGCTGTGAGGTATGGGTTGTCTTGTTGGAAAGGATTGCCCGGAGTGGAGTCAGCGTGAGAGGTGCACGTAAGGGTCTGTGAGACGAGGTTCCAACTTGGGTACCCAACTGTGTATGTAGTGCCCCCCGGGACGTATCCAGGGTCTCCTGGCAGCCCTACGGGAGGTGTTACCACAGCGGTTACAGAACGATACCTAGTCAGAACACGAAACCCGTTAAGCTGAACACAACTGGAGTAACTAATGTCTGTCGAAGCCCAGCTATATGGAGACTGGGATCCTTCATATGAGCCACCAGCTGCTGTCCCGTCTGGAACCATAACATACTCTAGACCGGCAGTTGGGATTACATCAGACCTATTAACTGTGGATGACGACATATCAATTCAGGTAAATCTTAGCAGCGGTGACCTTTTGGATTCCGGCAATAGTTACGGTCTCGTTCAGTCCGACGAGACGAGTACGGTTACCAGCACCAACAAGCAGTGTCTGGTTACCAACCGAAACCGTCTCTGTTTGGTTACCTAAGAGAACTGTTCTGGTATCGTTACCGACGGTAATGGTATGCGTTTCGTTGCCAAGAACAACGCGCTCGTGGAGACCATCAGTCTTATTGACAGTAGAACCTGGGAGCAACATAGAGTATACCTTAGTTGCGCCGGCGTCACTCTGGAAGTAATAGTCCCCAGGAATGAGGGAACGGTCTAAGAGACCTTTGTTAGCGTAAACCTTTTGGGTGAATGTAGCCAGACCTTCTGCAGATGGAGTGGGGATGTAACGACCAATGAGATCGATACGTTCCTTTCCACAAACAAGGTTTAGATAACCAGCAGAGGCAATAGTAATACCTCCGTTGGGGTCATCGTTTTGAATAATAGCGTTACCGTGAACTTTCATCACGTTAACACCACCTGGAGTTTGTTGTGAGGTTGCCGTACCTTGTTCAGACTGGCGAGCAACAACCCTCTCTCTGAGCTCCTTGGTGTCCATATAGATGGACTTAGTTCCCTCAAGAGAGATAGATTCAGTTCCCTTTGTGATGACGTTGTTGGCGCTTGTGACGAGATCCGTACCGGCAATAATACGACCAGTAGATCCAATCTCAAAGTCTAACTCCGAGCACTTAATGCGCAAACGCCCACCAACTTCCCAAGTGTAGTCAGTGTCCGAACGCTGGGTTGTATTGTCAGCGCCTTTGGTAACTTCAGAACCAGAACTATTCACACTAGAGTGGGTGTGTAGGTCCTTGGCGGCCTTAATAAAGATCGACCCGTCTGCCTTAAACTCAATGTGAGAGCCGCTGGTGTGTTTGATTATTAGCCTTTCATTCTCTGGCGTGTCGTAGAAAGAGAATTCGTGACCGGAGGGGGTCACGAATGGCTGACTGTATTGATACTCCTGCTTGGAGTCCTGTACCTTAGATCCTGCCGTCATAACAAGTTTTGATAGTTCTTAGAGGGGCACTGAATAGATTCGACAGGGACTACAATATCGTCCCCAGGAACAATCTCCACCACTTTCATGATGGGATAGACCTTAGCATTATAACCACTTTCGTCCGTAATGATAACCTCAGGGATGCGAAGGAAACCTGCACCACTATTTACAATTTCAATCTCAACGATGCGACCGTCCACAACAATAGGATTAACCTTAGCAGAATTGTTAGTCCCGTTATCCTTATCTCGGATAGTAACCGTTGGGTTGGTGTATGCAAAACCGGTGTTTGCGATGAAGAAACCACCCAAGCGAATGCTGTAGTTTGGATCGTCGGAAACAATTCCTACAGGGCTGTCGTCTGGGATAAGAGTAACTGTAGGTTGTGGGTTTTCACCCCAAACAAGAGGTTCGGAGAGAATAGCAACAAACTCACCAGTCCGACGGTCAACCACAGGAGTAGGAGCATCGTCGTAGCCAGGAATGTAAATTGAGGGGAAGATTCTATCTGAGAACTGTGGGTTATTGTAAAAATAGAACCTGCCGGGATCCAGCACAATCAACTGGTTTGGTTTACCCTGAACGAAGTTTAGGGCAGCTTCTTTATTTGCACTAGGAAGACCAAGAGCAATAACAACAGCACCAAGCCCTCTGGGGATAGAAACACGAGAGAAACCAGTAGTGCTTGTAATACTACCATATTCATTCAACGTAGTAGTTCCTGTTGGTTGAACTTCAGAAACAGTAGTCACCTGACCCGTGAGGTTATCTACAGATTCGTTATTGGATTGGTCATCAGGAACAGGACTTGAACCAAGCTGCGGTCCTTGGCCAATACCGCCAAAGTTTGGACTGTTTGGATTGCCACCCTGGAAGATATCTTCTGGTCCGTTTGATTGCCCAACACCACCCGAGGTAGTGTTGGTTTCGATCCCCGTTGCAGGGTCTACATTTGTACCAGTAGTAGAGGTACCCGTTGTTGCGGAAGTGTTTGTGTTATGGTCACTCGTCCCAGAAGTCACTCCATTGTTGTCATAGACTGGGTCTGGGACTGTCTCAATTGTAGCGTCTTCACATAAAACTGTATTGGTAGAGCCGGATCCGGCACCAGGGTATCCACCAAAACCAACAGTAGTTAGATCGACATAACCAGAACCGTTGGGGCTCTTCCTAGAACCACCACCACTACTACCAGAACTAGAACCAGAACCCCCACCAGAGAATCCCATGCTTGAAAGCATAGTCCCCATAGTGGTCTTATATTGTCGGCTCATACCACAACCCTGAGACTTGGTCAGGATGTCCTGAGAAAGAGGCCCAGACTTATTAAAGATCGATGCAAACACCGAATACTTCTGGGTCAGAGGGAACAACATAACCGGTTGCATCCCACCGAGAAGTGAGTTAATCAAACCGGAAGAGTTGGAGTTGGCTGCGGACGAATCACCAGAACTCTCCTGTTCATCTACTGCTTCGGTGGAACTTTCTGTTAAGAAAGTCAAAGAGGCATCAGTTAAGGTGAGTAGATTATCCAGGAAGGTATCCGTGATGCAGATGGCTTCGTTGTTCCTCATTTGAGTGGTCGGAGAAGCACTAACCTCTTGTTGGTTTTGATCGTTTGAACTCTGTTCATCAGAGTTGTTTATATTCTTCAGCATCTGATTGGTAAGACCAAACAGAGCGTCAATCATAGAAGAACCAAACATGCCGTGAATCATGTCTGACACTTTGCTGGTCGTTAGGTCTGTTGCCTGACGAATAAGACCATCTCGGTCAAAAGCAGCAAGAAGAGTTGTACCTTTAAGTAAGCGCTGAGCTTCTTCTGTTTGTGACTTAATTGACTGAAGGGGTTGCTTCATTGTGTTAGAAACCTCCATCGCAAGCTGCGCGAAGATTCCATTCATATCCAGGAAGCTCCCGGTGTAAGTATTCCAAACAGCGTCGTTGTAGATAAACCTAGATTGCTGAGAAGGAACCTGCTCCTTCACTTTCTTCTGGATGTCTTCACGGGCGTGGGCAATAGTTCCACACAGACCGTCAGCAATACCGACCTCATAAATCTGAGACTCTACATTACCTTTATCACCCTTCTTCATCTCCTGCTTCATCCTGCGGGTAGCAGCGACAGACTCCCTGCTAGGGCCACCAGAACACTCGTCAATTGACTCATCTGCGGGGACATCACCAGAGGGGTCAGACTGGTTCTTGTAGCCCTTAGAACCCTCCTCTCCTGGGGTTCTGGTTGCGATGTTCGGTTGTGTCTTAGGAGAGACCTCAATCTTATCGTAAGCCTTATCTTCTTCGGTGAGCTTGCCGTCTTGACCCTTAGTTGCACTACGCATATCTTCGTCTGAAGACTTCGGCGTAAAATTGAAGGTGGTCAAAACGAAGGGCTTATTTGCTTCCTGACCATCGAGGAAGAAACCCATAACCCAAGAACCAGGAAGAAGACCGTGCTTACCTCCAATACGAGATTGTTGTGGGTGGGTTGCGGGCATGCCCACACGCGCCCAAGGAAGATCCTCAGTCTTGAGAGAATCCTCACCTTGAGACTTTTCTTTTGGGTGCCAACCTACACAGCGAACCTTAACGCGACCGGCGCGTTTTGGATCGTTGACGTCTTCAACTTGCCCAAGAAAGGGAACAAACCCATCTTTACCAAAGAAATCTGGGTTTTGACCTGCAGTATAGTTGTTCATGATTTCTCAGAGCTGTATTCGTCTTGTTGGATGGTTGAGCGGACTGTCTTAACTTTAGTGTAGGCTTTACCTTCGGCGAAGAAGTGGTGGCCCACCTGACTGATCACATAACGACCAGAATGCTTTTCATTATAACCCGCTTCCTTCTCACCTTGAACCTTTGGAATTCTTGCTTGGAAATGATCTCCAGCCTTAATATCAAACCTCGGTGGAAGGGTAAATTGACCAAACTGATCGGCGAAGGTGTTCTGCCTCGCTGCATTCTGAGAGGCGTATCTTCTACTCTGATCGTATTTATTTGCCTGGGCCTTGTTGCAGTTGTTCTCGTAACCTTCATTGACATATGGCTTGAAGATATAACGAGTTGGCTTTGTCACAGCTTCCTTTTGCTTATCGGTCATATTCTTTTCACCATTATATTCAAACTCCTTATAGATCCCCTTGTCCATATCAAAGGAAATGTTTACATTACGGAAGCCACCGGAGCGCATCTTGGTCTGTATGTCACCAATCTGCTTGAAATCATATTCAAAGATAGACTCCATCCCCTCTTCCAGTGAGTCTCCTTTATTCTGAAGTTTATAAGTCAGCTCGCCAACATCCTCCCCACCTTCGCCCTTTAGGATGTTATCTACGGAGTTGAACCTATACCCACCAAGAGTCTGCCAACACATAAAACCAGTGGTACCTTTTGACTTCTCATCTTGCTTCTTGCCCGAGTCTGGAGCTTCCGAATTGCCTTCTTGTGTGACACCGTGGGTGATAACATAGCGAATAATATCAGTCGGGCGCTTCCTAGAACCGAGGAAGTTCATAGGAAGACCTTCACCTTCAATCTTATCAGTCTCCCCACCAAGCTTCTCAATCATCTCCTCGATGATATCTTTAGGAGCTTCTTTGAACCTCTTGACTACGAAAGTCTCCTCGTTCTTACGAACCTGTGGGGAAGTGAAGTCAAAGGTATAGAGGGTCTTACCCATATCCGAACTCTTGTTTCTGAGTCCATTCAACACCCCCTTAAATTCCAGTTCGTCTCCTTTGGCATTGGTGAAGTTGAGCTCTATCTCTTCACTACCTTCAATGTCGTTCTTGTAGATAAAGTCGTTTCCGTCTGTGTCTAGGAGTTGAATATTACCCGTAATAACTGGACTAGAAAGGTTCTCATAAATTGATAACATTTGGAAGAGGCCGGCCACATCCTTACCGTCGATGGTAATTGAACCGACCTCGTATTGTGTTGATAACGAAAAGTTTTCACTCATGAGTATTTGGCCCCGGTGGAGATCCTATGAAGTTTAGATTTCATCTCAACTATATTTATCTCCGATCCAGTAGCAATTGCTGGAGTCTTTCCTCCACCACCTGAGGGGGGCGACGCATGCGGTCTCCTCATAACCACTACGGTTTGGGGGGAGTGGCTTTCAGAGATTCTCTCAATAAAGTGTTGTTGGTTCTCCTCAAACCTGGCCTGAGTTCCACTAACAACTCCACCAATTTGTCTTGAGAGCGATTGCTTTGGTTCTGTGTCGGGCCTGAGTGATTTTATAAAGGGTAGGTATGGTTCTATTTTACCACCACTCTGCTTTCTAATAACACTACCAACAGCAGGTTTTCCTGTCATAGTGTTGAACACATCCACCACAGGGTTTCCGGTTCCCACAATCTTCTGACCAACCTTCCCCTCACCAACAACCGCTGGACCAACAAGATGAATACGAGGGTCATCCATATATCTTGCTGTCTTTGTTTTTCTGTCTTTCAAACCGTTCAGTCCGTCGTTAATACCGCGAGTAGTTTCAACAACATCACCCCTCCTAGCTGCATCCCTATTAACTCTATCCATCCAATACTGAACAGCAATCTTAGCGGCAACATCGGGTCTAGCAGCAAGGGCGGGGTTATTAACAAGATCGACACCAATTTTATCACCAAAGTGTCCGTAATTCCACCTACCTGTCAATTGGATATACCCCCGGCCTTTGAACCTAGGCCCATCTCCCGGTTCGTTATTGCCTAGAACCTTTCTCCCCTCATACTTTTCTCCAGAGTCAATCTCGGTAGCATATCTAAAGTTACCAGACTCGTGAGACATCTGTCCCATAAAGGAAGCAAGTTCTTTACCTTTGATGCCTCTAGAGCGAGCATAGTCCATAATATGCGCCTCTCCGTACACAGGACCACCCTTCTGCCTACGAATTGCGTCAGCAGGAACAGAACTACTGGGTTTGCCTGGAATGATACCACCACTCTGGAATAGGAGCGGGAAGAAAGCAGAAGCTTCTCGGTTAAGAACAAACGAACCAGGGGGCAGTTGCATGGAGACTTTATCACCATCACCATATCCGGGGACCATAATAGGACCACCACTCTGGCGGTGGATGACTTTCTCATGTCTTATATCGCGCTGGTTTAGGAGAAGTTTCCTCAACTGATCGTTCTCATCCAAGAGAGTTCCAATCTCCTGGTCCATCTCCATAAGCCGTGTCCTAATTCTGCTGGCCCTCTCCTCCTCACCAGCAGACAAAGCGGCCGCCAAGTTGTCGTTGATCTTGCGGCGGTCCCTGGTCATCTTCTCCAGCTCCAACAAGGTCTGCCTGTCCTTGGCTCTATCTGCTGGTGTTTCCTTCAAGACATCAACAATGTCACCGGTGACGATTCCTTCACCTTGAGTTCCGGCAGAACCACCCATAGGTTTGTCATACCTTCTAGTTTCACCTGCCTCCAAGTAATAGATCTGCTCATCAATCTCAGCATCAACACCCTGAATCCTTTCTAGAAAACTGAGGTTTTGTTTCTGGATACGAAGTCTCTCGATCTTTTCAGCGATAGTACCAGGGGCGGAGGCAGTCTCTTCCTCCTGAACATCAGTAGCACCAGCCTGCTTGCTCCACTCTTCGGCCTGGTTATTGATAGTTCTGATAATATCCTTAATTGCGTTTTCAAGATGTTTCTTGACCTCTTCTTTCAACCAATTGACCTTCTCGCCGAGCCAGTTATTCAAGTCATCTCTTAACTTCTTTGCATTTGGATTATCACTGGTGAGCAACCAGGTAGCTCCAGCACCGGCAAGTCCGAGAGCAATGAGAAGACCTGTCTTGAGGTCCATCCCAAAAGACTTCTCTTTGCCCTTCAACATAGACGCAATGGGACTCTTACCTTCCCTATCAGATTCGGCGCGGGACTTTATCTGAGCAAGACGGGCCTTATCCCTTTCTTCCTTTTGTTTGCGTCTCTTCTTATAGATAATCTCTTTCTTGTCTAGTTCAAATATCGACTTCGTGGTTGAGTCGATACTTGAGAACTTACCACTGATGTTCTTTACAGCTTTAAGCAGAGAGTCGTCAGAGTTAATCACAGCTCACCTCCAAGAGAAACATTGAAGAAGTATTCAGCAGCCTGAACAGTCGATGGTCCGTCTGGTAACATTGGTATGGTTTGGTTTGGTGAAGGTTCGCTAACTTGAGTGTGCTGTTGGGGAGCGTCTTCGAAGACAACGATGGGTTCAGAAGAAGTAGCTTGGGCAATCATATCAGCAAAACCTTCTTGTGCTTCTTTCATTCTGGTTATAGTCCCAGAAGTAACACCAGACATTCTTTTCTTAGTTGTTGGTGTTTTGTTTCCGGTTAGGTCCCCAAGACCAAAGTCCATGCCGGGAATGATGCCACCGTTTTGACGACGGACAACACCACCAGTCTGAAGATTCTGCCTCAGGTACTGTTCATAGAGTTGAGTCCTTTCTTTCAAGTGACGCTGGCCACCTTGGATATTACGAGTAACAGTAGAAACATCACCACTTCTGGCGGCCGCCTTATCCACTCGCTTATCCCAATAAGCCAGAGCAATCTTAGCAGCGAGTTGTGGGTCGGCAGCCTTGTCTGGATTGTTAACCAGGTCGACACCAATAAGGTCACCATAAGTCTTGTAATTATAATCGTGAGTCAGCTGAATGTAACCACGACCTTTGTATCGCTTACCACCACCATAATAGTCGTGACCACCACTGTACTCCTCACGGGCGTTAAAACCGTCAGACTCCAAATGCATTTGGGCAAGGAACATCGCCCTCTCTTTGGGGTCAGTGATACCGTGGCTATTCATAGCTTGAACCAGGGCGTCCCTGCTATATTCACCACTCGTTTGAACATGGCCATAGCCGCCTCCGCCGCCACCTTGGCCACCACCGCCACCTTGACCACCGCCACCTTGACCACCGCCACCTTGACCACCACCAGATCCACCACCAACGCCGAGAAGACCTGCTGCTGCGCCATAGATATTCCCACCAGCACCACCAAGGGTGTTGGCCAGGGTTCCTAAGATTCCAGCTCCGTCATTAGCTAAGAAACCACCAATCTCACCAAAGAAGCCACTAAGATAACCACCAAAACCACCAAGGGCCTGGAGACTTCCAGATAAAATATCACCAGACATTCCAAGAAGACCACCACCTCCTTGGCCACCACCACCGGCGTTTTCGCCTTCTTCGGTACCTTCATCCTTCTTTGCACCGTTATAATCGAAGTGCCAACCCTGGGGGCCCATATAATTATTGAAGTGCCAACCATACCGACCACCGTTCTTCTTCAACCAGTGCCAAGTGGAACTGCCAGTCTGAACATCAGCGGCGTTACCAGTCAGGTGGTTGGAGTCAGACACACCACCAACATGTTCATTCCACGATGGACTACGGCGGGAAGAATTAATAGAACCAGTCGTAACAACACCGTCAGATTCCTGCATCATCTTCAACCAAGCCTCTGCGGCGCCCCTACTGAAGACGGCTGGGCGGCCTTGTGAGTCAGTGCCTGGAGAAAGGCCGGCACCTGTGTGGGGGTGGCTAGCCTGAACAAGACCACCCTCCTGGAATCGGGGAATAGAATCGTTGAGGGCCCTAATGTTATCGTCCCACTGACCTGGCATAAAGACCAACTCACCAGGCTCAAGTAGAGTGTCAATAAGGCCACCAGTCTGTCTCTTGACCGGTTCCTCATCACCATACTCATGGGTCACCCACTCACTGGTGGCACCAGTACCCAATGGTCTATCGGTGTAGTTCGACCTTTTGTGTCCTTTAGGAAGACGATTGATGTCCCTACGACCTTTATCAATTTGGTGCTGGATAATATCCTTATCGGATATCTGAAGCTCACCTAGAAGCTCGGTAATCTCTTCGTCTTTCTCTTCCTTCTTCCTCTTCTGTTCTGCAAGTTGGTTCTTAAGTTCTTCAAATTCAGGACCAACATCTCTACCCTGTCCCCTAAGTTCGTCAATTTGCCTTTGGATGTCAAACATCCTATCGTTCGCTGCCTTCTTATCCCGCATTGCAGCTTCGGTCTTCTCAAACTTCTGATAACGTTCTAATTGAACATCATTCAGAACAGGACCGAACTGCCTCTGGAAAGCTAGGAATTCCTCCTTAAGTTCATTAACATCTTTGAGTTCAACTGCAACTCCGTCCTCAGTCTTACCAGAAGAGCCAGCCTGCCTGTAAACACTATTGACGCCACTATTAATGCTCTTTGCTGCAGCCGCGGCCAAAGCCGCGACAGCGGCAGCCTTAAGTGCAACCAAAATGGCAGGACCCAAAGCGGCCAGGGCCCCACTAATCAGACCACCCAGGCCCAGAGCACCAAGGGCTGAACCTAAAGCACCAGTAAGAAGAGTCCCAAGGCCACCCAGGATGCTACCAACAACTCCAGCAACCCCTGAGAGGGCTCCCATGATTGTGTCGAGGAGGCTCTTCTTTTGCTTCTTTTTCTCTGAAGGCTTTAATTTATCAAACAGACTCCTACCGTCGGCGGCTTTTCTCTTGGCCTGCTGAATTTCCCTCCTCCTTTGTTGGTCTTTTTCCTTATCCTCCTTCGCCTCCCTTACAGACTCAACCTTCTGGAGTTTATAAATCTTCTTAATTGTATCATCGATGGAAACGACCGAAGTTTGAACTTCGGTCGTCGTTCCGTAAATCTGTTTTAGAATAGAACTATCCACTGGATAAGACCCATCGTTTCTCCTTTATTTATCCACGGTTGGCCATGGCTTGTTTCCGCTTCATCTCCATTGCTTCCAGATAGTTAGAAAGCAAAGAAGTCATAACGTCAAACTCCCAAGGAATGAGTTCTTCAATCTCAGAAATGTTCCACTGATGATACTGCTTGAAGGAGAAGATTCTTTCATAATGATGCACGAGGTCAGTGTGCATCATTGCCATTAGAAAAAATCAGCCAGGCCCTCCAAAACAGCCCGGAACTCTTTTCCTGTATTGGGGTTCTTACACTTAACTACGTGACGTAGTTTGGGCATAGTCTCAAAGAAGTGCATAATCTTCTTGAACTGTTCTGCCGTGAGGGCATCCAACCATTCAGCAATCTCCTCTACGCTCATATCGGAGCGGTTATAAACCTCTTCACCAATGACGATGGAAGAGATGCAACGAGCAACAGTCTCAGTGGATTCTGCTAGGCTATCAATCTTAACACCCTCGGCGAAGAAGGCAAGGTTGGGGTATCCCATCTTTACCTTGATGTCGTCAGAGATATCAATCAGTGGAGTGTGTCCTTCTACCGTTTCAACCTTAATACTATCAACGTTGATTTCTTTCTCGGCCTGATAGGAAGGGTCGTTGGGGTCGGTAATCTTTACACTAATCTTCTCACCGATAGACTTAGCTCGGGTGCGAAGGAACAGAAACTCGATATCAAATAACGCGAGGTCCTGAGGATCAAAACCAGGAGTGGTTACACAGTTACTCAGGACATTAGAAATGGCGTTACTGATTTCATCTAGGTCCTCGGACTCAGAAGCCAGAATAAGGACCTTCTCCTCTTTCACCGTGAAAGGTTGATACTTAATCTTCTTACCAGTTGAGGGGATAGTGGTCGAATATTCCGGCCGGGAAGGCTTTGGAATGGACATAATAAAGTGGTTACAATCAACTGTATTTAGACCTATTCTAACACATCATTTCTTTCGTTTAATCCCCAGATCATATTCGGTGACTATGCGCCAACGCCATCCCCTATTCTCACACCACTTCTCAGCAGCTTCCCACTTTGCTTTGTTTGTAATATAAGTCTTGACCGCATACACCCAACTCTTTGTCTTTCTTTTTGGATTTACTTCTGGGCCTACTACCTCCTTGTACGGCTTAATCTCCACAAGCTCTGTAATAATAAGCCCGTCAGTATCAACATAACGAACAACAAAGTCAGGGAAATACCTCCTGTGCTTCTTGGAGATAGGATCATAATAACCGATGCATATCTCCTCAGAAGACCATTGCTTTACACTCTCCGTCATATCACACCACTTCATAAAGACCCGCTCCCAAGAAGACCGATAAACAATCTCGCCAGGGTTGCCTCTATATTTCTTCGGATTCTTTGGCCGATAAAACCCCTGATGGTTCCTTGACATTATCTCTAAATACCAATATACCATATTTAGATCGGGATGTCCTACGAAAGAGCCATATCCCTGATGGAGAAGGGGCCCTCTAGGCCCACTCTGTTCAGAGTACAACTCCCAAGTCGTCGCGTTTCTACAGAAACAAACGATTTCATTGAGTTTTACTGCACTGCCGCGGCGCTCCCCGAAGTAAGAAGCAACACAGTTGCTGTTGCTGGTCATGAATATATGGGGGTTGTTCGCGAACAACCTACTGCTATTATGTTCGGTAAGCCCTTTATCATTGAGGTTATTGCCGACCCAGAATACAAAGCATACTTTGAAATTCGAGAGTGGTTCGAGGGGCTGGCACAGAACGCAAACCAGGGGCAAGGTGCATTTAGAACACAAAGGATGAACTACTATTCCACCTTCGTGGAGGATCTAGTCTTCACAAAGTTGGAACAGAGTGGAGAAGGACAAGGTAGCTTCGACTACAACGGCGATTATACCGAAGCATTCACCGCCCGTTTCATCAACGCCTATCCCGTTCAGTTAGATCAAATCAGCTTCAACAGCGAAGAACAGGACTCGTTTGTTAGGTTCCGAGTTGCTTTCACCTACGAGTCATACTACCTCGAGAGAGGACTATGAGCCTAAAGGAAATCAAGAAGATATATGAAACTGGACAGAAAAATGATCCAGACACCAATATGCTCAACCTGATGGAGGTGTTGGGTCGAGGGGTCATTGTCCCCGACCCTGATAAATACTATGTGTTCGTCTATAAAGCCAAGACGCCAGGTGTCGTTTATGACTCGAACCCTTTGGTTCTAGTCACCGGCATCTATAAGTGGGGCTTTACTGGTTTCAACTTCCACTGGGGGGCGGCCAGACGTTATACTTGGCAGGAAACAGTCTCCAATCTCTACGAGGTCTCAGAGTCTGAGATGTCATATGTTCTAAGAATACCATTCGCCAACATAAAATGAGCGTCCTACAGTACCCACAGGAGCTGCAGCCGGGACAAACCGACTACATCCTATTCACCAACCACGAATACAAAACCAACAAAAAGGTGGCCGGACAGCAGTCAGCTGGCGGCAGTGGCCCCAGCCAGGGTGCCTCTATTATCCTGTACATGCCCACCACAACGCCCGCAGTGACCCAGAACAACGACTGGGGGGCCAAGACCTTCGACGGGCCCTTGGGTGAGGTTGTGAGGGACCTGGCGAGCTCTGCGGCTAGTGGTCTGAATAAAGCGGACTTCTCGAGTTTCGAAGCTGGAATGGCAAGTGGCAAGGCCGCCGCAAAGACCTTTGTTGATGACTTCAAGGCCAAGTTCAAAGACGGAACTTATGCCGGTGCAGCTAAGCAGTTTGGAACAAACCTTGTTGCGGGTGCAGCGGGAATGACCCCAAATCAACTAACAGCCCTACAACGTGGTGAAATCTACAACCCAAACGTAGAACTACTCTACACTGGACCGAAGCTGCGTGGCTTCAACTTCAACTTCACTTTTGTACCTAAGAGTGCAGCTGAGGCTCAGCAGATCAATCAGATCATCATGGAGTTCAAAAAGTGGAGTGCCCCTCTCAATCTGCAAAATGGAATGTTCAAGGTCCCCAACGTTTGGCAGGTCCAATACATGTCAAACGGCAAACCAAACAAGAACATGAATCAATTCAAGCGGGCAGCTTGTATGAGTGTTGCAGTTCAGAACAACCAAGGGATGAACATGCATATGTCTTTCAACGACGGTATGCCTATCGTCACAACCATGGCACTCAGCTTCATGGAAGTGGATGTAATTACCCGCAACGACCACGAATCTTCCACCTCTAGCGTAGGTTACTGATGGCTTCTCCCAACTACTTCAAGAACTTCCAGAAAGTTCAGTATGCAATCAAAGCGAATAGGTCCGGCAACATCGAGTACATGGACATTGTGGATTACTTCCACCTATCCACCATTCGCGAGGACGTATTCGCAGAGGATACACTATATACCCCATACGTAGTTCAGAACAACGAAACCCCCTCCCAAGTTTCATATAAACAATATGGAGACGAACAGTTCTACTGGGTAATCCTACAGATCAATGGTATTACAGACTACTACAACGAATGGCCACTAAGCCAAGGCGAACTGGAAGAGTATATCTATCGTAAGTATGGCGGTGCGGTCGGTGCCGGGGCGACCCATCACTGGGAAACCCCTGAAGTGCTAGACGCAGACGGAAACCTCCTCCTCAATGAGGGTCTAGTTGTCCCTGAGGACTTCGTGTTCTACTACCCAGCAGAGGTCGACGGAGAAAAAACTACACTATCTGCGTTCCCAAGTTCAGTATCCAACTCAACCTATGAAAGAAGACTGAACGAAGAAAAACAACACATCCAAATCCTAGACCCACAATACGTCTACCGGTATAACAGAGAAGCAAAATACAACTCAAGGAATGCCAAACCTTCCAAGAGCGAGATTAATATATCAGAATCCTTCAACTATTAAAAAAGGGGGGACTTCGGTCCCCCTAAAGAATTAATCAGTCATCAAGGAGCTTGGAAAAATAGTCCATAACATCCTCGTCACCAGCATCAGATTCAGGAGCAGCAGGAGCTTCCTTAACGGGCTCAGGCTTGCTGAAGGATGGCTTAGCGCTGACGTCCACAGAAGGGGCAGCAGCGGCCTCACGGACGGTCTCACGGGCAGTAGAGGCAGCGGAGCCCTTACGGCCGAGAACCTTGTCCAGACGCTCCTTCAGTTGGTCATAAGACTTGAACTGATCAGCAGCAACGATGTCCTGCAGTGAGTGACCACGCTTCCAGATAGACTCCAGTTGGGCGTCGTCCAGGTCTTCCAGAATGCCCACGGGGAGGAACTCGGAGCTGTCGTAGTTAGGATATCCAGCAACCTTCTTCACACGGAGTTTGAAGTCAGCACCTTCCCAGAAGCAGAAGGGGTTGATACCAGCGCGGCCTTCCAGCTCGTCGCCATTCACAGCTTCCATGATCTTGTCGTGGATCTTCTTACCGTAACGGAACAGGCGGACGGTGCCTTCGTTCTCAGGGTTAGCGGGATCCTTAACAATATAAACGTTGCTGTAGTAGGAAAGCTTACGCTTCTGCTTACGGACCTGGTTCTTCAGGTCTTCATCACCACTGTTCCACAGCTCGCGGTTGTACTCACCCAGGGGGTCATCCTTACCGAGAGTGGTGAGGCTGTTCTCAATGTACCAACCACCAGGACCCTGGAAAGCGTGAGAGTAGAGCTTAACGAAGGGCATGTCTTCGCCTTCGATTGCTGGCAGGAAACGAATAACGGCGAAACCGTTACCAGCTTTATCGGACTGAATCTTCCAGAAACGCTCGTCGACAGTTCCCACTTTGGTGGAACTTTCGAGTTGCTTTTGGAGCTTATTGAATGCGTTGCCTTTGTTCTTGCGAAGATCGGAGAAACTCATTTTAGGATAGGATAATAGGATTCGACTGGCGCGAGTTTATTTGGTGGGCTCTTCAGCCAGGGAGCCCGTTGGACAAGGTTATTCTAGCACAGCCACAGTGGGCGTCTAGCCCCTCACCACTTGAAGTCTACGTCAATTCCCTCGTAGGAGTCCATGTCGGTCCCTGTGAGGTCAGAGAGGGCGGCCTTGCACTCTTCTTTCATGTTGCTGTGGAACTCGATCACCGACTCCTCAGGACCACGACCAAGCACGTCACAGATAATAATAATTGCGTCAAGGATACTGTTGAGGTCCTTATCACCCATAAGCTTCAGACGAGTGTAAAGGATCGCCTGATACTCCATCAGAGCATAGAAGTTATGGAAGTATTCGATCAACTGTTCCCGCTCAGAGTCAGAAGGGTTGTAGGGATTGATGTCAGCCACACCGGAGTTGATAAATTCCTGAACTGCCTGTTGCAGGAACTCAACTTTATACATGTCCTCGGTCAGGAACCCGTAGTCTTTCTTGTCCATTAGATGAAAGTTTCCTTCATTAACTTCTTGTAATCTTTAACAGGAATAGACATAAACGGTTTATACTTCTTAATCTTTAGACTAAGAGCAGACCACAAAGGATCGTCCATTCGTTGATCCCATCGTAACATAAAACCAACGACCATGTCTAGAATAATAACGGTTTCAAGTGCCAGATCTTTGCGAATGTAAAGCTTGAGGATAGGGGGGTGACCGTGGGTACAATCAAAAAGATCGTTGAAAGCATACCCGCGGGTCTCCATCAACGCAACAATCTTATTCAGGTCCTGACTAAAGTTGTAGGACAGGTTTTGGTTTTGCTTCTGCCACTTAACCCAATTGTCCTTACCGGACCTTTTAATATTACCAATCCAAACCTTAGACGGGTTGTCGGCATACACAAAGTTGGATAGCAGATACTCTTTGACTTCCAGAGGTGTTAGCTTTCTAGCCAGACTTTCAAAGAAGTAGAAGTCGTTACGTTGTTGGTAGGTACTCTCCTTGGCGTTTACCTTTCCGTCATACTTAAAGAAGTCATACTTCTCGTTAGAGAAGTGTTGCTTCATTGCTAGGAAAGTTCGATAAACATCAAACCCGTGGAAAGCCATATCAAATCGGGAGTCGGGCCTTGGACTCGTTAGCTGAGCCTTTCAGATAGTTTAACACATCTGCGGCGTGCTTGACCTTCTCCTTGAGGGGTTTTGACATAAGTTTACCTACGGTCTCGAGTTCAATCCCT
>Ga0070751_1000947_pt1 | contig 17512 bp, 20 predicted proteins | sample VirMetDEL_Aug_28_FD_78514 | JGI IMG/M metagenome (GOLD analysis project Ga0070751, IMG submission 78514) | Aqueous microbial communities from the Delaware River and Bay under freshwater to marine salinity gradient to study organic matter... | ecosystem: Environmental > Aquatic > Marine > Coastal...
ATCAAGCCGGTGCATGTGCTGATGGCGATGATGGCGATCCGCGGCATCTACGAAAAACACAATGTTCAGTCCCTCAACCATGGGATCGGCTTCAACACCGCCGCCATTGAATTGATCCTGCCCACCTACGGTGAATCCCTGGGCCTGAAGGGCAAGATCTGCCGCAACTGGACCCTCAACCCGCACCCCACGCTGATCCCCGCCATCGAAAGCGGCTGGGTGGAAAGCGTGCACTGCTTCGGCACCGAACTGGGCATGGAGAACTACATCGCCGCGCGCCCGGATGTGTTCTTCACCGGCCGCGACGGTTCGATGCGTTCCAACCGAATGTTCTGCCAGCTGGCCGGCCAATACGCGGTGGACCTGTTTATCGGTGCGACCCTGCAAGTCGACGGCGACGGTCATTCCAGCACCGTGACCCGTGGCCGCCTCGCCGGTTTCGGTGGGGCGCCGAACATGGGCCACGACCCGCGCGGTCGTCGTCACGGCACGCCGGCATGGCTGGACATGCGCCACGGCGACGCGCCGGAAGCGCTGCTGGAACGCGGCAAAAAGCTCGTGGTGCAGATGGTCGAGACCTTCCAGGAAGGGGGCAAGCCCACCTTCGTCGACACCCTCGACGCCGTGGAAGTGGCGCGCAAAAGCGGTATGCCCCTGGCGCCGATCATGATCTACGGTGACGACGTCACCCACCTGCTCACCGAAGAAGGCATCGCCTACCTGTACAAGGCGCGGTCCCTGGAAGAGCGCCAGGCGATGATCGCCGCCGTCGCCGGGGTGACCGCCATCGGCATGCGCCACAACCCCAAGGACACCGCACGCATGCGCCGCGAAGGCCTGATCGCCTTGCCCGAAGATTTGGGCATCCGCCGTACCGACGCCACCCGCGAGTTGTTGGCCGCCAAGAGCGTGGCCGACCTGGTGGAGTGGTCCGGTGGCCTGTACAACCCGCCCGCCAAATTCAGGAGCTGGTAAATGCGCGCCCTTAAACTGCACGAACTCAGCCTCGCGGATCGCCTGGCGGATATGGCCGTCGATGCGTTGATCGATGAAGCCGACCTGTCACCCAAGCCCGCCTTGGTGGATCGCCGCGGCAACGGCGCCCACAGTGATCTGCACCTGGGGCTGATGCACGCTTCGGCGCTGTCGCTGTGGCCGATGTTCAAGGCGATGGCCGAGGCGGCGCTTGAATTCGGCGAGGTCGGCTTGCCGCTGCGCGAAGCGCTCGGCCGTATCGGGCGCGAAGGCGAACAGGCGATGCTCGTCACCACCCACGGCGTGAACACCCATCGCGGTGCGATCTGGGCCCTTGGCCTGCTGACCGCAGCGGCTGCCCTGGAACCGCGTGCCATAACGCTGAACGCCGCCAGACTGGCCCTGCTCAACGACCGTTACGCGCCGCAAACCCCGAGCCACGGCGCCCAGGTCGCCCAGCGTTATGGCGCACGCGGTGCCCGTGAAGAAGCGCAACTGGGCTTCCCCGCCGTGACCCAACGTGGTCTGCCGCAACTGCACAAAAGCCGCCAGCAAAATGCTGGTGAACAGAACGCGCGCCTGGACGCCTTGCTCGCGATCATGACCGAGCTGGCCGACACCTGCGTGCTCTATCGCGCCGGCGTGGAAGGCCTGCATGCCATGCAGCGCGGCGCCCAGGCCGTGCTGGACGCGGGCGGCAGCGCAAGCCTCGCCGGGCGCCGCCAATTGCATGAACTGGACCACCAACTGCTGGCCCTGAATGCCTCCCCCGGCGGCGCCGCCGACCTGTTGGCCGCCTGCCTGTTTATCGACCGCCTCGACGGAGCGTTGTGATGGAAACCTTATCCTTTGAATTCCCCGCCGGGCAGCCGCCAAAAGGCCGTGCGCTGGTGGGCTGCGTCGGCTCGGGCGACCTGGAAGTGCTGCTGGAGCCGGGCACGGCCGGCACGCTGACCATCCAGGTCCAGACCTCGGTAAATGGCGCCGAACAACGCTGGCAGCACCTGTTTGAACGCATCTTCCAGGAGCAGACGCCCCCGGCCCTGAACATTGATATTCACGATTTCGGCGCCACCCCCGGCGTGGTGCGCCTGCGCCTGGAGCAGGGTTTCGAGGAGATCGACCATGACTGACTTGCTGGCTAAACACAGCTTCGTGGAACTGGGGGCGCGGCAGCGGGGCAAGGCCTTGTTGGATGCCGGCACCTTTCGCGAACTGATCGACCCGTTCCAGCGGGTCATGTCGCCTTGGCTCAGCCGCCAAGGTGTGGTGCCCCAGGCCGATGACGGCGTGGTGATCGCCAAGGGCAGCCTCGGCGACTTGCCTGTGGTGATTGCGGCCATTGAAGGCAACTTCCAGGGCGGCAGCCTCGGTGAAGTGGGCGGCGCGAAAATCGCCGGCGCCCTGGAACTGGCGGCCGAAGACAACCGCAAGGGCATCCCGACCCGCGCCGTGCTGCTGCTGGAAACCGGCGGCGTGCGCTTGCAGGAAGCCAACCTTGGCCTTGCAGCGATTGCCGACATACACGCGGCGATTGTCGACCTGCGCCAGTACCAGCCGGTGATCGGCGTAGTGGCGGGCAGCGTTGGCTGTTTCGGCGGCATGTCCATCGCGGCCGGGCTGTGCAGTTATCTCGTCGTCACCCGTGAAGCGCGCCTGGGGCTGAACGGTCCGCAGGTGATCGAGCAGGAGGCCGGGCTGGAAGAGTACGACTCCCGCGACCGTCCTTTTATCTGGAGCCTCACGGGCGGCGAACAGCGTTTTAACAGTGGCCTGGCCGACCGTTACGTGGCCGATGATGTGGCGCAGATCCAGCAGACGGTCAGCGCGTTGCTGCAGCAGGGTGTGCCCGCACAACAGCGCAGTCGCCAGGCTGATGATTACCTCGCACGCTTGGCCGAGTTGGACGCCGTAGCGCAAATCGACCCGGCGACGGTGCGCGAGCTGTATCAGGGAGAACGCTCATGAGAGGCTTGCAGTGGTTCAACGCATTGAGCGCCGGCGCTCCAGTTGTAGACGATTTGCCGGCGTCGCTGAGGGTGGCCGACGGTGTATTGGGTGAGCAACAGGTGCGCTTTGTCGCCGTAGTGACCGACGCGCAAAACCGCTTCCCTCGGGCACGCAATGGCGAAGTCGGTTTGTTGGAGGGCTGGGGGTTGGCCAAGGCCGTCGATGAAGCCATCGCCCGGGGTGACAAGCGCCCGATCATCGCCATCGTCGACGTGCCCAGCCAGGCCTACGGCCGTCGTGAAGAAGCCCTCGGCATCCATCAGGCCCTGGCCGCTGCCGCCGACAGTTATGCCCGCGCGCGCCTGGCCGGGCACCCGGTGATTGCGCTGCTGGTGGGCAAGGCCATGTCCGGTGCGTTCCTCGCCCATGGCTACCAGGCCAACCGCCTGATTGCCCTGCGCGATCCCGGCGTGATGGTGCACGCCATGGGCAAGGCCTCGGCCGCGCGAGTGACCCTGCGCAGCGTCGAAGAGCTGGAAGCCCTGGCCGCCAGTGTGCCGCCCATGGCCTATGACATCGACAGCTATGCCAGCCTCGGCTTGCTGTGGGAGACCTTGTCGGTCTGCCAGATTGAACAGCCCACGGCGGACGATGTAGCGCGGGTCAGCGATTGCCTGGTGAATGCGATCAAGGACGTCGGCAGCGCCGATCTGCGCGGACGCCTCGGCGCGACCAATCGCGCAGCGTCCAGCCAGGTTCGCCAACTGCTGCGGGAACAATGGTGAACGCCCACGACTTGCTCTGGGGCATGACCCCGGCGCATGCGCCCGCCGATGCACCGGCCTGGGTGCTGGAGGCGCTTGGCGCCGGCCACCCGGTGGTGGTGCGCCGCGCCATTGCCGCGCCGGGGCATGTGGCGGTCGGCGTGCGCGGGCGTTTGCGTGAGCAGCGGTTCGCCGCCGAGATGCCGCTGGCGGCGGTGCAGCGGCGCGTTGCACCGGAAGCCCTGCGCGACGTGGTTTCGCTACGGGACATACCCGCACTGCAAGCGCTGCTCAATTGCGTTCGGTGCTGGTGCACAAGGCATGGGGCGTCAGCGGTAGCGCAGGCTTTGAATTGGCCACCGGCATCGAAGCACTGCATGCCCAGAGTGATCTGGATTTGATCCTGCGCACGCCCAAGCGCCTTGAACGCGCCGATGCCGAGGACCTGTTGGCGAGCCTGGACACGGCGGTGTGCCCTGTGGACCTGCAACTGCAAACCCCGTTTGGCGCCGTGGCCTTGCGCGAATGGGCTGGCGGATCACGTCGCGTGCTGTTGAAAACCATCAGCGGCGCGCGCCTGGTCGACGATCCCTGGCAGGCCGTGGCATGAGCAGCCTCCTGGTGTTTCCGGGGCAGGGTGCCCAGCGACTCGGCATGCTCCAGTCGCTGCCCGAACCTGTGCTGGAAGAAGCCAGCGATGCCCTGGGCGAAGACGTGCGCCGGCTCGATTCAGCGCAAGCCCTGGCCAGTACCCGCGCCGTGCAACTGTGCCTGTTGATCGCCGGCGTCGCCCACGCCCGCCTGTTGGAGCGCACCCCGGATTACGTGGCGGGCCTGTCCATCGGCGCCTACCCGGCTGCGGTCATCGCCGGGGCCCTGGATTTTGCCGATGCGGTAAAGCTGGTCAGCCTGCGCGGCCAACTGATGCAAAACGCTTATCCACACGGCTACGGCATGACCGCGATCATCGGCGTGGAGTTATCCACCGTCGAAACACTCCTCGCCGACATCCACAGCCCTGAAACCCCGGTGTACCTGGCCAATATCAACGCCGATAACCAGAGCGTGATCGCCGGCAGCGACGAGGCCATGAAGCGTGTCGCCGCGCGCATCAAGGGCAACGGCATCGCCAAACGCCTGGCCGTCAGTGTGCCGTCCCATTGCGCGCTGCTGGCGCAGCCGGCCGAGGCCCTGGCCCAGGTATTTGTCCCGCTCAAGGCGCCGCGCATCACCTACCTGAGCAGCACCCGCGCGCGGCCGATCCACAACCCCGAACACCTTCGCGACGACCTGGCCTTCAACATGTGCCGCGTCGTTGACTGGCGCGGCACCGTACAAAGCGCCTACGAGCGCGGTGTGCGCCTGCAAATCGAACTGCCCCCGGGCGCCGTGCTCACCGGCCTGTCACGCCGCGTGTTCGAACAAGGCACCGTGATCGCCTGCGAAGGCGCACGCCTGGATACCTTGCAGGCCCTGCTGGAAGAGGAGGAGCGCCGCCACCGATAAAGCACCACCCAAGGCTGTCGAAGCACAAAAACAACAATTTCGATCGAGCACTTCGAGGACAACAACAATGATTATTTACGGTGTGGCATTGCTGGCGATCTGCACGCTGGCAGGTGTGATCATGGGCGACATGCTCGGCGTGTTGCTGGGCGTCAAATCCAACGTGGGCGGGGTGGGCATCGCCATGATCCTGCTGATCTGCGCCCGCCTGTGGATGCAAAAACGCGGCGGCATGACCAAGGAATGCGAGATGGGCGTGGGCTTTTGGGGCGCCATGTATATCCCCGTGGTGGTGGCGATGGCCGCGCAACAAAACGTCGTGACCGCCTTGCACGGCGGACCGGTCGCGGTACTGGCGGCGATTGGTTCGGTAGTGGTCTGCGGTTGCACCATTGCGTTGATCAGCCGTACCCACAAGGGCGAGCCTCTGCCCGCCGAAGAGCCGTTGATCGTGCCTGCGGGAGGTCGCTGATATGTGGGATCTCATCGAAAAAGGCCTGGAACATAACGGCCTGATCACCGCGTTTGCGTTTGTTGGCGTGGTGATGTGGATTTCCGTGGTGCTGTCCAAGCGCCTGACGTTCGGGCGCATCCACGGCTCGGCGATTGCCATCGTCATCGGCCTGGTCCTGGCCTGGGTCGGCGGCACCCTTACCGGCGGGCAAAAAGGCCTGGCCGACCTGGCGCTGTTCTCCGGCATCGGCCTGATGGGCGGCGCGATGCTGCGCGACTTCGCCATTGTTGCCACGGCGTTCGAGGTACAGGCCACCGAAGCGCGCAAGGCCGGGATGATCGGCGTGATTGCGCTGCTGCTGGGCACGATCCTGCCGTTTATCGTCGGCGCCAGCATGGCCTGGGTGTTTGGCTATCGCGACGCTATCAGCATGACCACCATCGGCGCGGGTGCCGTGACCTACATCGTCGGCCCGGTGACCGGTGCGGCGATTGGCGCGACTTCGGATGTGATGGCGCTGTCCATTGCGACCGGGTTGATCAAGGCGATCCTGGTGATGGTCGGTACCCCGGTGGCGGCGCGTTGGATGGGCTTGGACAACCCGCGTTCGGCGATGGTGTTCGGTGGCCTGGCCGGCACCGTGAGCGGCGTGACGGCAGGGCTGGCGGCGACGGATCGGCGCTTGGTGCCGTATGGCGCGTTGACGGCGACGTTCCATACCGGGCTTGGGTGTTTGCTGGGGCCTTCGTTGCTGTACTTCATTGTGCGTGGGTTGGTGGGCTGACCTTGGGGATTGCGGAGTGTCAGGCTGTTCCCTGCCGATTGGCATACATCCGACACTCCGCCAACAACGCCAGTAAATTCGGATCACGCTCCTTGGCCTTCAGGAACACCACGCCGATATGCTGCTGCAACCGATACCTGGGTTGCAGCGGTATCAGCTTCACGCGGTTCTCGTACACCGCCGCGATCCTTCCCGGCAGCAACGCATAACCCACCCCTGAACTGACCATGCTCAGCAGTGTGAAGATGTCATTGACCTGCATCGCCACCTTCGGCTCGAACCCCGCCTGCTTGAACACCCGGTTGCCATCCTGATGAGTGGCGAAGCCTTGGGTGAGGGTGATGAAGGTGGCGTCGCGCACGTCGGCCAGGTCGATTTCCTGGGCGCGGTCGAAGGGCGAGTCGGCCGGGGTGGCGAGGAAGATGTCGTCGCAGAACAGCTCGATCTGTTCGCAGTCGGGGTCGTTGGCGTGTTCGTCGAGGGAGATGAGGATTGCGTCGACTTCCATGTTCTTGAGCTTGTACAGCAGGTCGAAATTGGAGCCGAGGATCAGGTCGATATTGAGTTCGCTGCGCCTGATCTTCAGGCCCATGATCAATTGCGGCACGGTCCTGACGGTCAGTGAATACAGCGAGCCGAGCTTGAAGCGTTCGGCGGAGAAACCGGCGGCTTCGCGGGTCAGGCGTACGCTGTCGACGACATCGGCGATCAGTTTCTGTGCGCGTTCTTCCAGCACGTAGGCGCTTTCCAGCGGCGTGAGGTTGCGGCCCTCGTGTTTGAACAGCGGGCAGCGCAAGGCATTTTCCAGCGAGTGGATGGCGCGGTGGACGCTGACATTGCTGGTTTGCAGCTCGGCGGCGGCGCGGGCCAGGTTGCCGGTGCGCATGAATGCCAGGAAGATTTCCAGCTTCTTGAGGGTGAATTCTTCGTCGATCAGCATGGCCGTGGGCTCTTGTTCGAATGCGTCCGATTGTGCCCGCAAAACCCGGCGGCGTCCTCGGAACGTCACAAGTCGCTTGCACTCTTATGCGCAAGGCTGGACGCTTGCCAGCCAGTTCCAGCGGCTACAGGAGGTCAGTGACAGATGTATCACGGGGAACGATTCAACGCCTGGAGCCATTTGCTCGGTGCAGTCGCGGCGTGTATTGGCGCCGTGTGGATGTTGGTGGTGGCGAGCCTGGATGGCAGCCCCTGGAAGATCGTCAGCGTGGCGATTTATGGCTTTACGCTGATGGTGCTGTACAGCGCGTCGACCGTGTACCACAGCGTACAGGGGCGGCGAAAAGAGATCATGCAGAAGGTCGATCACTTTTCGATCTACCTGCTGATCGCCGGCAGCTACACGCCGTTTTGCCTGGTGACGTTGAGAGGCCCTTGGGGCTGGACGCTGTTCGGCATCGTGTGGGGGCTGGCGGTGATCGGCATCCTGCAGGAGATCAAGCCGCGCTCCGAGGCGCGCATCCTGTCCATCGTGATCTACGCGGTGATGGGCTGGATCGTGCTGGTGGCGGTCAAGCCACTGATCGCCGCGCTGGGCACCGCCGGGTTTATCTGGCTGGCGGCGGGCGGCGTGCTGTACACCGTCGGCATCATCTTCTTTGCCCTGGAGGATCGCCTGCGGCATTCCCATGGGATCTGGCATTTGTTTGTGATCGGCGGCAGCCTGCTGCATTTCGTGGCGATCATGCACTACGTGTTATAGGCGCTCCAGCAGCTCCCGAGCCCGGTTGCCGAAGATCTGTAGCAGATTGGCCAGCATATGCGGCGGCGGTTCATCGGCACGGGTCAGGGCGTAGAGGGTGATCGGCAGCGGCGGTGTAAGCGTGCGGATGCAGGTGGTCGCCGTCGATGCGCCGAGGGCGGTAAAGGGGTCGATGACCGTCAATCCGGCGCCGGACTCCACCATCGCCCGTGCCAGGGAATAGGTTTGCACCGATATCGTCACCCGAGGCGGCGGGTCGACGCTCTCCAGGTAGTTGTCGAGCCTCGCCGCCAGTGGGTCGGCGCTGGACAGGCCAATCAACGGTGCCCCCGCCAGGTCTGCCAGGGGCAGGGCTTGATGCAGCTCAGCGTCCGGCCAGTAGTTTTTCGACGCCAGGGCCACCAACACACCGTTGGCCAACACTTGTGTGGTCAACCCGGGATGGCCGGAGAAGCTGAGGGTCAGTGCCAGGTCGATCTCGCGCATCAACAGTTTTTGCACCAGCTCGCGGCTATGGTCGCTGGACAGTTCGCAGGCGATGTCCGGGTAGTCGCGCTTCCATTCCAGGATCGCCGGGGGCAGCAACGACAGTGCCAATGCCGGGATTGCACCAATCCGTACACTTTGCCCCGGGGCGCGGCGCAGGCTCTTGGCCAGGCGCCGCACGCCTTGCAGGCTCGCGGTGACTTTTTCGACTTCACTTTCCAGCGCCAGGGCTTCGGGCGTGGGCTGCAATTTGCCGCGTACCCGCAAAAACAGCGGGAAACCCAATTGTAACTCGGCATGTTGCAACACCTTGGTCACCGCTGGTTGGGAGACATGCAGCAACTGCGCGGCGGCGCTGATGGAGCCGGTCTGGCGGATGGCCTGGAAGATTTCGATATGACGCAAGCGCATGGCAGGTCCATAACCTTTGTTTATAGGTGCCCCATCTTTATTCATTGTCGGCGGCCTGTCACCTGCACCTACCCTGGGGCTTTCTTGGATCAAGGGCTGGGGGTGTTGAATGGCCAGGCAGGTTTGCATCATTGGTGGAGGCGTTATCGGCCTGGCGAGTGCCTACGCGTTGGTACGTGCAGGTCATGAAGTGACGGTGATCGACGCGCGTGACACCGTGGGCAGCGAAACCAGCTTCGCCAATGGCGGGCAATTGTCCTACCGCTACGTCGCACCGCTGGCGGATGCGGGAGTGCCGCTACAGGCGATTGGCTGGTTGCTGCGCGGTGACTCGCCACTGAAGCTGCGCCCACGCCTGGATCCCCGACAATGGCGCTGGATGGCCGCGTTCATCTGCGCCTGCCGTGGCTCGGTGAACAAGCGCAACGCCGCGCACTTGCTGCGCCTGGCGAGCCTGAGCCAAAACACCTTGCAGCAATGGCGCGTCGACGATCGCCTGGACACGTTCAATTGGCGGCGTAACGGCAAGCTGGTGACCTTTCGCAATGCCGATACCTTTGAGCGTGCGCGCAGCAAGGTCACCGACATCCTGCAACAACAGGTGCTGTCGGCGCTGGATTGTGCGCGGCTGGAGCCGGCGCTGGCGCAGGTGGCGGGTGAGTTTGTCGGTGGTATCTATACGCCCAATGAAGAAGTGGCGAACTGTCATGCCTTCTGCCAACAACTGGCGGCACGCCTTGAAGCGTCGGGGCGCTGCACCTTTCTGCTGGGGCGCAAGGTCACCAGGATTCGCCATGCCGACGGCGCGGTGCAAGCCATCGAGCTGGGCGACGAAGTGATGCCGGTGGAACATCTGGTGCTGGCGGCCGGCCATCGCAGCGCCGAGTTGGCATTGCCCGGCGTGTCACTGCCACTGTATCCACTCAAGGGCTATAGCCTCAGCGTGCCGATTGGCGCACAGCATCAGGCGCCGAATGTGAGCATCACCGACTACGACCGCAAGATGGTCTACGCGCGTATCGGCGAACAGCTGCGGGTGGCGGCCATGGTGGATATCGTCGGCTTTGACGCCAGCCTTGAGCCCAAGCGCCTGGCGCTGATGAAACGCCAGGCGGTCGAGACATTTCCTACGGCTGGCGACTATGCCAATGCTGTGGAATGGGCCGGTATGCGTCCCGCCACCCCGACCGGTGTGCCGCTGATTGGCCCCAGCGTGTATCGCAACCTGTGGCTGAACCTGGGCCACGGCGCCCTCGGCTTTACCCTGGCATGCGGCAGCGGCCAATTGCTGGCCGAGCTGATCGGCCACCACCTACCTTCCATAGATATGCAGGGCCTGGCGCCCCGCGCCGCGTGAGGATTGACCCATGACCATCAACCGAATCAGCAGCAACGACCGACTGTCCGGCGCCGTTACGTTCAAGGATCTGGTATTCCTTTCGGGCCAGGTGCCCGGCGAAGGCCAGGATGTGGCGACGCAGACCCGCGAAGTGCTGGCCAGGATCGATGCGCTGCTGGCCCAGGCCGGCAGTGACAAGGATCATTTGCTCAATGCGACCATTTACTTGAAAGACATCGGCAGCGGTTTCGCGCCGATGAATGAGGTATGGGCCGCCTGGCTATCGCCCGGGATGGCGCCTACGCGCACCACCCTGCAGGCGGAGCTGGCGCGGCCGAGCGTGCTGGTGGAAATCAGCGTGATTGCGGTACGAAAATAACGTCAAAAACCAACGGAGAATAACAATGAAAAAAATCCTGTTGACCGGCTGCATCGGCCTTTTGCTGGGAGTACACGCCCATGCCAACCAGGCGCCGCTGGACGGTACGCTGGGCAAGATCGCCAGCACCCAGTCCATCACCCTGGGCTATCGCGATGCGTCGGTGCCGTTTTCCTACGTGGGGGATCACACCGGTAAGCCGATGGGCTATTCGGTGGACCTGGCCAGCAAGATCGTCGAGCGTATCCAGCAGAAAACCGGGGTGGCTGACCTGAAGGTGAAGTACAACCTGGTGACCTCTCAAACGCGGATTCCGCTGGTGCAGAACGGCACCGTCGACCTGGAGTGCGGCTCCACCGGAGTCACGGCCGAGCGGCAGAAACAGGTGGCATTTTCCTACGGGTTTATTTACGTGAAAGGCCAGTTGCTGACGGCTAAGGACAGCGGCATCAAGGGCTTCGCCGACCTGGCGGGCAAGAACGTGGTGACTACCGCCGGCACCACCAACGAGCGTTTTCTAAAGAGCTACAACGCCGAGCATAAGAGCAATATGTTCGTGATCAGCGCCAAGGACCACGGCGAGGCGTTCAAGATGCTCGAGACGGGCCGCGCGGCCGCGTTCTATATGGACGATGCATTGCTCTACGGCGAACGTGCCAAGGCCAAGGACCCACACAACTGGGTGGTGGTGGGCGAGGAGCAGTCGCGGGAGATCTACAGCTGCATGGTGCGCAAGGATGACCCGCAGTTTCTTGCGGTGGTCAACGAGACCCTCGGCGACCTTTACCGTTCGGGGGAGATCAACGGGATTTACCAGCGCTGGTTTGAACAGCCGATTCCGCCCAAGGGCTTGAACCTGGAATTCCCGATGACCAGTGAGTTGAAGGCGATCATTGCCAAGCCGATCAGCGATCCGGTGGACTGATCACCCCTCCCACATTTAGAAGTCGCCCCAGAGTTGTTGGGCAACCGCCAACGCGACGACGGGCGCAGTCTCGGTGCGCAACACGCGCGGGCCGAGGCGGGCGGCGTGGAAGCCAGCGCCTTGGGCGGTGTCGACTTCGTTGTCGGTCAGCCCGCCCTCCGGGCCGATCAGAAACGCCAGGCTCGCAGGTTTGGCATGGCTGACCAGCGGCTCGGCCACCGGGTGCAGCACCAGTTTCAGGTCCGCCTCGACCTGCTTCAACCAGTCCGCCAGCAGCAACGGCGGGTGAATCACCGGTACCGTCGAACGCCCGCACTGCTCGCACGCGCTGATCGCCACCTGGCGCCAGTGCAGCAGGCGTTTGTCGGCGCGTTCGTCCTTCAGACGCACTTCGCAGCGGTCGCTGAAGATCGGCGTGATGGCATTGACACCCAGTTCGGTGGCTTTCTGGATCGCCCAGTCCATGCGTTCGCCCCGGGACAGGCCCTGGCCGAGGTGGATGTGCAGCGGCGATTCGGCCTGGCCGGCGAAGCTTTCCGTCAGTTGCACGGTGACGCGTTTCTTCCCGACTTCCAGCAGGCTGCCCAGGAATTCCTGGCCGGAGCCGTCAAACAATTGCACGGCGTCACCTTCGCCCATGCGCAGCACGCGGCTGATGTAGTGCGCCTGGGCTTCGGGCAGTTCGTGATCGCCGAGGCTCAGCGGGGTGTCGGTGAAAAAGCGGGACAGTCTCATGTCGGTTCTCTGGAAAAAGGTGTAGGTGTGCCGGCAATCAACCCGGATCGCGGAAACCAGGGTGGAAATCCTTCGGCACCGCTACGCTGACTTTGCTGTTGGTGGCGATATCGATGCCTTCGCTGGCGACTTCGGCGAGGAAGTCGATCTGCTCCGGTGTAATCACATAGGGCGGGAGGAAATACACCACGCTGCCCAACGGCCGCAACAACGCACCGCGTTCCAGGGCGTGTTCGAACACCTTGAGACCACGGCGCTCCTGCCACGGGTAAGCGGTCTTGGTGGCCTTGTCCTGGACCATCTCGATGGCTAGCACCATGCCGGTCTGGCGTACTTCCGAGACATGCGGATGGTCGACCAGATGAGCCGTTGCCGTGGCCATGCGCCGGGCCAGGGCCTTGTTGTTTTCGATGACGTTGTCTTCTTCGAAAATATCCAGGGTCGCCAGGGCCGCCGCACACGCCAGCGGGTTGCCGGTGTAGCTGTGGGAGTGCAGGAAGGCGCGCAGGGTCGGGTAGTCGTCGTAGAACGCGTCGTAGACGTCATCGGTGGTGACCACGGCGGCCAACGGCAGGTAGCCGCCGGTCAGGGCCTTGGACAAACACAGGAAGTCCGGGCGGATGCCGGCCTGTTCACAGGCGAACAGGGTCCCGGTGCGGCCGAAGCCCACGGCGATTTCATCGTGGATCAGGTGCACGCCATAGCGGTCGCAGGCCTCGCGCAGCAGCTTGAGGTACACCGGGTGGTACATGCGCATGCCGCCGGCGCCCTGGATCAGCGGCTCGACGATCACGGCGGCGACGGTGTCGTGGTGCTCGGCCAGGGTCTGTTCCATGGCCAGGAACATCGTGCGCGAGTGTTCTTCCCAGCTCATGCCCTCGGGGCGCAGGTAGCAATCCGGGCTCGGCACCTTGAGGGTGTCCAGCAGCAGCGCCTTGTAGGTCTCGGTAAACAGCGGCACGTCGCCCACCGACATCGCGGCGATGGTTTCGCCGTGGTAGCTGTTGGTCAGGGTGACGAAGCGTTTTTTGTTTGGCAGGCCACGGTTGAGCCAATAGTGAAAGCTCATCTTCAGCGCGACTTCAATGCACGACGAACCGTTATCGGCATAGAAGCAGCGGGTCAGGCCCTCGGGGGTCATCTTGATCAGGCGCTCGGACAGCTCGATCACCGGCTGGTGGCTGAAACCGGCGAGGATCACGTGTTCCAGCTGGTCGACCTGGTCCTTGATGCGCTGGTTGATGCGCGGGTTGGCGTGGCCGAAGACGTTGACCCACCAGGAGCTGACGGCGTCGAGGTAGCGCTTGCCTTCGAAGTCTTCCAGCCAGACGCCTTCACCGCGCTTGATCGGGATCAGCGGCAGTTGCTGGTGGTCTTTCATCTGGGTGCAGGGATGCCACAGCACCGCGAGGTCGCGTTGCATCCACTGGTTGTTCAAGCCCATCGGTGATCTCCTCGAAGCGGTCCTGCGAGCGGCGCAGGTAAAACAATCGCGCAAGCCTATGCAATGGGCGGCGGTGTCACAACCCATAACGCATGAATTGGCAGTAAACACAGGACGGACTGTCACGTTTCTTCTGGATAGTCCTTAATCCTTGGTTAATTTACTGTTCATACCCTCAAGATCATATTTCTCGATATTTCAAAGCGAAATTTTCCGCTTTAATTCGATAGGTAAATCGCTAGTCTTGGGCGCAGCTCTTACGGGATTAAGTACATGCAGCTACGTAACTCACCGGCCCGTTATGGCTGGGTCAGTATGGTTTTGCACTGGGGCGTGGCCCTGGTGGTGTTCGGCCTGTTCGCCCTGGGCTTGTGGATGGTGGGTCTGGACTACTACAGCGCCTGGCGCAAGGACGCACCGGACCTGCACAAGAGCATCGGCATCACGCTGTTCGCCATCATGCTGGTGCGTATTGTCTGGCGCCTGATCAGCCCGCCGCCTCCGCCGCTGGCCAGTTACAGCCGCTTGACCCGTATCGGTGCCGCGTTTGGCCACGCGTTCCTTTATCTCGGGCTGTTTGCCGTGATGATCGCCGGTTACCTGATTTCCACCGCAGACGGTGTCGGTATCCCGGTGTTTGGCCTGTTCGAAATTCCTGCCGTGGTTTCCGGTCTACCGGACCAGGCAGACACAGCCGGCGTGGTGCACCTGTACCTCGCCTGGGTGTTGGTAGTCTTCGCCGGCCTGCACGGCGTGGCTGCGTTGAAACACCACTTTATCGATCGTGATGCGACCCTCACGCGAATGCTGGGGCGCAAAGCCTGATGTTCAACCTCGACTCACAAGGAATAGAAAGCATGTTGAAAAAGACCCTCGCCGCTCTGGCAATCGGTACAGCGCTGCTGTCTGCAGGTCAGGTGATGGCTGCCGACTACAAGATCGACAAGGAAGGCCAGCACGCCTTCATCGACTGGAAAATCAGCCACCTGGGCTACAGCTACATCCACGGTACCTTCAAGGACTGGGATGGTACGTTCAGCTGGGATGCCGCCAAGCCTGAAGCCAGCAAAATCGCGGTCGACGTGAAAACCGCCAGCCTGTGGTCCAACCACGCCGAACGTGACAAGCACATCGCCAGCAAGGACTTCCTGGATGTCGGCAAGTTCGCCGATGCCAAGTTCGTCTCCACTGCGGTTAAATCCACCGGCGAGAAAACCGCTGATGTGACCGGCGACCTGACCTTCCACGGCGTGACCAAGCCTGTGACCTTCAAGGCCACGTTCAACGGTGAAGGCAAGGATCCATGGGGCGGCGAACGTGCCGGCTTCAACGCCAAGACCACGCTGAACCTGAACGACTTCGGCATCAAGGGCCCTGGCCCGACTTCCCAGACTGTCGACCTGGACATCTCGCTGGAAGGCGTCAAGCAGAAGTAATTTCTGTCCGCACACAAAAAACCGGATCTCAGGATCCGGTTTTTTTTGGCCTGTATTTCCTGTAGTGAGCGAGCTTGCTCGCGCTGGGGCGCGAAGCGGCCCTAATCAGATACACCATGATTCTTCTGGCAGAACACGGTGACAGGTGTTGGGGCTGCTGCGCAGCCCAGCGCGAGCAAGCTCGCTCACCACAGCAAGCTCGCTCACCACAACCAGTTCGCTCATCCCAGGGAACGTGTGGGGAGGAGATAAAAAATGCCCCGCATCTTTCGATGCGAGGCATTTTTCATGGCGCTTTGAAACTCAGCGGTTGCGGGTCAGCAATGCTGGTTTTTCACCACGCGGACGGCCTGGCAGTTGATCCAACTGCTCGGGTGTCGGGAAGCGGTCGGCTTTCGACTCCTTGTGGATGATCTTCGGCGCCGGGCCACCGCGCGGGTTCTGCACGGCTGGCTCGGACAAACGCGGCTGGTCGTCACGGGCCGGGCGGCGGTTGTTGCTGCGCGAATCTTCGCGACGCGCCTGGCCGTCACGCGGTGCACCGTTACGCGGGCCGCTGCGCTTGGCCGGTGGAGTGCCGGTCGTGCCGCCGCTGCTGTTGCGCGGGCCGTTCTGACGACCGCCCTGGGGCTGGCCGCCACGTGGAGCGCCGGCGCCTGCGCCCTGTGCCGGAGCACCTGGACGACGGCCGCGGCCCTGGGCCGGTTTGGCCTGGGGCACGTAGTCCACGCGGTTACCGAAGTTATCCACGTCGTCGTCGAGGAATTCGTCCGGGGCGCGGTCGGCTGCGGCGCGTGGGGGCTGGCTCGGCTGGCGCTGTTCGCGGGCCGGAGTGCCTTCGCGGGGCTTCTGCTCACGGGCCGGGCGTTCACCACGGCCGTTGGTTGGCGCTTTTTCCTTGCCGCCCTTGTCCTTGCCCTTGTCGCGACGACCCCCGCCACCACCGCCGCCGTTCGGGCCATCGCCCTTCGGACCGCGTGGATTGCGTGGGTTGCGCACGTCCGGACGTTCGCGCACTTCAGGCTTTTCGGCCTCAACGGCGCTGGCATCGAAGCCCATCAGGTCGCCATCGGCGATTTTCTGCTTGGTCATGCGTTCGATGCTTTTCAGCAGTTTCTCTTCGTCCGGGGCAACCAGGGAAATGGCTTCACCCGAACGACCGGCACGGCCGGTACGGCCGATACGGTGCACGTAGTCTTCGTCGACGTTTGGCAGCGCGAAGTTGACCACGTGTGGCAACTGGTCGATGTCCAGGCCACGGGCGGCGATATCGGTGGCCACCAGGATGCGCACTTCACCGGCCTTGAAGTCGGCCAGCGCCTTGGTGCGTGCGTTCTGGCTCTTGTTGCCGTGGATGGCGACGGCGGTGAGGCCGTGCTTGTCCAGGTACTCGGCCAGGCGGTTGGCGCCGTGCTTGGTGCGGGTGAACACCAGTACCTGTTCCCACGCGCCGGCGGTGATCAGGTGGGCCAGCAGCGCACGCTTGTGGCTGGCGGCCAGGCGGAATACGCGTTGCTCGATACGCTCGACCGTGGTGTTCGGCGGCGTGACCTCGATGCGCTCCGGGTTGTGCAGCAGCTTGCCGGCCAGGGCGGTGATGTCGTTGGAGAACGTTGCCGAGAACAGCAGGTTCTGACGTTTGGCCGGCAGGCGGGCGAGGACCTTCTTCACGTCATGGACAAAGCCCATGTCGAGCATGCGGTCGGCTTCGTCCAGCACGAGGATTTCCACGTGGGACAAATCAACGCTGCCTTGGCCGCACAGGTCGAGCAAACGACCGGGGCACGCCACCAGCACGTCAACACCACGGGACATGGCCTGAACCTGTGGGTTCATGCCGACGCCGCCGAAGATGCAGGCGCTGACGAACTTCAGGTCGCGGGCATACAGCTTGAAGCTGTCGTGCACCTGGGCGGCGAGTTCGCGGGTAGGGGTCAGGACCAGTACGCGCGGTTGGCGCGGGCCGTGACGCTGGGATTTGTCCGGATGACCGTTGGGGAACAACCGCTCCAGAATCGGGAGGGCGAAGCCGCCGGTTTTACCCGTACCTGTCTGAGCCGCAACCATCAGGTCGCGACCTTGCAACACGGCGGGAATAGCCCGCTGTTGCACCGGAGTAGGCTCGGTATAGCCCGCTGCCTCGATGGCGCGGACTAAAGCCTCGGAGAGACCGAGGGAAGCAAAGGACATGAGTAATCCTGTTTTAGTTAGGGCTTGGCCCA
>Ga0070751_1000956_pt1 | contig 17450 bp, 38 predicted proteins | sample VirMetDEL_Aug_28_FD_78514 | JGI IMG/M metagenome (GOLD analysis project Ga0070751, IMG submission 78514) | Aqueous microbial communities from the Delaware River and Bay under freshwater to marine salinity gradient to study organic matter... | ecosystem: Environmental > Aquatic > Marine > Coastal...
CAATTCAACTAAATTTAAGCTAAATATAGCTTCTTTATATTTTGGATATTCACGAGATGGTATTAATCCAAGTACTAAATACTTACCATAGGTTTCTTGTATATATACAAATACTGTACTATTACCTATATTGACATTATCAATATACTGATATTGTTCCGATAATGTAGATTCACTATATAAATTAGGATCACTTAGTTCATCAGTATTGTGATCGTAATCTTTATCTATTAGCTGTGGCACTTCTAACAATGACTGTGCTTTTTGTATAAAGTCATGAAACTCATCCATAATTATCCTATAGAAACAAGTTCTTCAATTTTATACTTATTTTCTTTTGCCCATGTAAATACTTCATCACCAAAAACAGTATCAAATAGACCCCATGAGATAGCTAATCCTTGTTCTTCTCTGGGGAGCATAAGGAATACTTTCTTGCATTGAGCAGCAGTCAGATTGATATCGACTGCTTCTAACACAGCGTCATGGATTCTACCCCATTGATCCCATCCATCTGCACGTTCACAGGGAAATAAATTATCAAGCATTTCAAGATTCATGTTCATCCTCTTCTATTTTTTCAATTTTAACAGACGATGCTGTCATATTAAGCTGCTGATAAATAAACTCAGCACATGCTTCTTCCATTTCTTCTTCGGTGTCATAACCATCTAACCATAGATCAACTAAAAACTTAGCCATTGTGTTACCTTTTTACCAACTACTAGTTAATAGATTTTTAAGTTTTTTGAATATTGATGAACTAGTGCTTTTTTTCTCATCATCGTATTTTTTCTTAACATCGTCCCACTTAGTATTAACTTCATCTGCTTGCATCCACAGATTCACCCCCTGTGATTTCAATAATCGAAGAGCTTGCATATGATATTCTGGTGGCAATTTAGAAAAGTCTGCCTCAATATCAAGTGCAGCCATTTCTTTTCCACCCTTAATAAAAGATATGAATTTAGGAAATATAACTTTTGATGATGTCTGTGTTGTTATACTTTTTAATTCAGTGTCAATATAAATGTTATTATCCATTATTTTACCTCAATCGACCAATCATCAACATCTCCCATTAGTTCAATGATACCTTTAGTATCATCTAGGATTTTATTTATTTTATCGAGTACAATCTAATGTAAGTGTTATACTATAATCATTTACATAAAATGAATTAGATATAAATATATATGGTTTAATTTCTTTGTAAAATACCGAGGTTAACTCATTTTGGCATATATCACAAAAAATAAGATCATCGTGACATTTCACTCCTGTTATGTTATAATCATTACAGGCACCAACACGAATATTGTTATATTCTCGCCCACTACTCACATTAATTATTTTAACCGTATACATTTCGTAAGTACGATCTAATGTTTGTACATATACCGAATCAAGATAAGATATTTTGTTGTCGCCATTTGCATCACTCTTATCTATAATTAAACGACAGTCACCGTTAGGTGGTTCTGCTGATAGTATTCCTATCAACAATAAAATATTAAGTAATATTGATTTCATCTAAAGTTCCTTTAATATTAGTTATATATCAACTAATATCTTAACATGGGTATATAAATATAGTAAATATTATATATCTTATTAAAAGTTTTTTATTAACTATTATTTTTCCATCTAGCTTTATTGCCTAACCCAGACAATCCTAGACGTTTACCTGAATCTTTCATTGCTTCAATCATTACTGATGTAGTTAGTCGTTTTCTTAACATCAATCTTGTTTGCTCGGATACTTTATCTTTGGTTCTACCAGTGCTGCCACTTTTAAATCTAGTAGTTTTGCCTTTATCTATTAAATTATTAGTAATACATTTACTATAATTATTGAATACTGATTTCCTACTCTTTTCTGAACTAACTTTACTGCATATACCTTTACCTAAATCAAGGCCAAATTTATACTTATATTCTTTTTCAGTAAGATTATGTTTTTGTCTAACATGTGATAATAACCTATGAAATGCATTGCCACATATTTCGCATATAGGTTTACCATCAACATCATATCTAACAACACCTTTCATAATATTTTATCTTATAGCATCCACGTTATTGTCATCTTCCTGAAATCCCGATCGATTTAATTGTTCGGATCTAATAGTAATTTTCAAGTTACCATTTTGTGTTTTTTCACCAATTGCATCCAATCGTTCCTCAATGGTTGGGTTCACATTATCTTGTAATTCACGATATGAATTGTACTCAGGTTCACCGCCAGTATATTCAATATCAATTCCATGATTGAATTCTAAGAACTGTTTGATTGCATACAGGATGCTAGATTTACCTGTGTTAGCATGACCTCGTACAACGATTTCTAAATGTGGTTGATGCATTACTATTCCTCGATTTAATGTGATATGTATTAATATAGTAAAACTATAGGCGTTTTTCAACGTGTTCAATTATAATATCAATTGCAATTCCTAATTTGGTAGAATCAATTGATTCAATGGTGTCATCACCACGTCTCCATTTATTATGTCGTTTCAGAATTTCAATAGACTCCGATAGTGTCATTTTAGTTGGTTGCATCGTATTTAAATCAAATAATGCCTTGCAGTTAGATGATTCCAAATCAATACTCCAGCCACCATCTACATCACCATCTTGTGGGTCTCCTGTAAAATCTGCAAAAAATACAGACTTATAAATCTTATTCCACATTGACTCATCATTCACTTCGCCCTCTTCATTCCAAGTTATTTCATCATCACCTAGAAATGATGGTTCATTGCATTCGTATGATATGATTTTGATTTGACCAGTATCTGTAATGGCAAATACAACTTCATTGCGATATGGAATTTCCGCAATGTTCCCTTTACCTTCATCGACCACTTCTTTGATTTTCAATGCTTGACCAAACATTTCATTCATCTTTTCTTCGGTTATTCTCATGTATTCTCATGTTATCTCTCTCGCAATATATTGTATACGTTTTCGTCAAATTCATTACCAACTAATTGTTTGTAAAATTCTCTATCGGGTTCTTTTATTTGCTCTCCCATTGAATTTCGCAAATAATAATGTCCTTTATATTTCACAATCCACGTCTCACCAGAGTAATATGCCAAATTACCTAAAGGGCGAACCCAGAACTTTTGTAACAATTCAGTATATACTAATTCTCTACCTGGTATACCATCATAGATACTTCGCATCAGAATTGGGAATTTCTTATCTTTCATTACTTTACATCTCGTACAAAGTGCAGCACTTCACTTTCCCGTGGAATGGTTGTATGTTTATCAATGTATGATTCCGCTAATTCTTTTGTATCAAACCAAACTGTTTCCCATGTGACATAACTTTCACCTGATTTTTCACATAATGTGCCCCATACCTGCTTCTTTTTCCGAAATAAGCGATCTACTTGTTTCAGAAACTTAATGTAGAACTTACGTGTGTTATATTCATCTACTCGAATAATTTTAAACTCGATTTTTGATGGTTTTAATTTAGTAATATAATCTTGTAAATTAGTATTATCCATCAGACTCTTCCTTATCAATCTTCTTTAACTGATTTCGCAGTTTTCGCTGTCTCAATTTCTTTAATTCTTTCTTTCGCTTGGGAGAATCATCATAATTTGGTTCCCAAGCCCAATCAAAATAACCAGTTATCTTTTTCAGAAATTTCACTTCGCTAAATCCCTATAATATTTTTTGTTCAAGTTGTAACATGCAATCGACATATTTTCAAAAGAAGCTCCATTTAAAAATATTAATGATAAGTCATCCACTATTTACATTCCTTTAATTTATACATAGGAACATCTGTGTATGAGCCATCTACGAATTCTACACGTGCCCATTCACCCCATTGCATAATATCAATAAGTTTGACTTTGTTATAATACAACATGTAATATTGCCCAGTTTGGTATATCATTATTTACCTGCCATAACTTTGGCTAATTGAAAAGAAAAAAATACAAAAAACGTTGCGTCCACTAGCATCTTAGTAGATCCCCAATGGACAACAATTGCATTAAATACACAAAGAAATATCAGAAATATACAACCGTATTGTTTAATCTTTTGTTTCATATTTATCTTCAAGATATGGTTTTAACATACGAGCCCACAATCTACTAGATAGATGTTCATCTCCCCACTTAATAAAATCATGTAGCTGTTCTTTTGTTAGTGTAATTTCCTCACCACACCCTTCACATCACAATAACACAGTCTCAATATAAGCGCTATCTTCCATGTTATCAGGCTCGGCTCCATCAACTAAATACAAATTATATCCAGTTGACACGTTATATTCCATATATAGGTCACCCCCACAAACATCGCCATCAAATTCATCGGTACATTTCAATTCAAAATCCATACTACACTCCGTATAATTAATTGTTTTTGATAATATAGTAAAACACACGAAATTATCAATCTACATTATAAAATAAGATAAATATATAAACTATTATCAAAGTTAAAGGGTGGATTATAATGGATTCTAAAACTGCTAACAAATTGAAAAAATTCATAGATGGTGTCAACACCGAGCTTAGTATATATGCATTAAAAAACACTGATTTATATGATACCAGTCAGCTATTATCTAAAATTGCATCATCATTCAATACTGAAAATGATGAAACAGTTATTAATAATTTAAAATTAGCAAAAGAAGTAAGTTCTGTATTAGGTGATAAAATTCAACAAGCATTTGATGGTAAAATAGCTTATGTTGAAGAAATAGCTAATACCGATCAGCTTGGTTTAGCGTTCGAATCAAATGATAAATTTATTAAATTTTTAGATACATTAAAAACAGATGATAATAATACTTTAATCGAATCTGTAAAAGAAGGTTATATGACAATAAATGAAGGGATTTTCGATAAAATTATAGGCAAATCTGAACCTTATACTTTAGATCAATTTATTGAAGATTATGGGAAAGAAGGATTTATAAATCAGCCATCAGATGATGATAAATATGCATTTATCACTAAACAAGGCACCGCTGCTTGGTTAATTGATAATTATGTTGTACCCGTTGATTATAAAGACATGAACGCTGACGGAACTATTAAACTTAAAGGTGAATTAAAAAACATTGGCGATGAAGATGTCGGAAACGTTAATATCTCCGACATCCTAGTACCAGAAAAGAAATACTGGAAATTGTTTAAGTAAATGACACCTAAATATATCCCATATTTATTTGATTCAGAATACGCATGGAACAAAACTATTAATGATCCCGCATATTCATATGATATGCCATTAAAAAAATTTATGAAAATTTATCAAAGGCATTTAAAAAATAAATATTAACTGCTAATCAAAAACAGGTATTTCATCTGGTTCATAATCATCATCAGTATTATATTTTTCTTCATCCCAAATAGTAGCATAATATTTAACATATTTATCACCAACTTTACTTGGGTATCCATCTGAATCATCGGGATATTTAATATGAATAATATTATCATCCCCAGCATCACCATCAATTAAATTAACAGTGCTTATATAAACTGCATCCTCTTCTGTATGTTCAGCTGAATAATAACAATCATGGCATTCAGATGACATAACATCGTCCATATTGTTATCATACATTTCATATAGATTTTCTTCTGCTTCTTCGAATGATTCCGCTTCTATATCCATTACATCGAAGAATTCATGCTCTTTATAATCAGATTCACCTTCGTTAATAGCATTAAACTTAATTGAAAATTCAATTTGATATGTTTTCATTTATTATCCTTTAATTTATTTTTTTCTTTCTGTACTAAATAAGCAACCTCACCGGTTAAACTTAATATTCCAATAAGTATTAGAACGTTAGTAATAAGAATTGTTATCATAATAGTATTGCACATATATTTCTCCTAACACTAAATATAGAAAATTCCTCCAAAAATATAAATATGTAGATAATATTATAAACAATTGTCATGGGAAATTTTGTATCACATAATCATAATAATGGACCCACATGGAAAGAGTTATTGTTAGGATTAATTATTTACACAATCTTGTTTTCCATAATATGGGCAACTGTATTTATAATAGGATCTATATTTTATTAAATGATGTCAATTTGACAATACGTTTGATTTAATTATCTTATTCAGTAAAAGATGCCTAGATTTATATTAGATATTAATGTGTATGAGGATATAAAATAATGTCAGATATAATATGTTACTGCGGGACTCAATGCAGCGGAAATGGTGATTGTTTTTGTGATGAGTGTAAAGGAATTATACAAGAATGTAACTGCACTGAATATACCGACCCTGATATGCCTGATTATGAAGAAGATATACCTTATGTAATCAATGACTGATCAATCTCAGATATCATTGTTTCCCAATAAATATTAGCAAATTCATGTGGTCCAATAATCATATCTTTAAGTTCATCCAACAATAGTTGTTTTTTCAACATATGAGATTTATTATCCAGAGTCCATACTTCTAAATCAATTGTAATAGCATCCTCTTGAAATACCAGAAACAATCTACATTGATTTTCGCCTTGATTATAGGCATGTTTATTTTGATATAACTTTTCTACAAATTTCACAATATTCATATTTTTTCCTAATAAAAGCAAACCGCTCCGTTATCAGATGCCATTTTAAATGCAAGTAGCCATTTTGTATAAAGCTCTACATTATAATCAACTATCCACACAGCATATGGATCAGCCGTTTTATGTTTTGCCCATATATTAACTATTTCTTGGTTATCTAAAAAATCTTTATACAATTTTTTTGATGCAATAGACCCAATTGCACCCTCACAATCAGAGAAATAGATAAGTTCGAAAAACGCAGTGCCTTTAAATTCTTCTATTCTGTCCCATAGTTCCCTGGCTGATATCCCATGAATGATGTTACATAACCAATCACGCCATTGATTATATCCACTGTATGAACCAGCTTTAAAAGAATATTTATCATCTGAACTATTGATTTTATAACAAACTTCATCGCTCAAAGGAAGGTGATTATCACTCCAATTCATAATATCAATATGAATTTGATAACATCCTTCTCCGTTATTATAAGATGCATTTTCATCTACAATTAGGTTTCTATAAGCAACAATATCAAGTCCCATTAAAATACTCCAAATAATTTAATGTTGTTATGGGCATAATATAGAAAACTCTCGTTATAAATCAACAGGAGATTTCAATTATTGTATATAAGGATCGGAATCATCGATATCATAATCGTTTCTTCCATAGACAAATTAAATGTACTTCATAAATACCTTGGTTTAGGAACACAATATTAAAATAAGTTATGTCTCTAATGAACCGAGGAATATCTTATATTTTTACATTCTATATTGAGATTCAATGTGAATGTATTTATCTATATTCTAATTCATCTTTTTTAGAGTGTAGATCACCGGCACATTCATTTAATGCGGAATTAAATGAATGGAATGGACCAATAATAGATTCGCTTATCATTAGATTAAATCTATTACCGAAATCTTCTACAATAGGATATTCTTGATTTGGATATGGATCGTGTACATAATGCTTATATTCGGCTTGTGGAAATATGCAATAACCATACACAGGAATGCCAAGCGCAATCGCAAACCCTACTTCCCATGCGGTGCCACTATCACACTCTGGACCTCTGAAATTATCTAAGTTAGCTAGTATAGCGTCTGATTTTTTAATTAATTCTACATTAGCTAAATAGATTTCAGATGATGTAGTAGCTGTATTGTCTAGGGGGAATAATCCATTAAGTCTTCTATCTTCACACATTTTGACCATACGCTTTCCATAAGAAACCGCATTTTCTCTGAATACATCAGGTCCAGCAAGGTATACATTTTTCATATATATTCTCTATTACATTCAGGACATGGCATGTCCTCATACACTTCATCAATTATCTGTTCAGGAATGGCATTACCACAACACGAGCCATCTTCATTCCAATTACCACAACAGGAAGGTATAATAGAAGCATCGAGATATGAAACCGTTACTATCCCAGTTCCATTACATGTTGTGCACTGATATAAATCTTCTATATGATCCATGTATATAAATATAGTAAATTTATGTAAATCTTATAAACTATTTGTATGAAGAATTTTGACTTAAAAACGTGGCTGCCTATTTTATTTACTGCTATTACCCTAACGATGGGGGTTGGAATAGCATATGGTCAGTTATCTACCCAGTTAGATAGCTTAAAATCACAAGTTGATACTATTAAAACTGAAAAAAAAGACCAAGAAGAAAGATACGAGCAAAAGATTGATCAAACCAAATCATCAGTTCAAGAAATGCAACAGGAACAAGCAAAAATGCAATTAATGCTAGAATTACTTCTTCAAAAAGAAGGCATTGCACTTCCTAGCAACACGGCAAATTAATATGTTTTTTTATAATGATTTAGATAATATAATAAAATTTAATACTGATGGTACGTTCAGTATTGTTAAAAATGATGAATTGAATGAAGGTGTCACAAATCCATCTCAATTACCAAAAACAGAACTTATGACACCCATGTCAGATAAAAATACTCCCAAACAAAATAATTGGAGAGATTCGGGTGGTGTAATTCCGACTGATATGCCTGACTTTAACGATCTGTTTGGTCGCTAAACCACTCCATTATATATCATTTAAAATATCCTTTTTATAATATCACCTGATACCGTTTTTATATCACCAACTATGTTTTTGCACTTTACATCGCCTGATGTTGTTATTACTTCACCATGAATATCCCCGCTTACTAACACATCACCGCTATTATTATAAATTGCTGACGCTGACCCACTTATACTTATATCTCCACTAGAAGTGTTAACTGAATCTACATTACCATCAATCTCAACATCATGGCAATGATCTATAGTAACATTGTTGACCATTCCATTAATTGATATGTTAATGACCTTGGCCTTATCATCTGGATTTACTTCTTCACCGTCTACAAATATCTTATTATTTTTAATCTGTATATTATTGCCAGTGAACGATTGTCCGTTTATAGATATAGTACTCATTAGTTCCCCATTAATTAACAAAACACCTTGAGTGTAGTTCCTGTAAATACTAGTAATATGCCATTTACTTGTTTTATATATGGCAATTCATTATTAAGGTTAAACAAAATATAGTTGATAAATTCATGATATGAATTATTACTTGTTGCATTTAAGTCATTTAATATATGTGCGCATTCAATACTGGTATAATACTGTGGATTATAATTACCTATGTTCCAGCTTTTATATTGCTGAAATAATTTTATAATAATAGCATGGGTATATGACTGCATTTCTGGGTCAGCTCCATGCTCATAATTAAATATACTTTGATTGTGTAGTGAGGTCAGCAGTAACCGCTTTGCTCTAGGGCAAAAATCATCAGGTAGATATTTAGATAATATAATAAAATACTTGTCTTCAAGGTATTGAAGATTAGTATGTCGGTCTGCTACAATTTTATTAAATAAATTATGCCCTAAATTATCAAAAAAGATATTTAGGGCATAATCAAAAACAGTATGCTTAAGCCATGTTTTTATCATTGATCTTCGTAGCGTTTGAATAACATAATTCGAGCTTTATTAGAAAGGCTCTTAGTAACATCCTTTGGCTCTAAACCATTCTCTGCTAACGTATGGCCTTCTTCCTCGATAATGTCATTAACAATCCATTTCAAAAAATCACCAGTCTTTTTCTTTTCGATAAATCCATCACCAAAAATAATTTGAATTCCTTGGTCAACACGATTTTCAGTAACAGTATAATCAACGAATTCATTAACAGATGCAAGTTTAACTGGATCTACTTCAACCAACTTTTTAACTTTGTTATTGGAGTGTTTTGCTCCTTTAACTTTAAATCGGTAAACAATACCTTTGTATTCAGCTCTCCAAACTACTCCTTCTCCAACACCACTTACACCAAATGCTTTACACGTTGGACATTCAGCTTCAACCGCTTCTGTAATCGTGATTAGATCATTTACAATTTCTTTATGTTGGTTAAAATCAATTTCCATTGTATATGTGGTGAATTGATCAACATTAAAGATCTTGTTTTCTTTAGAAGCATATTTAGTAGAATCAACCCAATAAGAGGTAAACTCAGGGTCTTGTGGTTTGGAAATCTTAACACCAAAAATATAGAATTGTTTTTCTAATTCGTTTAGAGCAACCCCTTTTTGGATGCTACCACCTGCCCATTCACCGTAAACACTAACAGTAAATTCATCTAAGCTAATATTATTATCAATAGCAATTTGTTCAATAATAGCTTTAAACACATCCTTATTAGTGTCAGTAAAGAACGCAAACCCAGCATTATCTTTTTGTGGTGTAATAATATTTTCACGAGATTGATACCAAAAGCCTTCTTGATTGTTATAGCAAACACCTGCATTAGTACCGTGTAATTTAACGGTTCCTGTAAATGTGATAGTAGGCAATGGATCAGTATTGTAGATTACTTCTTGTTTTTCTTCATCAAATCCTTCATAACGAGCAGCATGTGTAATATTCTGCACCGCAGTTTTATAGTCCTTAATCTTAGGAAATGAAATGAATTTTTTGTATGCCTTCATACTTATCTCTCCGTTCTGTTATTTGCTAATATAAATATAGTAAATAGTGAAAATTATTATAAACTATATTTATAAATACATTGGGGTTTGTCATGTCAACAGTTAAATATATTGACCCAGAAGAATACTCTGAAGAAGGTGAAGCTGCATACGAGTTAGCTAAAAATAGTAAAATAAACATATTAAGTGACAAAGAGTTATATGCAATTACAGTTGACGATGAAGTAGTAACAGGTGCTTTATTTGTAAATAATGGTAGTGATAATTTTAGCTTTGATGTAGTTATTCACCCCGATTATAGAAGGCAGGGAATTGGTAGAGAATTATCAAAGGTTGCTATGTCTGAATATGATGATAGGAAGGATATTTATGGCGATTCATATCATTTAATGATTGATGCTGTTAACGATATGTTCGCTGAGTTCTTGATAAAAGAATATAACCTTAATGTGTATGAAAAACAAGGCAATCATACTTTATTGACTGATAAAGAAATTGATGAAGACGATGATGAATATAATGACCAAATCAACGCATTAAATGAATCAATATTTATCAATTTCATTGAAAAATTCAAAACCAAAGATAACGTTCATTTAATTGAAGCCATTACTAATGGTTATAGAATATTATCGGAAAACAATAAATAATTTACTTACCTTCTAATCTCTGCCGGATACGCTCAAGAATGATATCTCGGTCTCTTTGTGTAGGTGAATAATCATTCATATATTTTACTGGTACATCATCAAAAGCACTAGTAAAATCAGTTACGTTAAACCCACGTTTGATACATTCTTTATGAATTGAAATATATCGATTCTTTAGATATAGTATCTTATCATAGAAAAACTTAACATGCCCTGTCCCAAGAGTAAATTGAGACGGTTGATTATTCATTGAGAATCGACCTGATTTAATTACATTAGGTATTCTTTTAATCTCACGGTGCTCTGCCATAAGATGGCGATCGGTTAGTTCTTTTGGGTCTACACCCACATTAATTCTAGTCATATACCTAATATAGTAATTTATTATCTTTCGTCAACAGTAGCATATGTGTCAGGTACGTAGTCGTTAATAAACTTCATAACAATTTCTTTTAAATGTGTATCAGTAATCATATCAAGTGCTGTATGTTTCAATTCTTTTGGAATGCCATATAGAGGTTCTGCAATTGAACCAACAATAGCACCGAGTGTATCCGAATCTGCCAGTGGTATTGTAACCGCTTTAAATACAGCATCATGAAAATTATCAGTTGTGTCTAATACATGCCAAGCCAATCTCATTGTTTCAGGACACACAGCATCAAAGTGATCAAATTGCTCAATAGGTTCATAACCTAACCAATTTGCATGCAAGTCATGTTTTATTTGTTCCCAGTTCTTACCTGCTCTAGCAAGGAATATAGCTAACGCAGTGGCTTGTGCTCCTTTTATTCCCTCTGGGTGATTATGTGTAGCACATGCGCTATTAAACGCCAATGTTAATACATCATTCTCAGTTTTAGCATAATGACCCACAGGTGAAATCCTCATAGCACTACCATTTCCACATGAATGATATGCTCTAAGATCACCATCATCATTTTGTAGCCAATATCTAAATCCCGCACCAAACCCACCAATAGGATCAAAATAAATATTTCCGTATTTGTGATAACCAGAAATAAAGTCAGGAATTTCATGGCTATTACCCAATAAAACACTTGCTGTAGCAATACTTAATAATGAATCATCTGTAATTCCGATTCTCTTATTTCTCTTAGGTAATTCATTCTTACTTGGAATCAGAGGAAGATTAGGATATTTTTCCTTCCCTGTAAACTCTCTGAATGACCCCGCTATGTCACCTATGATCGCACCTAACATTAATATCTATCCTTTATATCTTCACATACAAAATGTAATTTAGATGCCACTTCCAAACAACTTTCTATTACTCTAGATCGTTCAATGTGATTATCATCTTTATTAATCGATTGCTCCATACATTCTTTGTATAGCTGTCGTCTTAAATCCTGATCATATTTACAATTTTCTGTACAGGACGAAAACATAATTAACACTATAATTACAATAAAATATTTCATCTACTCGCCTCTCTTTTTACCTTTTTTAATTGGCTTTGTTTCCGACTCTGGTAATGGAGGAGGAGGGGGTGGTGGAGGAATCACGGGTCTTTTGGGAAATGCAGTCATTTTCTTTGGGTCATGTATACATTTATCAGATAAAAATGAAAAGTCATATTTACCAGACCAACCTTCAATATGAGTGGGAGTAAAAACAATTTTCTTAGCACCACTATTAAATAGCGCACCTAACATTATTGTTAAGCCACATCCCATTGACCACCATTCCCATTCATCGGTCCCTTTTGGTCTATACATCTCACATATAATAGACCAATCCCATGGAATATACTCAATGTGTGCAACATCTTCATTTACATTGAATAATACAAAGACATTTTCATATTCAGTATATACACTAGTTTCATATCCTAATAACTTAGCCGTCTTTTCACATTTTAAAATTCTGCCCTGTTTCTTACATTTAGCAACTGCTTTACGAGCATCACTAACCGATGGGAATACACAAGTGTTGGATTTAGGAACGGACGTTACCTCAGGAAACACTTTTTTAATTAATGATAGCGTTGTTATTTTTGACATTTCTTCACTTTCTAAGGAATGTAAATATTAGATATACCATCTTTCATTACATCTATTTTGGGATAATCGTCCTTAAATGATTTTAGGTTAAACGGTCGTGTAACCAAATGACATCCAGTTTTTGATTTAATGATTCTATGTAGCTTATCACCAACAGGTTCATATGTTGAAATAACTTCAAGTATTTTAGATACTTCGGGATGATCATCTTCCATATCATCAATATCAATAATCCATTTCTTATCGGGATCAGCAGCATATTTTCCCATGATTTGAGAATATACTTTATCAGCCGGGCGATAATCCTCGTTACTAACATTATCTGCCATTGCAGAAAGGGTTTTAAATGCACATTGTTTAAAACTACGTTTATTTAATCTAATAGTAGCCCTAGCATTAAAGTGATTACAAAAAGCAATAATATCAGGTCTATATAATTCTAATTGCTCATATGACCGAATTATATAATTCTTAATGGCCCTACTCCCCTTTTCCATATCAGGATTTTCTTTACGTCTTTGAATAATCTGAATAAAGTAAAAATCATCATCACTATGGAAATTCATCATATCCGCAATGTCTTCAAAATTATCAACCATCTTGAGCCTCTAATTCTTTATTATATTTAAGTAATGCAAATAAAAATGCACCTGTCCATAAAATTGCTTGAGGAAGAACAACATAATTAATACTATTAACGGTGGTATATTGTATCGTTAGTAACGTCCATTGAACCAGCATAATACTTCCCCAAACTATCATCAATTTTTTCCACGTACTTAGCATTATTTATCCTCTCTATCAACATTGATAAAGTCACCATCAGCATCACAATATGATGGAGGGTATCCATGTTTACGAATGTTCCAGTGTCGCAGTGTACGATTCCACATTTTAAGTATAAAATCACCAATGGCACCTAGCATAAGACCAACGCCAACAAAATGCCAAATTGATTTAAACATAAATTCTAAAAAAATCATAATAATAGTCTCCTTGAGTTGAGATATAGTAAATTAACTTCTTTTTGGATAAGATTTAATATTATCCAAACAATGGCTTACTATCCGCTGGTGATACGTTCATTTCAAGATAAGGTTCTGAGCATGGGCGATCCTCGCACTTATAATCTACAGTAGCAATCCATCCAGCTTCTTTCATATAGCGGGTTACTACATCTACATGATGCTTCTTAATATGATTCTCATCTTTTTTTACAATACTAAATACAGTTTCTCACTTGGATAAATGTTTATTTACTTGTTCAAAAATCCAATCCCAATTCTCTGCATTCATTACTCGAACTTCTTCGGGTGTTAAAATTTTAAATCCCATTTAATTTCTCCTTTTTTCTTGTTCCTTCAGCTTAGTTGAAGCTGCTTTTGTAACATCATTAATTGCACTATTCAAAAATGGAAATACAAATTGTTTAAATAGTGTATATTGTAATGATTCGCTCTTTTTCTGCTTAGGAAAGAATACCTGTCTGTAAATTAGAAAAAGAACCATAACACCGGTAATAGTAATGAATGTTATAAAAAATGCAGCAAATACAATACCTAGTGTAATTAATCCTACATTAGCAATTTGTGATATAATTTCTGGCATAATTTATCCTTTGTTGTTAAAGCTAATATAGTAATTATTGTCAATTACGTAAATTAAAAAAGCCCACCTAAGTGGGCTTTTCTTAATGTAACTACAATAGCGATAAAAATACTTGTAAATGCACTTTTCATATGAACTCCTTAATATTTTAAATAGATATAGTAATTATTTGCATTTAGGTAATAACATTTGTTAAATATATGATATTTTATAAACTATAATAAATATAGGAGTTCGAAATGAACCAGAACCAAAAATTTTTAACTTTTATGGAAAGTTTGAAAAACGAAGAAAATAAATTACTTGTTGAATCAGTAGTTTCCGCATTTAATGTTATAATGGAATCCGAAACTGAAGCATTAGTTGAAGGAAAGTTATCAAAGGCAGTTGCCACCCTTGCAATACCACTCCTATCAATTTTTAGTAATGCCGAAGCTGGTATGGACGAACAGGTTAAAATTGCTAAACAAGTAATGAAAGAATATGTTCAGAAACACGGAATGAGTAATGTACCTGATGCAATTACAGCGGTTAATAGACAAATTCAAAAGCAAGTAGATGATAGTGATCAAGCCGAAGAATTAACAAAAGAAATGGTTGATTATTACGAAGAATTACAAGCAATGGCAGGTAGTAAAAAAACTGAAGATAGTGAAGGAACAGAAACTGGTTTAGAAGCATCTTCATTAAAATTAACAGCGGATGAAGCAATTCAATCCGTAGTTAAGGCTTCACATGGTGATTTAACTGAAGATGATTTAGAAGTATCTAAAATTACAGTGCCTATCAAAGAAGGTATTTTTTCTGACACCGAACAAGACTATTTTTATGCACATAGAAAAGGACTTACTTCACAAGCTAAAAGAAATTTAGAGGCCCAATTACTAAGAAAAGTAGCAATGTCCGTGGGCAGTTTACCTGAACCTAAGTAATTGAAATTATAATATTTAAAAAGACTCGCATTAGCGGGTCTTTTTTTGTTTAGGTATCTTAACAAATTGCTCAACGCATCGAAGATACATGAATTCACCGACATCTTTATCATCCTCAGCGGTGAAGTAAATAAGTTTGATCGAACAATTCTTACTTTCATCAAAAATTAAAATTTCGTCTAATGGTAAACTACCATCGGATAAATGTACAAAAGTAGAATAATCGCTAGATGGGTCAATATTAAGCTTTTTTGCCCAACGATTAATAAGTAATTTATGCAGAAACTCTTTATGCTTTGCATCGAGTTCTTCTTGAAATTTTAGATAAGTTACAATTGCATTTTTAGCACCCGTTTCATCTTCTATAAATTTATCGTTATAATGTGATTCAATTTCATCTGGGGTAATAGCATGAACTGATACAATTAGAAATAATACAGTGATAAAGTAACGCATAATTGACTCCTTTTCTATAATATAGTAATTTATTAGAATGTGTCAATCGAAACAAATATATTATCAAAATCCTCCATTAATAATCTATTTTATAAACTGTTAATATAATCATTTACTTGGGGCTATTATGTCGGAAAATATTGAAAAATTCCTAGAATATGTAGAAAAATTAAAAACTGAAGAAAATTCAATGCTTGTCGAGAGCATCGTAGATGGATTCAAAACATTATATGAATATCACATAGGATCACAAGATGGTGCTGCTAAACTAGATGATATAATGGAAAGTCCTGATAAACCTGTGACCGAAGATCTGGTATCATCTGAAACATCACCTGAAGGAGAACCCAGCAATAAATATTTAAGGCAAGGAAATTCTTCATTTGCAATGAAATTAATTGAAGACACATATAAAACTGATAAACTAAAAGCCCAAGTAGACTTTGAGGTGTATGCCGTTTTATTTGAATCGTCTATAGATTCTGAAGGAAGTAGAACGTCTAATTTGTCAACTACGCTAATGGATAAAAAAGCGTTTGATACTGACCTTAACGAAGGTCAATATCTTACAGTGGAAGGTGATCCAGCAGAAGATGATTTTGAAAAGAAAATTATCAGTCGAGATTTTTCTGACGTAGTAAAACAAATAAAGGTCATTAGAAAAGATTCTTTATTTAAAGAAGAAATGAAGGAAGATGAGGAAGAACATCACATTGATGACAAAGAAGGTAGAATGGTAAAAGGCCAGCTTCTTCAAATTAGTGAACAGGCTGACAAGTTAGCTAGAATGATTGATGATAAAGAACAATTAAAAGCTTGGTTCCAAAGTAAAGTTGCTAAAGCTCAACAAATGGTTGATGATGTATATCATTACTATGAAAACCGAGAAATGGTAGACGAGTTAAATGAGGAAGAGTCTGAAAAACCAATTATGGAAGAAGGACCGACAACATCTGACATTACACCTGAAATGATAGATCGTGCTGTTAAAAGAAGATTAGCTCAAGAAGGCAATGAAGCATATAAGATGTTCAAACAAGGTGTGATATCTGAAGATGAATATAATAACTATCTTGGTACCCGATCAAAAATGATAAAAAAAGAATTGGAAGCAAATCCAGCATTAGCAGAATCAACGGAAGAGCTTTCTGA
>Ga0070751_1000957_pt1 | contig 17442 bp, 15 predicted proteins | sample VirMetDEL_Aug_28_FD_78514 | JGI IMG/M metagenome (GOLD analysis project Ga0070751, IMG submission 78514) | Aqueous microbial communities from the Delaware River and Bay under freshwater to marine salinity gradient to study organic matter... | ecosystem: Environmental > Aquatic > Marine > Coastal...
CAATTGGGGGGTAGGGGGCCCTTTGTCCAATATCAAGTTTATTAGAAATTTAAATTTTTTTAAATTTTTTTAAATTTTGACCTCATAGGGGGACTCCCCCAGAAGGGTCATTTTCAAAATTTTCAAAGTTACTCACTCTATCCCAAAGATGTCCACCTGTTTCTGTAAAACTAATTGCGACCATGATGACGGTGCTGTTTGGAACGGTCATGTTTTCAAGCATGTCGGCGTCACCAAGTTGGCGCATGTCGCCGCAGAGATGGCTACCCGTGAAATAACTAATGCGGAACGCTTTGAAGATGAGGTGCAGCAAGCCATTATGCGCTCTATGAGCACCCCTGACCAGCGCAACGAGCGCAAACGTCGCCGCGATGACGCGCAGGCGTGGCGCATTGCTCAAGCTAATTGGGAGGATAACCACGAAGAGATGCTTGCTGAAATCATTGCTGAGAGTAAGGCCATTGCTCTTAATCACAGTCGCAAGGTTCAGAAGACTTTGTATGATCAAGTTATTCAAGGCGCTCAGGATAACCCCATCCAATTTGCTTCTAGTAGGGCTTGCTCCTCTGCTGACATGACTGCTCCTACGCCTGCTGCAGCTCACCCTCCCCCGTTGCAGCAGCGCGCCTCCTCCACGCGATCTTTTCTTGACGATGTGTTGGCCACAGTTGCTTCTGATCCTGCTTATCAAATCTCTTTTCCTCCCGCTGCTCCCACGGCTGCTGCTGCTGCTGCTGCTGCTGCTGCTGGTGAGGAGGATGACGAGGACTTGTACTTTTAGCTTTACTGTACTGTGTTTTCAGAAAAACTCAATAATATTGTAATATTTTGTATTGAATATATGCAGGGATGTCTTTAAGCCATGCGACCCTACCTTTAAGCCATGCGGTCCTACCCTTTAAGCGAATTGGGCTACTGATTTATTACACCAGGGTTCCAGTTGTAGTTGTTAACCAACCCTTGTAAGAAAACAGGGTCAGGTTGTGGGGCAGGTTGCGGGATTGCAGGTGGTAGTACTTGTGCGGGTGCAGGTGGTAGTACTTGTGCGGGTGCAGGTAGTGCTGCGGGTGCAGGTGGTGGTGGTGGTGGTGGTGGGGGGTCCTGTAATGTTGCCCACGTTTCGCATGGGGGTTTCTTTGTTAAACCGGCACGACCTATAGCCTTGTTTTGGGGGTTGTCGGCGTATCTTGTCCATCTACCGCGTTTTCTACCAGGCGCTCTCCTAGTAAGACGCTTATATTCAGGGCTATTTATGTGCCCGTTTCGTTTTAAATCATCATATTTTGCAATATTCATATCTGGATCCCAAATTAACGGGCTTATCGGGCTTGCGTTACCTAACTGGCTATCGTCACTGTTAGCATTCAAGTCATCATCCAATTCAATATCAGGAGCATTATCTCGATTCATGGTTGGAAAAATAATTAATGACTTTTTTGTATTAAAAAACGGAGGGAAACCCATTTCCGAACAACAAATATTCGTATGTTTTAGTAGCTATAATGTTTCCTGTTTTTGCAGTGAGTTTGCTTTTACTAGGCTCTGCTTTCTTTTTTTCTAGCTTGAAATTTTTTTGCTTGGCAGGTGCTTTGATTTTGTATACAAAGTCATATAAGGACGTACTGGTGGCATATTTTTGTAAGTTAACTACCGCAAATTGATAGCGCTCATTGGTAATATCCAAGAGTAGCTGCTCACCTTCTTTTTCGTTACCTGAGCTAAACCATTCACGTGTCAGGAATTCTCGATCTTTTTTCTTGCGTGGTTTACCTGTGACGATGAGAGTGGCGTTGTTTCTTACAGGTAAGGGCACACTGTCACGTGCATTAATGTTTTGCATTAATAAGGCTACCCCCATGTTCAGATGGCGCCCACTGATGAACAATTTGTTAAGTGCTGGTGAGTTTCTTATGCGTGGGTCGGCTGCACAGTCATCAATGATAATAAGCACAGGCTCCAACTTCTTCCTTTTCTTTGCGCTGTAAGTTTGTGTTTCTTGATTGAGTATGAAGTCTGTTTTTTCTTGGATAAGGTCTTTCAGCCATTGTTCATCAAAAGCCTCTTCTATGCAGTCTTCATCAAAGCAGTTGAAAGAATGGGAAAGGAGTTCTGTAGGCGAGATCAGGTAATACTTTTTCCAATATTTAATTTGCTTCATCTGGTGAAGAAAGTGTTTCATGAGGAAGCTTTTCCCACTGCCACTGCACCCGAAAATAACTGCCATGAAGTGGGTAATATCAAAATCGTTAAGGAGATCAAACTCTTTCACGTTACGGGTGGTTTTTTGTTTTTTCAATGTGGGTTGCTGGCTGTCCTCATCATCTGTATTTGCGTCCTTCGGATTAGCTTCTTCCTTTTGTTTTTCTTCTGTTTCACCTTGATTTTTAATGTCGTAGTGTTCCGCTCCTAGTTGTGTAGGTTTGGGCACAGGGAAAAACACCTCATCTTCCATAACAGCGCTCATGGTTGTAATTAAAAATCAACACCCAAATTGTTTTGTACAGTGGTGGAAAAACTGTTAGGTTTTTCAGAATGAGCAAAGGCCAGTTTGTCTAGACCATGAGCATCCACCATACCACTGGCGTCCACATCTACCAGAGTTGTATTGTCTCCACTTAATCCATACTTGGATAATAAGCTTACAGGGTCAGCTGATGCACTCAAATTGGCAACTCTTTTGCAAGGTGACGTGGACGTGAAAAATTCCATTATGCCACACTTAATCTTCTCAAAAATAGCTGTTGGTCCTGATGCAGCGTCGTAAGTCACTGCTTTCAAGTCCCGGTACTTATGGGTCAGGTAGCGTGCTCTGTCACCTCCTCGGCTGTGCCCTGTAGCTACTATTTGATAATCAGGGTGCTCGCGTTGCAGCCGTAAGAATGTTTCTTCGTCGTATTGGTAATCAGGGTCTTTGTGCTGTTGCCCTGTTAGGATGTTGAAATTACTCAGCCAATCCTTTGCCCCCTTTGTTCCACGCATGCCCATAATAATGACCTTTTTGTTATCATTTTTGTACAAAGCAAGTCTGTCAGTACTGCTTTCAGCATTATAAACATAATCACCCAATGACTCTGCCCGTGTGTTTGAGGCTTTGTATGATTCTTTTGTAACATCGTAGTAGGCATACATGATTTTAATTTATGGCGGACCTTTACAAAACACCTCTACCGTTTTCACATGCAAACAGAAACAATTCAGCATAAAATGTGCCACTGTGCAGCCACTGCAACCACAAGTGCTTTTTGTTCTGACATCGGATGTTGAGGTGATACATGGTTGTCATCCCCTGAAACCACTGTCTTAGTTTTTTATTACTGTGATTCAATTTGTCCGCATATTCCTCAATGTCCTCTTTGGACCTACATAAAAAAGCCCAAAAAAAGCGCACATTTCGTCAATTAGTAACCTTTTTCATTTAATTAGGTCTATTTTATTCTACAAAACTCAAAAAAAAGTCCTTTTCCTCACTGTTATCCCACACAAAATCAGAATATTGCACATCGCAAGGTGAAAGTGGTAACTCAAGAGCCGTCTCATCCCACATATTTTCAGGAAAAAAATCAATAAAGTCACTGTTTTTTACTCCATCTTGGATAAGGTTATCAATGGCGTGCCACTCATCATCTTCACTCAGTCCAGCAGTGTCCACGCCAAAGTCATCGTTAAGCACCATGGTGGGGGTAAGGGGGTCCAACTCAAAATCCATAGGTAGTGGCACCACAGGGTTAGGCACATCCGTCCCCACTTGATACTGGGAGGTGTCATCACACATCTCAAACGAGATGTGAGGTGCGTCCACCCCACCTTGGCTGCTACGGTGCACACACCCAATGCTGCAATGCACGCTATGGCAGTACCTGAAATTGTTGAGAGACCCCGGAGAGGGAAAAGTATAAACTTGCATAGTCCCCGCGTTTTGATGGAAGTTGTTGAATGAAACAAAAAATGAAGATGCACTTTTTGAGGTCCTTGACGAATGTGTGGTTCTCCTGCGTCGTCAATCCGATGGTAGGGGGGTGGTGGGTTAGGAAATTGTTTTTTACACCACTAACCACAAAGAAAAAAAAATCTGACCTTCTGACATTCCGACATTCTGAGTTTCTGACCTTCTGTTCTGATACTGTAATTCATTCATTTTTTATTTTTCGTTACAAAAAAAAAAACTAGTAAAACTTTACAATGCCTAAGAAGAAGAAGAATGCGAAGAAGAGTGCGGTTACTAAGTTAGGTTATGGTTTTGCCCTAAGTTCAGGGTCAGGTGCTGCACCTAAGACTAAGAAGAAAGCTGCTTACCAGGGGCCGGTCACCAAAGTTAGCAAGCGCCCGGTACGGTGGTGTGAGAAGTGGGTACTTGGTACAAAACCATACGCTAAAAGAGTTCTCACTGATAAACAGAAGAAAAGGGCCCGGGAAAGAGCAAGGAACCGAACAGAAGAACAGAAGGAAAGGTCCCGGGAAAAAGCAAGGGAACGGTACGCGATAAAGGTAGGGTTGGACAATTACAAGCCCCGCCCCCGTAAGAAGCAGAAGACGTAACATGATTATATGTGTTTATTGTTATGTTAGGTATTTAGAATCAATACTTGTCTTACTGTACGTGAAAGGTACATTTTGCTGCACATGAGGATACACATTTTGCATACTGTTTGTAGAATACATGTTGGACAGAGCTGCATCTTTTGCGGTAAGAGTTGTTTTTATCACAGGGTTGTCTAACAATAAATCCCAATGTATTCTCATGGGGTTCATAGCACTGTACTTTTTCCCCATGTGGTCAAAATCCGTCTTGTTGTTCATCAACAAGTCCCAAAAATATTGACGAGTTGTGTAGTAAGGGGCAACAAAGCCTAAATGAACCCGGGTGTCTCCCATATTACTCTTTTCCAAGCCCGATTCGTCAAGATAGTATACCTTGTGAGGGGTCACATACGCATGTCCTATAGGTAAGATTGCAGTATTTTTTTTGGCTCGCACTTCATATATGTTAAAGTTGTTTAAAGACTGGCGGTAGGTAGTCGAAAACCATGCGGGGGTGTTGAACGTGATTACTGATTGCACAGTAACTTGGTAAGTGTTTACCATTTCCTGGGCAAAAAGGGTAGCAACACCTCCACCCATTCCAATCCCTGTAACATACACCTGAGTCAAGCCATGCATTTGCTGATATAAATTGAAAACGCGTCTCAACGCTTCATCCTTGATTCCCTGGAAGGCTTCCGTTACAGAAGGATTAAGACCGGTATTTTGTCCATTAAAGTCTTGAGGCTTTGAAGCCTCACCAAAAGCGACAATTATGTACTCTTTTTCTTTGCACACAAGCATGTCACAAGCGCCCAAGTTGTTATTAAAGACATAAAAAAAAACCTCGTGGTTCAGCTGGACAATCCTTCTGAAGCCATGCATGTTGTCTGTTGCCGCTGATGCGTATACAAACATGACTCGGCATTTGTCGTTGTCGTAATCTTCGTTGGATAAGTGCATGTTGTAGTCGTGCAGCACATGTTTCTTTGTAATCATGTCATGGTACAGTTTTGATCTTTTTTCAGAGTCATTAGGCTTTATAGGAGGGCGTCCAGGAACGGGTATGGGTGCACCCGGTGTGTCCGGTGCTCCAGGTACGTCCGGTGCGTCAGGTGTGTCCGGGGGGCGTTGTATTGTGTACACGGGTTTCTTATTAGTTATGGACACTAGGCCTACTTGCGTTTCGTCTGTAACCATGGTCACGGACATGGTACGACCGTCACTCAAAGTGATTGGGGGCCAAGACCCATTCTGAGGACTCACCGTTTTCTTTGTGCCGGTACCCGGGTCGATGTAGGTGTATGTGAGTGTTTGACCGTCGTGACCAAACCCTAGCAGGTTAGAGATGTGGGCAGGCATCCAGTCATCGAAAGCTGAATCTATGGTGGTATACCTTCCTCCTTCCAAACCAAACGGGTAAATACCTTCCCACTTGGTGCGCAAAATGTTGTTTTTTATGGCTTCGTCAGGTGTTTCGTCAGGTTCATGCTGGAAAATTCGAAACCAATCCATGTGGGCCCGTTCCGACTCCTCATCCTGTGCAACTCGTTTCAACGTGGTTTTTGCCAAAGCAATGTCCGTTTCTGTCAAGTCCATTTTGCTTGCTCTGTAATTGGCAGGGTCCAAGTCAGGGTAATGCAGGAGAGCCTTACTCATCATGTGTGTCTTGTAATCCGTAAGGCGCACCATTTCTGCTTCAGTAATGTTGGAGGCGTCAGGAATGAGCAAACGGGCATCCGTGTTGGCTGCATTGTACATGTCTACCAGCTCACTTGTGGACACCCCATACCCCGCATGTCTCATAATATCAGAAAAACGAATTACATTGTCGTATGTGCCCTGACCATGCACGTTTTCATAGGTTGTCTTGGCGTGGTTGTACTTTGCAAAGCGGTATTGAGCTTCTTGCCTACCTATGTACCACCGCTCTTCTTGCACATCACCAAACCAATCTATATCAAAATCTCCAATAGAAGTGCGAGCACCTGCAAATGCTTTTTCCTGTCCGTCAGGGTGAGTCAAAAACCACTCGAAAGCGGCGTCCCTCTTGTTTTGATCTAACGTTTTTAAATGTGTGAAATTTCTCGACTTGTCGGGATCAGTCTCCGCATCCCACTCGTTGTTTTGTATTCCACGTGCCTTTTCTTTGTCAAAAGTAATGTTCAGGGCATCAAAGACACCTCCTTGTGAGGGTGGCAGGGGTATGTACTGCTGAGGGTAGTTTTTGCGATATTCGCTTAATTGCGCAGCATTAGTAATACCCGCTGCAATTTGTAAGCCTATTTGTGCAGCAGCGGCTACTTCAAGCATTTTCGAAAGGCCTTGAGCTAAGAAGCCCACACCCCTGGACAAGAACGTTCTGGCAGCACTTGTGGCTCCCCCTGCAAACATACTTCTAGTTGCATTTGCTGCAGCCACACCTTCTTCAGCACCAGTGCCTAGTAAACTCGCACTTTCTTCTATTTCAAAAGAGGCATAACGTGCGTCAGTTTCAAGCGCATCGGCAGTGTCCAACATAGCGTCTGTCGTGGTATTCGTAGTCGTATTGACACCTATTTCCTCAAAATCAATGGTTGCCCCTTCTTGAACGTCTTGTGCGCCTGGGTTAATGTCAGGAACATCGGCTTCTGCCACCTCCTCCATACCACCTGCAGCTCCACCGCTACCTTCACCCGCATTGGTGTTGGGGGTCACAAAATCAGTTAATTCCTCCATTGTGGTATCTACAGGTTCTGACGTGGCTTCCGGAACGACTTCTTCCAGTAGGTCATCAATATCTGCCATAGCGTCATTTTGATTCAGTCTAAACGAGTATTCATCCATGACGTTGTTGTCGTTCAAATTCATTTGAGCTTCATTTTGAGCAAAGATGCGTGAAAACATGGCCTCTGTTTCATCAACAGTCGGCTCGACAAAACCAGGTTCCAGGTCCTCTATGTAGTCATCTTGGGTTATATATTGCTCCATTTCGTTAACCACGTCACCCGCTTCGTCACTGTCACGCATTTCAGTCAAAATGTTTTGCCATTCTTCCTCACCAAACATTCCAGGAAAATCTATTTCACGACCATACTGAGCCACACTGTCTGGGTCAACGGCTACTCGAGCCGCAGGGCTTCTCATAAAATTACGTATGTTCTCAATTACCTGAGTCGGGCCTGACATCACCGTTTCCAGGACTGTGTTTGCTCGGCTCATATTTTCAACAATTACGCGGTCACCCGCTTGTTCGCCTTGTTGAATCAAAAAGTCTCGCACGCCTTGCTCGCTTAATCTACCGTTTTCAGCGAAAGCGCGCACCGACTCATATCGGTTGCTCAAGGAGGTTATAAAATCTCTTGCACGTAGAAACGGCTGCAGAGTTCTTGCAGCAACACCCTCCTCACCTAAATTAATTTCAGCGAGTTCTACCCCGTTTGCCTCGCCTAATAATGGTTCAGTTTCCTCCGCAGCGTTTGCAGCTGCCCTGGATGAGGGTGCTACACGTCTCACCCTTGCTTCCAAAGCGTTGATTAAGTTGGTAATATCATTAAGAGTAGCTGTGTTTGAACTAATTCGATACACCGCCTGTAATGTGCCCTGCAAGTTTCTTCCAAACCTAGCAGCAATCGTTGTTATGAATGCTAAGTGCAAGTAGTTTCTCAGTGTATTAGTTATTGCACTCAAGAACGTTTCCAGCGTGTATACAGCGACGGTTGACGTAGCATTTAGAACCTTTTTAGTTAGTGTATCACCATTTGGTACCACCTTATTTTTAATTTCTATCAAGCCCATGAAGCCATTTCTCCCATCTTTTCTCAATCGCCTCTTTGGGGGTAAAAGAGTGTCGCCACCCTTGGAGGGCCTAACCCGCTTTGGATTGTCGGTAGGGGGTTTAGGAGGTCGCAAATCCCTCTTGGGATTGTTGGTAGAAGCCTGCTCCTTTTGCTCCTTTTGATCCTTTTGATCCTTTTGTTCTTGATTTTGCGTTTGGTCTTCGACTTGCTGCACATTTTCCTGAAAAGATTTGCATGTGCCCCCTGTCAGAGTAGGTATCACGTTCTTGCGTACCCACTTAGTACCGTAAGACCCTCGCAACTGCTTTAACAACCCCTTAATTATTTTTTGATTCGCCCTGCTGTCATCGCACTCCGTCTTCAATTTCTTTAAATGCAAATAGGTTTCATCTGTAGCAAGACGTTGTCTTTTTTTAGTACTGTAAGTGCCCCTTTTCATTTTATGGGAAAAAATGATAAATGAATAACATGATTATTATTTTTGTTGCATATCGAACTCTAACAGACGCATACGCTCATACATATTAACCAATTTGCGTAACAAGGCTGCATTTACATCACCATCGTTTATTCGCTTTAGTACAAACTGTGCGTCTTGATTTGGGTCTACTGCTTTCAGCACCCTCTCAAATTTATTTATATCATCTGATATTTCTTTACGAATAAATGTATATTGTTCTTCTTTTTTTATCTTCTTGTCTTCTATGCGTCTTTTTTTTGATGGTGACTTGTGTTTGACTGATTTTCTTTCTTCTTCTTCTTCTTCTTCTTCTCCTTCTTCTTCTTCTTCTTCTTCTTTTTCTGCTGCTGCTGCTGCTGCTAGTAAACGTTGTTGTTGTTTTGGGTTAGGTGAAATGTTTGGAGATGGAGCACCCACTGGGGATACGGCTCGTTCGGGAGGGCTTGGATATTCCTGCGTTTCTGAGGCCCTTAAAGGGGTTGCTACGGCGGCCACCTCTGAGCTTGTGAGGTCCAGCTCCTGCGGCTTCTCCTCGATTGCCTCTGTTCCCCCTTCTCCTACCGCTGCGGCGGCATTCTGTGATGCCTGTGCCTGTGCCAGTGCCTGTGCCCGTGCCCGCGCCAGTACCATTGACCGTGCTTCATCCTCACCCCCAGCCGCCCCATTTGTTTGTGATCCGGTAGTCTTACTCTCAAGAACAGATTTTTTCTCTTCAGATTTTTGTATTATGTTTATTGCTTTCTCATCCATTACGTCCTCCTCAGTAGGTTCAAACTGCTTTTCTTTAAACAAACCCGAGTCTTTGTGAAAAAACATGGTTTCTGAGGATGGCCTCCATACCAGCTCAGCCTCCATGAGCACCTTGTCTGATAGGTCATCTGACGCACTGTTGAAATTACGGATAACATTTAACAATTGCTTCATGCGCCCAACAATGTCCAGGCTGTAATCCCTTGTTTGCAAAGCTCTTTGAGCCATGGAGCGCAGACCATAACTAATCTGAAACAATCGCACGCCTGCAGCCACCAGAACAAGCCCTGTAAGCACCTGAATCTCATTCGCTTTCAACAGGGTCCCCATAAACCCTGTTAAACTTGTATTGACCTGCATTGGATTTCGCATCTGCTGGTACAAGCCAAGTGCCAGTGGCGTGTAATTGCCTGACGTTTGTGGTGGGTAATGTTTCTTAATGAGGTCTCCGCTCATAGCGATTAGACCAGGGTAGCCTGCTTCTGGAGGCATCCCCGCATACAATAACGCCTTGAATTCACTGTTAGACATGTCGCTCCACAAGTGTGAGATTTGAATGAGCATGTCTTCGTTGAAAAAAGGCACACCCGGGCGATTTGTTATGAGGGTGACACCCTTGCGAAAGGTGTCCACACTGGTGATGGCACACTCAGACAAGGTGGCCAAATCAATGACGTGGGCCGGCACAGTTTGAAGGTGCTTCATTTCACGCAGCACACGGACCGTGCCCATGCTGTATAGAGCCACGTCTTGAGGGGACATGCCTGAAGACAACATGTGCATCCATTGCACACCCGCAAAAAAGTGGGTCATGGAGGAAGTGATCCCAACCGATTCCAACATGGCATAAGCAGACTCAAAAACAGAAACCACATTGCCGTCCCTGATGTCTGCCTGTAGGGTCACTACATCGTTTATATTGAGGCTGTATGACAGTCTGTTTTCCAGCATAAGTTGGGCTAGCCTGATGTACTCCGTAAACGCCCTGTTCATATGATCTTCTTCCGACTTTGCTCCGTAGCAAGAGCTTAACAGCGTGATTTTAAGTAGAGTTAAATTCTTCTGTTCCCCATTGAAAAGGTCTGATTCGACAAAGGTCTGCTTCATAATTTTGGAAAGGGGGTTGGTAATCTGTAAGAACGCCCCCTGCTTTTTATTAATTTTACCCTGATGAGGTTTGGTGTGGCAAATTACCAGCTCATCCACAATGGTAGTAGCCAAACCTTGAGCCATTTCAGTGGGTACACCTGTACCAGACGCTAGAAGGTCTGCCACATGCAGGGTGATGCGTGAGTGAACGGCGGTGTTAACGAAGCCATTAGGCCCGAGACTACTTACAATCATGCGCATGTTGCTCTTCGTGTCTTCCCCCGTAAACACGGGGTCAAACATGCTTGCAGTTGTTGGGGGGTCGGCTGTGTCATGACTAGCCGCCCCTGTTAACTTATCAGGCAGGCGCTCCTCCCGCACGCGCATGCCTGTGTCAAGCTTCTTCACAGGGTAAAACATCATGGCCTGCCCCATGTCACGCTTGTCTCGACCACTCTCTGTTTTCAAGCTTGAAGGGGCCTTCTTGGAGTCCGTGTCCGGATTCACATCCAGACTCTTTACCACAGGTTCTATGGGAGTGCCTGTAAACAGAGCCAAAGGTTCTGCATCGGGTGGTCCAATGGGGGCACTCCCTGTCACGTGTGTAAGACTTGCCGGAGCTGTCCGAATAGGCATCAGGGTGGCAGGAGCCTTTACCCTTTCAAACTCATAATATGCGGTGGCATTGGCGGGTGTTTTAATCTCCGTCGACACAAACTCTTGATCAGGGTTCATTTTGCAAAGATTTTTTAGAAATGAATGCTACTAGTACCTCCTTCTTGCAATCGTTTACCACATTGGCTCCAACTACTATGCTGGAATGGGGTGTCCTTATTTTAGTCTCTTTGTTTGGAGGGAAAACACTTATGAACAAGCTGAGCCGTTCCGACTGCCGTCTAAAGTGGGGTAATATGGTGCTGGACCTGCACTCCCGCTTTCAAACGGAAAGGGTGGTTGAAACGGAAGATCAAAACAGTGACGCTGGCAACGAAACAGACGTGGGTGAGGCAGCAGAAGAAGCAGTGAAAGAAGCAGTGAAAGAACCAGTGAAAGAAAAGAAAAGTCGGAAACCAAGGCGTAAGCCAGAACAGTAATGGTGTACAGTACAGTAACAGTACAGTGCAGTGCAATGTGGTATATACTAGCAATACAGCAATACAAGTATTTATTGTTCTTTAAGCAAGTAAATGTCCTACAGTCAGGTCCGGTACAGCTGGCTTAAACGTCACACCCGCAATGGGAGGCACCCCCGCACGTGTGTAGACGTAGCACTTCAAGGTGCCCACAAGGCGTACAATTTCCCCCTTGCGCACCTCCTTGCCCTGATAATTCACCTTGAGCTGCAAGGGGTATGTCCCCTCCCGCAAGTCTTGGATGGTCAGGTTGTCCACCGTCTTGCCCTCCGCGGAGAGCTGGTCGAGATACCTGCACAAAATGGAGTAGAGAAAGACCGCCAGCTCCTCACTGATGCTGAACGCAGCTGTCTGCTTGAACTTGTTGAACGACGCCTCCACCTCTTTGTCGCCCAGGTCGAGCACAAGCTCTGCAAGGCGAGCCCCTTTTTGCTGGTATACAAGACCAGTCTTGGTGATGGTAAGAGAATCCGGAGAAGGGTAGGAAGAAGCCATGTTGGTGTCTTGAACTTGAAAACGAAGTGAAGTTTGATTTATGAGGGGGATGAAGTGAGGGTTCTGTATGCGTAATTTGATTTTCCCTCCAAAAGTGTTCCCTCCAAAAATTTGAAAAATCAAATATTCAAACAAGCTCTACGGTGCTGCTTGCTGCTTCGGGCATCATCACAACAATTTTTTCGCAACATCAAAGAGTACCTCAAAATGGATTCCAAGTCGACCTCAGAGAAGACAACGTCTGTCTTACCTAAGATACCGGTTGCCCCTGTGCTGCCCGCACTGCAGCGCACCTTGACCACCTTTGCGGGTATGACGGAGGACTACGACTCCGACAGTAGTACGCTGGCTGATAATGATGACGAGGAGGAGGAGGAGGAGGAGGAGGAGGTGCCCCCTGCAGTGACCCCTGCAGCGTCCCCTGCAGCGTCCCCTGCAGTGTCCCCGGTGGTGTCGGTTGCCAGCAGGGTCACCAGCCAGGGTATCAGCCGGGGGACGTCCACGCACGTGTGTGCCCAGGACTGCCACGAAGACCACATTCACGCCCCCTTTGTGCGCCGCTCCCCTCTGGGCGACAGCACCGACGGCTCCAAGCGCAGGCGAGACACCAACGAGTGCAGCATGTGCACCACCACCCTCGTGCCCGGTTTGAAGACGGAGGACTTAAACATGATGTGCTTGTACCACCGCACGCTGCCCTCTTGGACGTGTGTGCAGTGGTTTGAGATACAGCAGGGCAACATCTTGACCTTGAACGACAAGCGGTGGACGGCGTTTGTGAGAAACGGGCACAACCACACTCCCCTCATCTTTGAGACGGAAGCGGAAATGCTCCACGTCAACATGCGCAACCAGGTGGAGGTGCGCCTCCCCTTGGGCCCCGCCTACGACACCATCAACAAGATTGACCAAGCCCTGTTTTTTCACTGCCCCCACCCGGAAGCGTTCTATTCCAGTGTGAGCTACACCCCGGAAGGTGTGAGTGTGTGGATGACCCCCGTGTGGTGCGACCCCGTCATCGGCATGTTTGCCCCCAAACCCTTCTACACGGGACAGAAAAAAATCTTCTTTTGGCCCCTCATCAACAGCACCCTGAAACCCACCCCCTTTGTGCAATGGATCATGTGCACAGACCTGAAAACCATTACGGCACCGTACTGTCCCACCTGTGCCAAGTGGGGTATTAGTCAATAAAAGTAATATTTAGATTGCAGCCTGTAACTGGGCAACTTGCTGTTGCAGTTCATAAATCTGTGTTTGATGAACCTGCACTAACTGCTCCTCCAAGTACGTTATGCGGGCATGCATTTGTTGCACAGCCCCTATAAGATGAATTATATAATCATTATATTGTATCCCATATATATCATCTTTTCCAAGACTGACGCAATGCGGATTAGACACCATAACTTCTTGAGCTATTAAGCCAACATGATATTTATCTTTTTCTTCTTGGTCCATCATGTCGTTATCGTCAGATATCTTCCATTTATAGCGTTTCGGTACAGCCTGTAGCACCTTTTGTAAAGAACTCTCAGTGTCTAAGAGCTGAATATCTGTTTTCAGTCTTTCGTCCGACGTATTGACAAATCCGCTGTTATCAACTTTCCCCCTAAGATTCCCTAAATAATAAAACCTGTGCTCCAAAGCCCAATACTCAAAATCACACCAACGACTAGTTGGAGCGATGCATTGTAAAATACCTTTATCATTAACCCTGTCAAAAGTCATAGCCAAAGCTGCACTCTCAGCACCTGAAACTTGCTCAGGGCTACCACCAATAAGCAGTGCAAAACCGGAATGTGAAGTAGATGTAGGTGCGGCAACGTTAAATGGTTTAATACTTAGCAAAGAAGCACCCGTAGCTGCTGATGCTCCAATTGTTAAATTGTCGTTGACTTTTGAATAATTTGAATTCAGAACGTGGGCATTGACACCTCCTGTTATTAATGCATTTGCAGCCTCTAACAAATTTGTTATTGTAGCATCTGTAGCCTCTAACAAAGTAATCTCAGCATCTTCAACCAATAAACGATCAATGTTTACTTCATCAGTGTCCACAGTCAGTACACGGTCGCCGTTTGTGTTTTTCGTGCAAGAAATGCTGCCGTGATCCGAATCGTCCGCCCCTTGAAACTTCAATGTACCCATGTTTTTAATGTTGACACTGCCTGCTTGTAGCTTCAGGCTTGTGTCCTCATTCATATGAGCAGGCAATATTTTTAAACCACTTCCTCCTGAATGTAGTACGGTGTCCTTGTCTCCGTCATGTATAAAATTGACAAAACCGTTCCGATTAGTTGCCACCGCTGCATACGCCATGGTTTAAAAATAAAGGAAATATAAGGAATGGCGTATATTATCGGCTGTTCAAAAAAGAATTGGGAATCCCCAAATCCTTCTGACTTACAGTAGTAGCGTATCTTCGTACATGGTACTTTCCATCCCCATCCCCCTGATTAGGACCCTGAAGGGAAATATTTTGTTGCATGCGGCGCAACTGCATCTGCATTTGACTACGCTGTTCGCTTTCACCCTTGTTAAAAACCCCCCACAAAAAGTGAGCCCCCACCACACGTAGCAGCTCTTTGTACTGTCTCTGTATGTTTACGGCATCCTGTGGGTCCTGATAGGGCAACACTGTCACACCTGTAATGTGCTTGAACGCATACATAATGGCTTTGGTCTCATTTAATGTTTCTCGGGGGTCTACCGCCATGCCTTCTGTGTGAATCCACGGCAGCTTATACAGAACATATTCGTTGAATTCCTGCATATTCAAAGCTTCTGCAATAGTTTCCATGGCCTCTGGGAACAAAGGCTTACGACCCCCTGCAACCGTGTTTCCACTGGGTGCACTGGGAGCACTGGGACGTGTGGATGCAAATAGCGCGGGGTGATTTTGGTTCATTGCAAATGTTTCTGAAATGTAAAACTGAGTAGTTTTTCTCATTATTCATTTTTCTTTCAAAATGATGCACCAAATTGAATCGTCACGCCACTCGAGTCTACTGCAGTACTCGGAAACCATTGTCGATGAGTCCTTTGACTACGACAAGAAGAAGGACCAAGCTTTTTTGGGTACAGTAGGTCGTATTGTTTTGAATCCTGACAAATCAGACCTAGCATCCGCAGCGTTTGATAGTGGAAGCACAGAGGTGTTTTTGGATATTACCAAGTATGGTATTTTGTATGATATGGTCATGGTTTGTGACCTCCAAATTACGACTTCAACCGGGCTAAGTGCTCAACCCAAATGGGACCCTACGCACACTGTGTACGATTTGTTTGACATATTCGAACTTCGTACCCGAAGTGGACATGTCTTGTATGAGAGAAGGCCATGGACGTACATGCAGGAATTCAAGAAGTGTTCCTTTCGACGCTACAAAGAATTGGTTGTCCACAACATGGTTCGCCCTAAACTGTCAATTAATTCCACGGACTTTACTACATACAATGTAGAAGCACCTTCAGCTACAGGAAGCGAAACAAAGCACCGTATTTTTGTACCACTTTATTTTGATTGGTTTAAAATTTTGTCCAAGTGCCCCGATGTTATGTCTTTGGAAGATTTGGTGTTGGTGGTTCGAACAAAGTCTCAAGATGAAATTGGATCTTTGTTTAACCTTACTGCAAATGCCGATTCAAACAAAGGAACGCCAACAGTTAAGTTTAAAAAGGTTTACTTGAGACAATATTACATTCAGCCTCCTCAAGCACGGTATAATGCAATTGTTCAAAGCTTGCACCCTGGAGGGCAGCCACACAACAATATGACCACGTCTCAATTTTTTGAGCGTGTGCTATATAAGCCTCTTACGGTTCCATATACATTTACTAACCCAGGTGGTATTAATATTCAATGGAATACTATCCAAAACGCTACTACTACCTATAATGCCATAAAAGCTCTTGCTTCATCTGATGCTGTTCGAGGCACAGCTGCTATTGACGCCTTATCATTCGAACAGGAAATTCATTGTCAATTTCCTGTATATCGTACGTTTATCAGGGCGTACTGGAAGGGTGATGCACACGTTTACAACGGTAGGCGTGTGTATGGGATTATTACCCAATTGAAGTGTAAAGAAGCAGGACAAGTGTTTTACGAAATTGCAAGTGGTTTTGACTCAAGTGCAGCAGGAAATTCCAATGTCGTTGGTCTTTACGAAACGGATATTCTTCAAGAATACGATCATGGTGAAACCTCTGATGAAAAGGATGCATACCTTTTGACTAAACACCATGAAAGAATGGTTACCATTAACTGGAGTATGGCCCACTTACTTCCTGAGCAGGGCCAATCTAAGACAGCTCTCTCTTTCTATCAAATGTCAAATCCTACCATTGAGTTTGTAGTAGAGTTTGCTTCGGGTGAAATTCCTGTTAATGCAGAAGGTCTCACTTATGTCATACCTGGCGTTGATGCAGATGCTGCCGTTAATCTTGCCAATGCCGCAGCCGTTAAGACTACGTACGACACTAAGTTAGCAGCGGGTCAACCGGGTAAAGTATTCGTAGAAATTGTCCACGAATACATGTGTGTGTTTCAAACTCAAGCATCTGCAAACATGCGCAACAGAAGTATCCGAAGAATGGCCACTAAGTAATCATTTTATAAAAAGATGCCAACTTTACACATTCGAGTACGAGCAAAGAATAATGTTTCTGAAGCAAAACAAGGCACTTGTCTGGTTTTTAATGCACAATTACCTGCTCAACACCTTAATGTGGGGCGCCTTATTTTATCTTCCACCAACATACAAACAGTATATAATGATGGAGATATTCCAGCAAATTCGGGTTATTTTGTTCAAATGCCATGGCTTATTTCTGGAACTATTGGTGGAAATTTAAGTATGCCCCCCGATTCAGTGTATGTATGTGAAGGTCTTTTTTCCAGAATTACTAACAACAATAACGACATTTACTATTACCAAAGCAATAATGAAAGTCCAGCTCTGGAGTATGGTGTGAATCACAACACCATCCCCCCAAACTTTCAAGTACTTGTGTATCCTTCAGATTTCAACGAAAATGCTGCATCTCTTTTGCTTGATCGCGTACAATCTATTGAAATTAATCTTTATTTTAGTTACTTGTAGCTTTTTTCACCCTGTACCCTAGCAGCACGAGAAAAAACAATACACAACATTAACTACAAATAGTGCACACCCCCTCATTCGCCTCTATGAACCATTGAGGGTGACCCGTA
>Ga0070751_1000964_pt1 | contig 17399 bp, 9 predicted proteins | sample VirMetDEL_Aug_28_FD_78514 | JGI IMG/M metagenome (GOLD analysis project Ga0070751, IMG submission 78514) | Aqueous microbial communities from the Delaware River and Bay under freshwater to marine salinity gradient to study organic matter... | ecosystem: Environmental > Aquatic > Marine > Coastal ...
GATAACAATACATCACTAGGTGTATTAGTAAGTGTAGAAAGACTAATGGAAGGTATAAGAAAAGTACAATGAAGGAAGATAAAACCTGGAGTTTAACCAAAGAATATGAATTAAATAAAAATAATTTCATATTTACTAATAAATTCCCATTAAAACGCATTTTATCTGATTTGTCTAAAGAAAATGACAAGTTAGGGGAAAAAAGTCTACGAAAATAGCCCTAGAAGGCTTTAAAAAAAATTTAACGACCAAACATTCGATTAATTATTGTTGATGCGATATAGAGCGTATTTAATGCGAAAAGTGGGCTCTATTGTGATTCTAATTCAGAATCGCCCTGTAAATTAGCTTGCATTTCTTCTTGTAGTCTTTTTTCGATTTCATTACGATTTTTTCCAACTTCTTGGCCGATTCTATGCAATGGTATACCTGTTAAGAAGTCAAATGACATAGAAGGTGATTTATAACTTCTATATGCATCACGCATTAACCTACCACCTGGTACCCATGTTGCTGCTTGATATTTTACAAAATTATCCCATTCACCATTTAACAATGAACTTACAGGAGCTAATACAAATCTACTAATAGGTGGAGTAACTACTTGCAAAGGTGCTAATGAAGTATGTGGCCATGCACTAAAGAATGCACGCTTTCTATCTTCTTTATCACCAAATAACCATTGTGCAGTATCCTGCATCCAAGACATTGGTGGTGATAATGCATATTCAAACATAGTACCTACAAATATACTTGCCATTGCCATAGACATTAAATCAGCAGTTAATTGTCTATTAAATCGTTGCTGTGCATCTGTGTTCATCATCCATTTAGTATAAGAAGCTTGTTTATATAAATTACGTCTTCTCTTGATGCTGTTCCAAGCATAAGGATGGAAACGTGTCATAACTCTACCTAATGAAGTATTAGAATAATTACTTCTAAAAGCAGAGTGGTAAATATACTGAGATGCTTCAATACCTTTACGAGCCATTTCCATTAGATATGGACTATCCCAACTCATCTTACCTTGGTCTATTAAAGGCTGCACTGTTTGTCTTGCATTTATATAATGTGCGATAGCAGCAGTTCTACGTAACATTCTTTCAGAATACTGCATAGGCTTAGCACCTATCTGTACAATACTTTCCCCCACATTATAACGTTTCTGTAATTCGTTAATTGATGCTTTTAATTCTTTCTCTGATTCTACTGGATTTTCTGAAAACTCTGGATTTTCACGTTCCCATTTACCAAATCTTTTTGCTAACGCTTCTGCAAAACGTCTAGGTTGTCCTTGTTGTAATGTACTAGTCAATCCTACTTCTTCAAGGTACATACCTTCTAGCAAACCTCTCTGTACAAAAATACGTTCTACATCTTTCATATTACGTACTTTTTCTAATTTTACTTGTCTTGTAATAGGGTCAATTACTTCATATTGTGCATTACCAAATATTTCTAATACATAATCTTCACTTGTAGCTTTTCTAAATATATCTCCACCTACGTCTGCATAAATGTTTGTACCACCACCAAAATAGTTTGCAAGCATTGTTTTAGGGTGAAACAGCAATGACATCAATTCATATCTACCTTCAAACGTACTAAATGCATTTAATTTTTGTGCAGTTGCCATACGTCTTTGTGCTTCATTCATTACTACTTCTTGACCTGTGACAGGGTCTGTTTTTTTACCTAAGTCTTTGAAAAATGCAAACTCTCCTTCTTTCATACCCATAGCTTCACCAAAACGCTCTTCAACACTTCTAATAAAGTTTACTGCTGCTTCATCACTAAATACATGGAATGCAGTACCATATCGTTTAATCTTATTAATATTCTCTTCTTTTGCTAATAACTTAGCTTCTCTCATATTAGCTTTCTTTAACGCTTGAGTTAACTCTGGTCCTTCTAATCCACTTCTAAATACATCATTTACATTAACAGCAATATTATCATTTACTTTACGTAAGAATTCTTTTTCTATATATGATAATTTTCTACCACGATTTTTTGTTAATGTACTTTCATTTAAATCAGCCTTAATATATTCTTGCAATAAATCGTATTCACTTTTTCTAAATCCATCTATATTTAAATCAACAAAACTATCTATACCTAACTTTGTATTTAAACTTCTTCTCATGTAAGAACCCCATGTTTCTGTGTGCTCTATGTCATTCAAAGCATTTTTTCTAATAAATCTATCAATGTACATCGTACCTCTAATGCTGCTAAAAGTATCAGTATATGCTTTAATAAACTGACTAGTATATTGGTCTAATGCTTTTCCTGTTTTTTCATACCCTAGCAAAACATGCTCACTTCTATTCTTAAAAGAACTATTTGTAAAAGCAGCAGGGAATGTTTTATTGTTAAACATAACTAAACGCTCACTCATAGCAGTGTCACTATATGCTTGTACAGATTGCATATGTGTTTTTTCTTTAACAAACTCTTCTAATGATTTCTTTTCAAACTCAGCTAAATTTCTTTTATCTCCTGGTGTCATTAGCCATTGTGCTTTAGTATCAGGCATAAACGCTTTAAATCCACGTTCTTTAATATCTTTAATATGTTCTGCTGCTAAAAACTGTACATGGTTTTCAGTGTTAATATAGTTGTTTCTAAAGTTACTATTACCTAAATGCGGCCAATAATTACTTACTTCACCCTTACTGTTAACAATTTTATTAATAGGTTTAAAAGGATTTTCTCTATTGTATTTATTTAATAACGCTTTAGCTACATTAGGTATTTCTTTTTTATCTTCAATTCTTTTTTGTATATCAATACCTAACTCTTTATTTACTTTTTCTCTTATTGCATATTGATGTAATATATAATTCAATTCGTTGAAGCCAATCATATTAGCAGCAGTACTATCAATAGTGTTAGACTTGTCTAGTACATTTCTAACACGTTTTAACACTTTACCATCACTCAAAAATCCTGAATCATGTGCAAGATTATCCATAACACTTTTCTTTAATTTCCAAACTTTACCAATCTGCTCCATCCCTCTTTCATTAAATTCTTTAAACCATTCTAAATATAAATCGTTAGCCTTGTTTAGTTCTGTAATATATTCACGAACTGTTACTGTTTTTAAATTACCAGGTTTTTCTGTATCTTTAATAATTAGCTTGTTGCCAGTTTCTATTTCTATTTCCTTCAATTCTTTTTCTGCTCTTTCAAATGCTCTATCAAAAGAATCTCTACTAAACTTATCATAGTTAACGTTTGTATCAGGATATCCTTTTTCTCTGTATTCAGTAGCAATAGTATCTAATTCTAAATCAAATTTTATAACATTTCTATCTCCAGAGTTTTTAAAATCATATATAGCAGCTCTTCTATTTTTGTTGAAATCTTGTATACCAGCAGCAAGACGTTTACCATGGTCAATAACATCTACATTTAACTCTATAGTATTTGTAGGTGTAATAACACTTTTTAAATTTGTTTTACCAGTAACTCTATCGTAAATAGGTATATTGTCTTTTTGGTAAGATAACATTTCTCTTTTTTGTAGTTGATATAAACCTACACTGTTATAAAACCAATAATGAACCATAGAATTAAATGGTGATTTCTTTCTAGCTTTTTCTACTGCTACTCTATCACTAGCATCTACACCTTGTAAACGCTCAAATATTTTAATCTTGCTAGTTAATCTACTATCTGTATCTGTGTATATATCTTTTACCATTCTAGTAAATGCTTCAAACTCTCTAGCAGTCATTTGACCCATTTCTACACCTAGTCTAGCTTTACCTTCTACACCAATAGCACTAAAAAACTCAGCTACATTACCTTCCAGGTCAATTAATAATTTAGGATTCTTATCAATTAACTGTTCCCAAGTCTTTAACAAATCTCTTTGGAACGGTGTAATCAATGCTACATCGCCTTTCTTAAATGGGCTCTTTTTAAAGTCTATAATATCTACAAAATCTTGTGGGTTTTGCATAAAGTCTGCTTGTTCTTTTGGTGACTTATTAGATAGCTTAGATAATATACTTCTTTCTGCTAATTCTTTAAATGCTACTTGCGATTCAGTATCTCTTAAAGTTCTAAGCATATCTTCTAATTCTGTTTTTTCAAACAAGATAGATTGCTGATTAGGGTCTTTCTTTTCTGATGATTTAACTATTTTACCAGCTAAAGTAGCAGTAACTAATTCAGTTACTTCGCTTGTTTTTCTAGTATCTCTTTTAGGTTCTGGTGGTTCAATAGCATTTTTTAGTTGTGTAGTACGTTGTGGTTTAGGTATTTCTATTTTAACTTGTACAGCATCTTGATTTACTGTTGTACCAGCATCAAATATATCACGTATTTCTTGCATTAACTCTCTCTTATGTTGCAAAGGTATTGATTCTGCTCTAAACAACCCTTGATTATAAAAACCTTGATTGGTTGCATACATATTAAAAACGTTTATACTTTTCATTCCAAAATCAACATCTGCTTCAAATTGTTTTTGAATTTCTATTTGTCTGTCTCTAGCATACTTTTGCAAGTTTAAAACATTTTTCATTTTGTTAAATCTTAATTGCGATTCTAACATATCTAAGTCTTTTAATTTTTTATCCCATTCTTTTTGAGTGTAATTTTCTGGTCTTTGAGTTTTTATAAATTCTTCTTTAACAGATTTTAAATATTCATTTCTATCACGCATTTCAGGTCTAGGTAATATATCAGACATTAAAGTTTTACTTAATACGTTACTTAGTAATTCTTGTTGCTCTGGTTTTAATTTAGTTTCTCCTAAATATTCTAAAGCATTTTTTCTATAGGTTGATATAACTTGGTCTCTGTCCATGCGTTGTATTAAACCTCTACTAGCTAAATGTTCATTTAGTTTTAAATCATAACTAAACGTCAACATTTCATTTATTTTTGCATCTAATAATTTTGGTTCAATACCGCTATTAAACATTTGTGTTCTTAGTTCATTATATCTAACTGCTAAATTATTTAAAGCACTAACACTAACTAACTGCTGTAAAATATGACCTTCTTGATTTTCTAATTTAACCTGCATACCAAATCTATCTTTGGTTATTACTTCAGAAGCCATTTTATCCCAAAGCTGTTTCAATTCTTTTACAGACATTTCAGCTATGTTTTTATCTGCACCAGCTATTTTATCTAGGTATAATTCATTAACTAATAAATCAGTAGACAATAAGCCTTCTTTTTTCAAGTGATTATAAAAATGTGTTTTTCTAACCTTAGCATGTGCTTTACCAAGGTTTGCAATTAAAGTTTTATATTGACTTGGAGGTATTACTCTAATATCTACCGATATACCATCAAAGCCATATCCTGTAGCTTCAAATGGCTCTGCTATTATTTTAGCAACATCTAATAAATGATTATTCCAAACTTCACTACCCTCAATATTTCTTGTATATTGTTCATGAAATTTACCAGCTATTTGACCTAATTCATTGTACATAACTTTATCAGTAAATCTACCAGTCCCTTTTGTTAAAGCTGAGTTAAAATCGTACATAGTTGCAAGCTTAGTGCTTAAATCTCTGCTTATACTAGTACCTAAAGCAGGCGTATCTTTTAATAATTTTGTAAGTTGTGGTAAAGTATAAGATTCTATATCTATTATTTCTTCACGATTTTCTAATTCTCTTTCAATAGGGTTTTCTTTTTTTACAGTAAATTCTTTTGTTTTTGGATTATACGCTTCAATAGTCATGCTGCTAAATACAAAATAGCCAGTCATTGGACTACCATCCTTTATTGCTTCAAAATACTCTTCAAATCTTTCTCTGCTAGCACCAGAATGAATTTTATAACGATTTTTCATTTTTTCTAATAAATCTACTCTACGTTGTTCTAAAGCAGGGTCTTTTTGTTTTGGTCCTAATATAAAATCACCATCTTGTCTTGCTCTTACGTATTCTTCAAATGTCAATGTTCTGTCTGTAGGCATATAAGTTTTTATAAATTGCTCTTTGTTTTGTCTAAAACTAATAATTTTATTTATACCATTAACCTGACCAGTAACAGTAGGTGTTAATAATTGGCTTGCTACAATCTGATTAAAATCTTTTGCCAGTCCACTTCTTGTTTTTAACGATACATTATCTTCAATACCTCTTTTAAAACCATACCAATCTATCAAACCAGAAAAAGGACCCTCTTGGTAACTTGGCCATTCAACTTTTGCATTTGTAGATATATCGTATAATTCAAAATGTTTATTTAGCATATTATCGATTTTAAATTGTACAGCAGGATTAACAGAATTTTTACTACCATCTAAATCTAAATTTAAAGATATGTCAGATTCGTATTTATCAAAAAAGTCTAAATGCTCTTTCAACGTTTTTAATGTTAACTTCTTTTTAGTACCAGGTTCTATAACATTTGCATCTTTCAATCTAATAACAATATCATTAGTAGCGTTAATAGGAAACTGTCCATTAGCATCTTTAATAAAAGTAAACAAGTCATTTACGTGTTTATTAAAGTTGGTGCTCATCCCAATATTTTTTGCTGCTGTATAGTTCTGTGCACCCTGTCTTAATATTTTACCAGAATTAGTCATATCACCAACATTGCCTACATCTAAATTTCTTTGATATCCCCATTCTGGAAAAGCATTCACATCTGTTTTATCAACAGGTTTTACATTAGGGTCTACTTTCTTTGGTTTAAATGCAGATGCAAAAGCTTTATCTAATCCGTGATACACAGCAACAGCATCACCGTCAGTATCAGCACCACCTAAACGCTCCATATTACGTGGAGTAACATGAACACCCTTACCAGGTTGTCCACTAAAACCAGCAAATGTTAAATTCAATACACCTTCTCTGTTACCAACAGGGCTACGATTCATAACAAAATTATCCATAACCGCTTCTAATAAATTTCTTACATTAGCATCTTTCGTATTATTATACTCGTTTAATAGTTTTTCTAGCTCTACTTCTTTTTTACCAAATACTGAACGTAACTTACCAAACACTTTTAATTTATCTGTTTTATGGCCATCATTTAGCATAAATGTTTCATTAGATAAACCTGCTTTTCTTAGTCGTTTCCATAAAGCAGCATCTTGACTTTGTAATCTAGGATATGAAAAACCACTTGGCACTCTTAAATTAGTTAATCTGTTTCTTGCATAATTAGTAATAGATTGTTCTATATAACGTTTATTTCCATGCATAATCAATGCTAATGCTTCATAATTAACAGTATTTAACAGCTCATTAATACTATCTAAAGCTTTCATATCGCTATGTATTTCACTATTACCACGCTCACCAAGATTCATGTATTCTTTTTCACCATATATAGACTTTAAAATACCTCTACCTAGTTTGCTATCTACGTGATTATTTAATACGTTAATAACTTCATATAAATCTAAATCATTAATTCTTACTTTTTTACCATCTATTGTATTAAAATCGTATCCATTTTTCTTTATAGCATCTCTATATTTTTTCATATAGCTTTTACTACCTGATATACTATCAGCAATCATCTTTCTATGTGCTGCTATAAATTCAGGAGAAGAAAATGCATTTCTCATATCTGCTGCTCCAAAATGCATTTGTATTGCATCTCTGTTAGGAACTTCTACTTCTGATGTAATAATTCTTATATGCTCAGGTTCTATTTCAATTACTTCTGGCTTTACTTTTTCTGTAAACTTACCAGTTTTTTCATTATATACTAATTCACCAATTTTATGCCTAGAGTTTGTTTTAGCAGATGATGCATATACAATGCCATCATAACCCATATCTAATGCATATTGTTCTAATTCTTTACTTGCATGACGCTCTGCTTGCTTAAATATTGTAAGACCTCTATCGTTTGCAAAATCAGCAGGTTTTTGTATAATAGCTTTTACATAATTTTCATCGTTCTTTTTACCTCTAGCTTTTTGTAAAGCATTTCTCCATCCACCAATCCAATGCATAGCACCATCAGTAGTCATTTCACCTTTGCTGCTAAAATTATCTTTAACAACAATTAATTTTAACTTTCTACCTTGCAAATAATCATCTACTAATTCTCTATCAACTGTACGACCACCATGAAATGTTTTACTATACTTAACAAAATCAATTAAATTTTTATACAACATATTAGAGTTTAATTGTTCAACTTTACCAGTTTTTGGATTTCTCTTATAATATCCGTGATGTTTTGTATAAGCATCTGTCCATTCTTTAAGAGTTACTTTAGAAAGGTCTCTAGGTAACATACCAGCATCTTGTAGTAAGTATGTTATACGTGATATTTTTTCATTATAATATAATTCAGGATTTTTATGATACGGACTTTCATACTCACCTATTTTTTCTTTAATTCCTTCTATCAATTTTAATTTGTCTGTACGAACTAATTTTCCTTGTGCATTTTTTTTCGTTTCCATAAGAGATGTGCTAGCAAAAATATGCTCTTTATTTTTACCAGGACCACCATATAGTTGTCCTCCACCATCATTTATAAATCTATCCAACAACTGACGTTGAAAGGGTAGTTCTACAATAGGTCTAGCAACTAACGAATGATTGCTAGAGTGTTGATAATATATAAACTTACCATATTGTTCTTGTAAATGTGCACTAATTTGTTCTAATTGTGCTTGACCTACTGTTGTTCTATTCATTCTAGAAGGTCTATTTGTACCATATTCTCCTGTAATATGTAATATAGTTTCAAAACCACTATCCTTATTTAATCTATTGTGAAATGTACCAGTACTAGTTATATCTAAACTTTCTCCATTCTCTCCAAACTTAGGAGTTTCTTTAACTTCATTAGCATAATCTCTAATTGTTACTTTTATTGGCTTATTAGTTTTAGAACTTGTAGCCACAACTTCTGTTTCAGTAGTAAAGTTTATAAACATTCTTGTATCTTGTTTAGTCAAACCAGATGCATTAAAGTATATTTCTTGTAATTGTTCAGGAGTAAATTTGTTTTTATAGAATGTGTTAGCAAAAGCGTCAAACTCAGATTTATTGTTTGCTGTTTGAGCTATTCTTTTTAATTGATATGTTTGGTCTAATGTTTTCCAATCAGTACCTTCACGCTCATTTAACTTAGCTACAATGTCATATACTGGGTCATTACCAGGTACAACAACTTCTGCTTCTATATCTATTTCTCTATCAAACTCCAATCCCATTTGATTAGGGTCTTTAGCAATCTTTTGAGCAGCAGTGTATGTATCTGCTGGTATATCATTTGTTTTAATACTTTGGATTCTAGCAGCAGTACCTACTTTTTTATTCATAGATAATGCATCAAAAACAGCATCTTGTGTTACTGCTTCTACACTAACACCTGAAGCATCAGTCGTTTCACCAAGTTTTTCTGAATCTTTGAGAACTTTTTCTAAATGTTTTTTAAGGTCTTTAGATAATGTTTCTAATTCTTTTTTGCTTAATGAACCTATTTCTTTACCAGCTAACTCTGAAGATACTTCTTTTGGTATTACATAATCAGGTCTATATAAGTTTTCAGTAATGTACTCTCCTTTATTTAAAGTATGAATCCTACCTTCTTGATTTATAATACGTACATTACCATTTTTAAATATTTTATGTACACCTACAGTTTCTATTCTACCACTTGTAGTATATATATCTATAGTTTGACCTACTTCTAATGTAGTCATATCTATATTATCTTTTATTTCTGCACTTGCTACTGTATCTGCTAATTCTTTTTCGTAACGTTGTTGCATTTTTTCTGCAGCTTCTTTGTTGGCTTCTGCTAAGAATTTATTACGATTACGACCTTCTAAAATTTGTTTTCGTTCTGCTTCAGGCATTTTTTCTAGTTTTTCTCTAGATATTTCAATAACTAAATTAGAAAATTCACTATTATCTTGAAGTGTAGTATCTCTCAAGTTTTGATATATTTCAGCTTCTCTTTGTTCTGCATAACGTTTAGCAGCAGGACTAAAATCTTTATACGCATCCATATCTCTAGCCCTACCAATAACAACATTTTCCTTAACTAAATCTCCACCTTTTAATTCTTTAATTACAGGTTTCCATATTTTATGACCTTCTGCTTGAAATGCTTTATTTACTTCTACTTCATATCTTGGTCTACCTGATGCTCCAAAGAAAAACCCTAATAAATATTCGTATACTTGGTCCGATGTAGGAGCTTCATTTACTGTCATAGGTACACCAGTAAACGCACTACCAGCAATACCTCTAGTTACCATATTAGTAAGTTCTACTTGCCCTGGAGTTAAGCCACGACCTTGTTTAATGGCTTCTGTAAGCTTAACAGCTGCTTGACCTACCATACCATAACCCTTAGCTTGTATAGCAGAACTACCAGAAGCAAACATATCACCAATCTTTAAATAATTAGCAATACCACCAAACGCTGCACCTGCATACGCTCCATGTAATGTTGCTTCTCTAACTGCTTCCCAATCACCTGATACTGCTGCTTTACGTGAAGATACAGCCATAGCAGCACCAAGATGTGCTCCCTGCTTAACCATATCTAACATACCATCAGGCATATTTTTAGCTATAAAACTATTTCTTATAAAATCAGATTTACCTATAGCTGCTTCTGCATTGTCTACAAAAAAATCAGCTACACGCATAGGAACAGAACGTAACTGAAACTTTGTTATTTCTTCTTTACCTACTTTTTCAGTTACTTCTTTTGTTAATGCTGGTATGTATTTAGCACCTATATTACCTAAACCTTCTTCTACTGTACGTGCAGCATTAGCTCTTACCAAATTAATACCTTTTAATGCACCACGTTTTGCTAATGGTGCTGTACCAAAAGATAATACACCAGCAATAATATCAGGAGCAAACCCAATCAAATGACCCATTTTGTTTAATATAGCTTCTGTTTCTGTTTTAGGGTCATCAGCATAACCAAAGGTTGTAAAACCTTCAATAACACCTGATACTAGTTGATTAACTGCTGATACAATAGCATTCTCGTCATCTTCAAGATTACGTTTAAAATCAACATCGAAACGTTTTGCTACCTTTTCTAGTTCATCTACTTGATTTACATCAAATGTATCAGAATTAGTTTCGTAAAGTTGTAACGATTGCTGTGCGTATTGTTGGTCGCTTATTAAGCCCTTTTCATTAAGGGATTTCAAGTAATTAAATCTATTATTCATTCTTTATTGATTTAAAAAAGTTGATGCATCGTTAACAATATTCATGTATTGATTGTACAAATTCTGTTGTTGCTCTGTACCTTTCTTTAGCATTTGTTCTTGAACATAAGGTTCAGATAAATCTGCTTTTAACTCCATTACTAGAGCCATTAAAGAAGTTTTCATAGGACCTTCGTTACTAAGCTTTTTATTTGACAATTTTTGAAGTTTACTTTTGTCACCCATAATTTTTTGTATTTGAGGTGCAGCTGTATTTAAAATATTTTCTGGTTTAAATTTCTTACCCAAACCTAAAAAACGTAATTGTTGACCTGGTTTTAAATCTCTTAAACCCATTAAACCTGCTTTGTCTTCAAATCGTGGTAACTCAGCTATAGCAAGAGCTGATTGCTCTTGTAGCTCAGGGTCCATTAATGCTTTTAATTGCTCTTCTTCTTGAATATCTCCCACCATTTCCATTTTAGCTGATTCAAAACCTAGCATTTGTGCGTATTTTTGTTCTGCTAATGCAGCTTGCATTCTTAATCTACCCATCTGACTTTCAGCATCTAATAAAGCTTCTTTATTAACTTCTGCTTGTATTTTTAATCGTTCTCTATAAGCTTCCATCCCTTGTGGTTCACCTATTGTTGCTAAAGAATTGCGTAACAATGCAAATGCTTTAACTCTTTCTGCAAATAAATCTGCCATATCTACTCCTATACGTATTTTAATGTGTTAACATCGCCTATGCTTACTTCTGTTGAAGGTATACCTTGTTTTGCATAGTCTGCTCTAATTCTATCAATATTAATTTGTTGTCTATTTAATTCACTTGCTAATTGATTTTGTGTAGACAATAAACGATTTGACGTCCCAATATTGACACCTTGTAATCTACTACCTAACAATCCACCCATAGCTTCTCTTCTTACATCAGCACCACCATATGCTAATCCTGTCTGTCCGCCTTGTTGTAATTGCATAGCAGCATTTTCATAAATTTGTTGCCCAGCAACATTGCCTTGAGCTCTGAATAAATTTGCTGTACGTTCGTATTCAGCCATAATACCAGGAATATCTTCTTGTATTACCCCTATACGTTGACCCATTTCTTCTCTTAATCTTTTTCTACGTGCTTCTTCTGCTTTTCTTGCACTAAAATAACTAAATCCACCAATTACAACAGCCGCTGCAGCTGTATAAGGATTAGCATTTGCAAACTCTCCTACTGCTTTCCAATTAGCCATTACGCTCTCCCTTTGTTTTTATCTTCATACAATCCAAATCCAGCCATTGTTTGCTTCATACCACGGCCTAATCCAACTTGATAAGACAATACTTCATTTAATTGTTCTAATTCTGTTGATTGATTCATAGCTTGAGGTTCTGAATAAACATTGCCAAATATTTCTTCTGCTCGTTTTTTTGTAGCAGCATCTGGTGCTGTATGATGTAATTTGTAATAAGCATCCATAGAGCCTTGTTTATCTCCTTGCATTACTTTTTTCATATATTGGTCACTCCCCTTTTTTTCTAATAAATCTCCCATAAATAATAACTGCTGTTGTTCAGGAGTTAATTTGCTTGCATCTTTGTGTTTTCTTAAATCAGTACCCCAGTCTTGTTTACCAATTCTACGTTCTAATCTATTTAATGCTGGAACTACAGAACCTTCAACAAATTGAAATCCACCTTTAGCAGTACTAACTTTATTAGCTGCTTGATAATCTCCACTACTTTCCATTTCTAATACTGTAGGCATAAATACATTTAATAAATTGTACTCTGCTGTTTCTCTGTCTTCTATACCCATTCTATTTAAATGGTGGTCTAGCAATTTTTTCATTTTTTCGTTCATATTAATTTCTCCCTTAATTCACCAGTAACAGGGTCTTCTTCATAAAAAGTATTTCTGAAATAATCTCTTGCACCACCAAGAATATTACCTAGGTTAATTTTACCACTAGTAAATGCAGGAGCTGCTGATATTTGACCACTATTAATAGCATTAGCTGCATTAGCTATCCCCATTATACTAACTTGTAATTGTTCTTCACTTCTTGCTGCATCTTTTCTGCCAAAAAAATCTGCAACTTTTCTACTTTGGTCTGGAAATTTACCTGTTGGTGTTTTTAAACTCATATCCACTTCACCAAAAGTTCCAAATGGTTGCAGAGAAACAACGGGTTTATATTGACCAGTAACAGCATCCATTTCATAATCAACATTCTCCATATAAGCACTACCTAATTGCTGTTTTGCCATTTCTCTTTGAAAATTACCTGTAGACATTGAAGACTTTAAAACAGAATCTGCTTCAGGACCAACTGTACCTTGACCTCTAATACCTTCCATAAAATCGTCAAACTTTGGTTTTATTTGCATTGCTGTTTTATAAGTTTCTGATATCTCTGTACCAAGTTTCATTGCTTGTGTAAAAGGGTCATTAAATGCTGCTTCTTGCTGCAAAGCTCCTTCTAATAAAGAAGACATTCCACTTCTTACTACTTCTACATCACCTTCACGTACTGCCATTATGCTTTCTCCATTTCTGTTTTATACCATTGTTCATCTACTTTATGATACAAAAACACTTTTCCTTCCTCTTTAACAATTTTTCTACTACCTTGTGCACCCATACCATTTGATGGTTTTTCAGTAGTAACTTGTACAGCTGGCTCCATTTGTTGCTGTACTTCGTTTTTAATATCGTCTAATTCTTTTCTAATATCTGACACTTCATCTATCATTTTACACTCTTTTCTCTAAAAATAATTTGTATATCGTTTACCTCAAAATCAGTAGCTACATTAGACCCAGAAAAACGTAATCCAAACCCTTTGATTCGGTCAAACCTTTTTTTATCGACAAACTCTGTCTTGGCTTTACGAATTGGTATATGTAGGGTTTTAAATGCTGTTTCAGAATTACCATCTAATGCAGCTAAAAGCTCTTCTTCTCCATCATTTCTAAATCCATATAACTCAACGCCATCACCATTTTTATAGCTCAAATACACGCTTATAATCTTTTTATCGACACTTGGCTTACCAAAAGTGTATTCCTTCGTTTTAAAGGCCATTTCGTTGATTTGAGAGCTATCTAGTTGACTTGGTGCTATGTTATATTTACGTAATTCAACATTTGTGCTATCATATTTCTCAAGAAATACTAATTCACCAGCATTTGTAGTTACAATATTAGTAATATCGTTTGTAGCAGCACCTTTACTTCTAAAGTATAATGCTGTTGCTTTCATATCAAATGCTAGTATTTTTTGATTTTTATTAATAATTACAATGGTTTTTTCTTCTGGGTCAAACCCTATAACATTATTTACATCATAATAATTATCCCAAACAACACGTTGTTGTCCATTTTTATCTAATAATAAATCTCTAATTTGTTTACCGTCGTACAAATAAAATCCAAATTTATTAAACCAAGCAATAAATCCTTCACCTCTTAATACATGATAATCTTTTTCGCAACCTTTGTACTCTAATGTTGCTTCTAAAAATTCTATATCTCTTGCAATATTTATAATATATAAGTGATTACGTTTAAACTCTAATAACTTACTACCTAGTGATTCTAATGCTATAATATCATCTCCGTCATTTATTTCTACATCTATTCTATTTTCAAAAGTAAATGTATCAAATGCATTTAAGTTTGATTTAAATATTGTATCATTAGCACGTTTTAAATCTTTTGTAATAGGGTCAGTATAGCTAACATTACCAATGTATAATCTACGATTAGCAATAGTGCTTGTTTTATATCCAGTACCATAAGCACCCATAATGTATGTTTCTACATCTATATAAGGCTCTGCTGATACATTTTCTGGTTTATCTTTTAAATCTATATTACCCAATACAATATGTGCATCAGAAGTAGTTCCTGCTGCTTCATATAATAATGATTGACTTGTTTGCGGATAAACATAAATAGATTTATAAGCAGTAGTATGTATCACTGGGTCTGCATTGTAATATTCATCTCCACCAGCATATCGTATACCTTTTCTAAAATCTATTTCAAACAATAAATACTTAATTTTATTTTTATTGTAATCTTCTCCAGGAGATGTTTGAGTAGTATCATCTAAACTATAATTAGACTTTACTTCATTATAATATAGTTTTACACTTTTGATATTAGATTTATTAGGCACTTTACCCCATATGCTTGCATGAATAGACTGATTTACTTTACTGCTTTCTAATCTAGTTTCAAATTTTAATGGACTGCGTTGATTATCTAAATAAACTATTTCACTAAATATGTTTACTAAGCTATCTGTAGTTGTAAAAAATGTTCCAGAATCATCGTCGGGTAAAATGTCATTGTTATCATAAGGCCTTGTTCCCACCCAAAAAGCTATATTTATAGGACCTCTAGGACTGCCACCTTGTATATAAAAATCATTGCTACCACTTTGTGTTACGGGAATACTGTGCACTTCGCCCCATCCCGTATAATGTACAAATAGTATATCATCACCGTCAGCTGCGTTATTGTGTGAGGTTCCCCAAACTCCCCTATCTACTGTTATAGTATCAAGAGCTGTATTAACACCTGTAACGTGAATATACTCTCCATCTGACATTAGTAGCAAATCTCCAGTTTTAAATACACTAGCATCTGATACATTTATAGTCAAAACAGTTGTATTTCCAGGATTTCCATTTAAAGTTGCACCACTATTAGTAGTAAAGCTAGCAATTCCTAATTGGTCTATGTTCCATACTTTTACTTCATTTTCTGTTACCTCTGGTAATTCTGTATCTAATTTTTTCCAACCTATTTCTGATTGTAATATATCATATTCACTTGATGCTTTTAATACCTTAGAACCAGACGCATATAATGATTGTCCACCAAAAGCAGCAAATTGTATTTCAGTAGAACTAACACCTGTTAATGTTACCGTACTGCTTGTAAATGTATAATTTCCAACAGTAATTTCAAACTTTACAATATCTCCAATAGCAAAATCACTACTTTCATCACTACTTGTTGTTGTTGCTGATGTAGAACCTTGTATTACACTCGATTCAAGAGTAAACCCAGTATCTGTAAATAATGAACTGCTGGTATCGGCACCCATATAGTAATTTTCATTTACATATTGTAGCTTAATAGGTTTATTTGTTTCTGTAAAATCTTTAGGTGTAATTCGTACAGTTCCATCAACAGCACTATAATCTACTTCAGACCAAGTATCTCCATAAGTTATATCTGTTCTAGATGAATACCCTAGTTTATCGCTATTTAATTTAAAAGGTTTTATAACAGGTGCATTATTTGTACCTGAGTCTGTATTTACAAATAACGTTTCATTATTTTCAACTACTGCTGATATATCATCGATATCATAATCTGCATTAAAATGAAAAACTCCATTACCATATTTTACATTAGTTGCTGTATCTGCTCCTATAGAATTGTAAAAATATATATCATCTCTTTCATGCGCAGCTATCGTAGTGCTATTATAACCACGTGTAACTGTAATGTTGACAGCACTAGCAACAACTACTGCAGCAGTAATAAGCATATCTTCATTATTTATCCTAATAACATTATTAACTGAAAATTCAGGAGGTATAGGATATGCTGTTATTGTAAAATCAGTATCTGAAGATGAAGCAGTTAATGAATTATCAACATTGCTCATTTTATATCCAGTATAAGACAAACTTACAACATAGTCATTAACAGCACCCATAATCTTTAACTTACCAGGGGTTTCTATAGATAAACTATCTAAGTCTTGAAATTGATTATCTTCAATATCACGTGAATTAGTTTTGTTATTTAGTCCACCACTATAATTTGATATGTTTAATATTCCCTTTGCCACGAAGGTTTATCCTTTTTGTTTTTTTACTACTTAAATTAAACTTTCTTCTAGTAGAGTTCATAGATACACCAGTAGATGATTTTGATACGTCTTTACTTGTTACCATCTATCATCTCTCCCCATAAGGTTGTTTTACCATCATTTATTTCTACTACTTCTACTTTAAACTCACCATTGTCAAACCAATCAACAATAGCAAATGCGTGACCCCAGTTATGTAGCCTACCCTTTAACCACTTGTTATTTTCGTGTGACATATCTTTTAAACATCCCATAGACCAAGCACCAATGTTGCCATCAAACTTTGTCATAGTATGTCGTTGTATGTCGTGGGTATGTCCATACATAACATTCTCACCATACGACTCTAAA
>Ga0070751_1000967_pt1 | contig 17383 bp, 16 predicted proteins | sample VirMetDEL_Aug_28_FD_78514 | JGI IMG/M metagenome (GOLD analysis project Ga0070751, IMG submission 78514) | Aqueous microbial communities from the Delaware River and Bay under freshwater to marine salinity gradient to study organic matter... | ecosystem: Environmental > Aquatic > Marine > Coastal...
AGCATCAGCCCAACAGGCTGACCGGTGCCGGTGACGGGCGTGGTCCCAGCGGCATCCTGATACAGAGTCGTCAGATCGGACGGGTCATACCATGCGCCTTCGTCCGACGGCCCGAACAGCGCGGCGATCGCTGCGTCCAGGTCAAGCCCCACGGTGGGAACTTGGACCGCGCTTTGGGAAAGCCCGATGCTGGTGCCGAGGATCATCGGATCAGAACAGCGCCACGAGGTTGCTGGCTGTCGTGCCGGACGAAACCACCTGGGTCGCCCGGATCGGGAGCACCGAGCCTGCCTTGGCAGCTGCGAACGTGATGTTCGTGCCGTCCTCCATCGTGGCGACCACGGCCCCGTCGCCGCCCACGTAGATCGCTCGGCACGTCTGGGCGAACGGGGTCCCTGGGGTGATCGCTGCCGCCCCAAGAGCGGGGCCGCTGCTGTTCTTGATCAGTTCGTTTCTTGCCATCTTTTAAACCCTTCAGCTTGGCCGGCCGGGGAACCAACCGGTTGCGATCTCGGTCCCGAACGCATCCAAGAACAAGGACCGGTAGGTTGTGCCATTGTATACTGACTGGATGAATCCGCGGACAGAAAGGTTAGCTGTCGTCGGAATGTTCGTCGTGTGCGTTGCGATCGGGGTCGTCGTGCTTGCGTCCAAGTCGAAAAACTCGAAGCCGGCTGCGGTCTTCTTGATCGCGAACGTGCGCCAAGACTGAAACAGCCCGGAGATGTTGCGCCCGGTGTCCGTCTTCGTTCGCGAGCTGCTGGCCGCTGTGCACGCGTAGATGTTGGCCGAGACGGTCGAATCGTATTCGAAGTAGGCCCCGTCGACGACGTCGCCCGAAGCTGCCGGCGGGTTCCGCAAGATGCCCCAGCGGAACTTCGCGCCGTTGGTGTAGTTGACAGACACGCGTAAATAGAATATGCTGTCCGTAGCCGCGTATCCGATGTAGTTCGTGTGGGAAGCGATCGACCCGGTCGTCGCGCTGGTGCCTGCGTCGCTGCTGACGACCAGCACCCCTTGCACGTCAGCGGTGCGCGTCCAGGTGTAAGCCCCTTGGTTGGCTTGGTAGGCTCCGCCGCCGGAAGTGGACTGCTTGTTCCACGAGCCATTTTGGTCGTGGGGCAACAAGTGGTCCCAAGCGATGTTCAAGTAGAAGTTCGAGACTGCGCCGTCGACCGTCGTGGCTCCGGTGCCGCCTTCTGCGATGTCTGCCAGCGCAACCGATCCGTCTGGCGAGCAAGCCACCCAAGCCGCGCTCGCCGAGTCGTAGAACTCCAGGATGTCGGTGATGCCGCCGGTGCGGACGCGAACCATGCCGGCCGCCGGCGTTGGCCGCTGCGCTGTCGTGCCCTTGGGAACGACGATGGCCCCTGTGCCGCCTTGGCCCAGCTCGACGATGACGTCGCCGCTCGCGTCGTAAGCCTTGATGAGTTCCGAAGAGTCCTGACTGATCTGGAGCGCTCGATCGCTTGCCGGCTCCAGCTGCTTAATCGTGATGCCGCCGGTCTTTAAACCGCCTGTGGTGTCTGGCCGGCCAAGCGCAAACGCCACGCCCGGAGTGGCCAAGACGTAGTTCTCCGTCGCGATCGAGCTGTTGACGTCCTCGACGTCCTCTTGCGACTTCAGACCGAAGTAGTCCTCGCCCTCGAAGCGGGGCGGGCTGAACATGATCCCGCCGTCCGCGGTGCCGCCGCGCGCTCGGCTGTTGTCGAACGCCTGCTTGTAGGTCCAGTCGTTCGTGTCCTGGTCCTGCGCGCCCCACGCCCGCATCGTGAGCACTTGGGGCCGCGTGCGCTCGTCGCGAAGAACCATCTCGCGAGGCAGCTGCGGGTTGCGCTCGAAGTGCGGGAAGTTCTTAATCCAAAGCTGCGGCCGGAAGCTAATCGACGAGAACGCTTCGTTGAGCGGGTGGAAAATCGTGTAGGTGTCTTTCGACTCCATCGTGGTGCCGCCGATGTGATCGACGACGCCGCGCTTCTGCTCCGGCTCACGCGTCCAGACGTTGCGACCGCTCCAGCGCCCCATCTGCTGCCTGGGGTCCTGCCAGTCGCTGCCGATCGACCGCGAACCACCGCGCCGGCCGCCTGGGACGAACTGGTTCAGTCGGCTGCCGGCTCCGCCTCGCCGGCTGGCTGTCAGCCCCGTGTCGCCCGGGACGCCGCCGTAGATCGGGTTGTTCGGGCCGCCCTCCCACGGCTGCATGTTCTTGTTGACGACCTCGTTGCAGATGTCGCCGTCTCGCGGGGTGGTCGGGCTGCCGCCGTGCGGGTGGTCTGGGTTGTATCCGTCTCCGGGGTCGACTGTCGGGCCGTCCGGCGCTGGTCGCCCCTGCGTGCCGCCTTCCGGGTAGTGCTTCTGCCCGCCGTCCGAGCCTCCTGGGCCGGGAGTCGTCGGTCCGTCCGGGCTCTTAGGGGTCTTGTTCTCGTCCTCGCCGCCTGGGGTCTTCCTTGGGCCTCCGCCGGGTCCGAACAGCCAGCCGAGACCGAACCTCCAGCCCCCGGGACCAAGCCCGAACCAGAAGCCAAAAAAGCCCCCAAGCCTGCCGCGCGGGCCTGGGGTGGTCGGGCCGTCGACTTCCTCTTTATCGCCCCCTCCTGTGTTCGGGCTTTTGCCGCCGCTTCCTGTCGTTGGGCTTCTTCCGGTGGGGTTTCCGGGGACTTTGTCCCTGTCTCCGGATGGGGTGGTTGGCCCGTCCGGTATTGGGGGAGGAATGTCTCCGCCGCCGCCGGGCGTTCGGCCAAAATAATAGAAGTGAAAGTGAAAGTGGAAATGGTTATGATATTCGTTTTTAAACTCGTATCTCGGTTCGCCCGTCGTCGGCCCTGGTTCGAAGTAGGGGACCTCGCAGAACCACTTCCACTTGCCCATCTTCGCACCGGTTAGGTGGAAGTGCCTCGCGACCATGTCGTAGGCGAGATGGACTCGCGCGCTGTGCGGGTAGGTCTTGGCGTCCTGCGGGTAGGGGATGCCGGCGAAGTCGAGCGGGGCGTCCTGGCTCGGGTTGGCGTAGAAGTAGGCGTTGGTCGAGATGTGCGCGCTGTTAACCGGGTTTCCTTCCGCGTCGCGTTGGCACTGGTGGAAGTCCGCTTGGCTGCCCAGGTGAATCGGGCCGAAGCCGCCGACGGCCGCCATGAGTGCGACGCCGTTGCCTTGCGGCTGCGGGACGAAAGAGCCGAACTCGCCGACCTCCTTCGATGTCTCGCCGCCGCTGGCCTGCTGGAATCCGCCGAAGCCGTTGTCGGTGCCCTGGTGAACGAAGCCTTGCGCCTCTGGCGAAGAGCCTGCTCTGACCCGTGTCTGGCCGGGTCTCTGGCTTGGCGGGTTGTTGAAGTTGGCCTGCGACGAGCTGCCGCCGCCGCCACTGCCCGTCGTAGGGCCGCCGACCCCACCGCCGCCGCTTCCTGTCGTTGGGCCGCCGACGCCGCCCAGCGGGCCGTAGATGGCCCCGTAGCAGGGTGTCCCCTCGACGCCTGTCAGCCCATACTGAAGCGCCAAGATGTTCAGGCTGTTGTCACTGCCGCCTGGAGCGACCCCCTCCGCGTCGGTCGTGATGACCCGGACAAGCGTCTGAAGTCGGGCCGTCCTGTTCTGGCCGGTGCCCGGATTCGGGACGCCCGCCATGCAAATGTCGCTGTTGGCGTCCAGGTCGCAGACAAGCGTGCCGCACGTGCCGTCCGCCGCCGGCGTGTTGACCGCGATCAGTCGCGGGTCCGCCCACAACGTCGCCCGGTTGGGGACCTCTTCGTCGGACGTGGTGCCGACGGTCAGGCAGATGGCCCCGCCGGGGATCGAAGGCATCCCACTCCCGAGCCACGACGTGCGAGTCTCGTAGCGGGTGTCGTTCTCCATGAAGCTGGAGCCGACGGGCTGCACCTTGCTGATGTAGCCGATCGCGTCGCGTTCGTAGCAGATGGTCGCCCACGCCATCGCCCACGACCCCATGCCGCGATGCTCGCGCCCGCGGGTCTGCCAGAAGAACCACGGCCGGATGTCGCCGATGGTGCCCATGCCGTTTTCATCGGCCACCATGATGTTGGCGTCCGCTGCGGCTGACCGCTGGCCGGCCCCGGTGTGCTTGCCTACTCGGAACCCTGCGATCCCTAGCCGGATCTCTGGCTTCGTCCCGTCCGCCGTGAAGTCTTGGAGCGGGAAGTAGCCGATGTCGGTCCGGTCGGAAACGTGGGTCATCCGTAAGGTCTTTGGCCGAGAATCTGCTTGCGGGTCGAGTCGTCCAGCATGGAATACCGGCTAATCGGCCGCGGCTGCGGTGGGCAGTTCATGATGTTAACGACGCGTCCGCTTGGTGCGCTACCGACTTGGATAGCATTCGACGACATGTTGCCGTAAAGCTCCATGGCTTCGCGTGGCATCGGAAGCGTGACGTTGCCGGTCCATGTGTCCGCGAAGCTGCGGAACTGCTCGGCTGCGACAGCTAGAGCGTGCGCTTGCAGATGCCGGCCTTCGAGGATGTTTCGGCCGCCCGAGTTGCCGCCCGTGTCGCTGCCCCCGCCGTCGTTCACAAGGACGAAGCCTTTAAACTCCGGGTTCAGCTCTTCCTCTTCTCCGTCTTTTGGTGGTCGCGGCTCGTCGCGAAGATCGAAGATGTCCGGGAAGGAGTTCAGACAGTCCTGGTCGTCTCTCCACGCGAAGCGAGCTGTCATCTCGCTTGCCGCCACGAAGACGTTCAGATCGGGACCATCGCCGCCGGTGATCCCATACTCGGCTCGGTAAGCCTCGTCGATGTCTTCCGGGTTGACCGCCACCCGATGGAACTGGGTGTTGTTGTTCGGGACCGCCGGGTAGAACGTCATGACGACGAACTGGCCCATCGAGTTGTCCAGGCACAAGCCGTCCGCTCCGCTTTCAGTCGGGCCGTCGACCATGATGATGGCCTTCGGGTCGTCCTGCTTTGACAGGTCGCGGATCGGGCCGGTCTTGTCGCTGCTGCGTGGATCGCTGTTCCAGGTCTTGCCGTCGCCGTATTCGGACACCAAAAACCCCGGGATGGTCTTCTTCAGCCAGCCAGCCTTCCTGTCGATGAAGTGCGTCGAGAACAGCCCGAGCTGTTCGTCCATGATCTGGACGGTCATCGGGGCTGGGTAGCTGGACTGAATCGTCCGCTCTGTTGGCCACCTTCCGACGCCCCAAACGTCCGGAGCAAACTGCGCCCCAAGCCAGTCGACGTTTTTAAACAGAAGCTGCTTCTCGGGGTCGTCGCCGGCTCCTTCGCCTCTCGACCAAGGCATCGACTGAGTGTTCGGAATCAGACATAGCTGACTCCAAACCATCGACGGGACGCGTGTGCCGGTGATCGGGTCGAGAAGGTTGACGCGTGCGTTGACGATGCGCCGGCAGTTCTGCATGAGTGGCTGCGAGATGCGCCACGTGTTGCGGAAGTGCTGCCGGATCGAGCCGATGCGCGCGTGGGTGCTTTGCGCTTCGAGGTATTCTGCGCCGCCCGGGGAGCAGATGTCTTCCAGGGACCCGAACGCGTAGTTCCTTCGAACTACCTCCCAGGTGATCGGGATGACGCCCGGGAACGAGCTGGTCTCCCATGCGTTGAACAGCTCGTTCGCCCAGACGAAACAGCCGGCGGGAAGCGCCGTCTGAGTCGCGTTCAGCGTGTAGGGGTCGGTGATGGTGACGTTGGTCGACTCGTCGACCGTCTGAAGGACGTTGATCGCGTAGGGGGTCAGCTTGCTGGGGTAGTTGGCCGTGTCGCTCATGTCGTCCCAGCACTGAAGGAAAACCTCCACTTCGCGCTGGTAGTGAACGATGACCCTTTTCGGCCGAACAGCTTTGCGGTCGATCTTGATCGGGTAGTCGCCGACCTTCGTCCAGGAGTCCTCCAGACGCTCGACTTTCTGTCCCAGCGCCGAGTCGTCGATCGAGTCGTAGACGATGACTTTGCCGTCCTCCGAGACGAAGATGTCGGCTCCCGGGATCAAGTTCAGCGCCCGGCTGAGAGCTGCGTCTCCCGCGTCGCGCAGCGTGACACCGACGGTCGACATGACACTGCCGCCCTCCGTCAGCGGGAACTCTCGCACCTCCCAGTTGCCTTCTTCCAGGTCTTCGAGGATGTCCTCGATGATCTCGCGCCCCGTCCACTTCTTGCCGTCGTTCAGCGTGTAGCGGAAGAAGTCGAACTCGTCGATCGTTGCTTCAACCTGGATCGGCAGCTCGGTGACCGACGTAGACTTGTTGCCGGTCCGGCGCGGGATGTTGTAGTCGCGCGTGACCAGCTTGTAGCGCCACTTCCAGCGCAAGTCGGAGACGATAAAGCCAACGCGATTCTTGCTAGTTGTTGGGACTTGATGTAGAATAGAAACTTTGCGGAACCGGCGCGTCTTGCCGCCCTGCTGAATCTCCAGGGTCAGGTCTTTGCCCAGCTGGTTGCGCAGCTGCGACCACTGACTCTTGTGCACCTCGAAAACTGACCGGTAAGGGGTCGCTCCTCGGGTGATCTGCCAGATAGCCGATCCGACCGCTGCGATCGGGACGCCGCCGATTTTGACCGAGACCTTGGACATCAGGACCCTCCTCGCCAGCCCGGGAATCCGCTGCCCCCGCCTCCTCCTGGCTCGTTGTGGAAGCGCTCGGTGATGATGTCCGTGACCGTGAACGTGCGCAGCTGGCCAAGGTCCGGGTGCCCGATGTAGCTCGGGACGCCCTTGCTCGACGAGCTGATGACGTTCCAGCCGGCCGAGACTCCGCTGCCCGCGTTGCTGCCGGGTCCGCCCGATCCGATGGTGCCGCCGCCCTGCCCCGCGCCTGCGCCAAGCGACAGCATCCGCTGCGCCGGCGGCTTGACGCCCGCGATCTCGCTGGCCGTGTCGGCTCCCGCGCTGCCCTGCCCGGTCGACAGCATCGCCGAGTTCGACGCGTTGTCGTCGATCATGACCGCGATGCGCGTCCAGACGCGTTCGAGCGTGGCGAAGCCTTCGTCTGCGTAGTAGTCGAGCGGGCCGCCGCTGTGGACCGGCGTGTAGTCGATCTGGCGGTTTTCGCGATACTGCATCGACTCCTGGATCTCGACGTATTCATCTCCGCCGATGGGCTGGTAGATGAACGACATGGAGACGTTTAAACGCTTCTTCGTTTCGTCGTAGCTGATCCTCTGGTTGTCGACCGCGTAGACCCGGTTGGGGAACATCGACACAAAGTTCTGCACGAGGAACGGCTTGATCTTCGACTCGAAAACGCCTTGCAGGTCGGTCGTCTCGTCGATGTCCAGCCCCGCGTCGAACGTCGCCTGGGCTCGCTCCAGCTTGAAGACGTTCTCGCGCGTGTCGCCGGCGTAGGCAAGGTCTTGCGAGAACGAGACCGTGTGGTCTTTCAGCTCCGTGTCGTTCCAGACGCTGAGAGACTGCGGGAACAGGATCTGGTTGTATTGCCGCGTGAAGGTCGTCGTTGCCGGCCGCGGGTCGCCTTCGTCCGTGTAGCGGTCGAGCTGCGTGGTTTCGTCGTTCAGCTCCCAGTAGGCTCCCGAGTCAACGAAGGTCAGGTAGGACGACGCCTTCGCGTCGAACGTGGCCCGATACTGCGCCAGCGAAGACGTGGTGCCGATCGGAGTGTAGACGCCACGGAACGTGACAATCTTTTGGCGATTCGACTGATACTGGACATGGACTTCCAGGTCGCGCAGACCGTCGTCCACGGCCGCGTCCGCCGGCAGCTCGCCCGAAACCGTGACCGTGTAGGCCCGTGAGTAGGCTCGGTCCGTGTCCGAGTTCCCACTCTTGACGACCGAAGCCATCGCTCGAAGGATCGTCTCGCCTTCCTTGTAGGTCCAAGGACTGCCGTCGATGTCGATGACCAGTTCCTCGCCATACTCCAAGCGCCGATCGAAAGCGGTTTCCACCGCATCGCTGCGCGTTTTAAGCTGGACGTAGCTGTCTGACGCAAAGATAACGTCAAACACCAAGCGGATCTGCGAATAGTTTTTGTCAATGATGTAGGGGCCAAGAATCTGGTAGTCCGTGTCGCCACCGACCTTGAAGCCTTTGTATGTAATAGAAAACGGGTTGGTGACTGGCATAGCTGCACCCTATCCAAACGGGTTCCAAGATTCGAACCAAGCCCGCACTTTGTTAAAGCCTGTGTTGATCGCGTCGGAAAGCGAGTTGCCTAAGTGTTTTCCGATCTGCTCAAAGATCTTGCCAAGACTTTCTCCAGCAAAAGCGGAGTCCGCGTTAATCATCGACATGCCGACCTCGCGCGATTCGTGGAACTGCTGCCGCGCCGCGAAGTAGTTCTTGGCCTCCTGCGGGATCTGGCCGCGCTGGCCGGCCGTGAACGCGAACATGTTTGCAGTCTCCTCGCGGGCCGTGTTGGTCGCGCGCGCCTTGTCGTCGATGTCGCCGAGCACGAAGTCGTTGACCATCTGCCCGAAGCGGTTGATCTGGCCGCTGAATACGTCCGACAGCCCGGACCGAGTGCTCTGAGTCACCTGCGAGATGGTCGGAGCCGCTGCTTGGTATCCCTGCCGAAGCTTGTCGGTGATGCTGAAACGCATCCCAGTCGCCGCGCGCTCGCCCTCCTTCTCGACCTCGTCGATCTCTTGCTTGGCTTGCGTTGCGTCGACGACGACTTTGATTTTGACTTCTTCGGCCATTTCTTTCTCACTTCCAGCCGATCGACTTCTTCAGCGCATTGTAGTGCGGCAAAACCTTTTTGTAAGCGCCTTCCACCATTTCGTAGCCAGCGTCTTTGAGGCTCTGCCACTTTTGCTCGAAGCCGTGCGTGATCATGTTGTAAAGCTCTGAAAACAGCTTTTCCGTTTCTTCTGCCAAGTGCTCTAAAGGGCTGTAGTCTCCTTCTTTGATGATGTCGAAGATGCGCCGCGTCAACATATCGGCTTGCGTCAGCTCTGGGTATTCCTGACGCAACAAAGATTTCCCGCGTTCTTCGTATATGTTGACTCTGTTTTGATCGAAAAAGGCTGTGTGGATGGCTCCCATGCCTTGCTCGCCACGACCGGATCGGCTCATCTGCCCGAGCCAAGCCATCAGCTCTGGGCTGCTCTTGGCTTGGTTCATGGTCAGCTGCCGGCCGCGCTGATCGTCGTCGAGGTTCCCCAGGAACCAGCTGTTCATCATCTCGCTGGCCTCTGCCTGCGAGCTGCCTGCGTAGTTTAAAAGCCCGGTCGTCAACGCGTAGAGCGCTGTCGAGGCGAACTGCGTCATCGGGTTGCCGTTGGCCGCCCGCGCGAACATGCCGGTGTCGATCCTCCTGCCGGACCCACGCATCGCCCGCTGCGTGATCTTGCTGGCCACGACTCGCGTGCCGTGCCGAGTCAGCTGCCGCGCGCGCTGGCTCTTGGTCCAGGCTTGGTAAGCGAAAGAGTTGGCTCGCGCGTATTCGTCTTGGTAGCGGTATCGCTCCAGCGCCGACCTCGACCGCTGGACTCTTGGCCGCATGATCATGTTCTCGGACGTCGACTCCGACGCCTTGAACGATCGAATGCGGCCCGATCGCCTTGCTCTCTCGCGCGTGATGATCATCAGGTGCGGATGTAGCTGCCGACCAGCGCTTCGCTAGAGCTGGCGGGCGAACCGGTGCCTCGCGGGTCGTATTGAGCGAAGACTTGGTAGACCCTGTTGGGCGCGAACGGGGTCGCGGTCTCCAGCTTGTCGCCGGTGAAGATGGTAGCTGTCAGCTCCGCCGGCGTGGCCACTGGCGTGTCCCCTGTCACGTAGCCGGCCACGAACTGAAGAAAGTCGAAGCGGTTGGAGCAATGCTGCCCATACCAAGACAGGATGTTGCCGGTCCGCTTCACGATCTGCGGGGCCGCGTAGTAGGGCTGGGCCGTGCACTGGCAGTCCAGGTTCAGCTCTTCCGCCGCGATGTGGTGCCCGCGGGTCGGTGTCTGGATCGACCCTGCGCCGCTCGTCGAGACGCTGATCGACGCCCCGTCGAACAGGTTCAGCTTCTGCACCGCGAACTGTGCGCGCTCCAGGACTTCGCCCAAGCCAGCCCCCGCGCTCTTCGTCATGTCGGGCCGCGCGCCGCCGATCAGCGCGAACTCACCCATCGGGTCGCCGGCCACCTCCACGCAAATGCCCACTGTGACTTGCTGCTGAAGGTAGTCGGGCGCGTCGTCGTCAGCCGTCGCAGACCCCAGGGTGACGGTTGCAAACGGAAACGCCGCCGGCAGCTCCTCCTCCTGCGGGACCGCGCCGGCGTAGATGAAGACGGACCGCGGGCCGAAGACTACCGAGCCGCCTTCCCACGTGACCGTCGCCAGCTCGTGCTTGATCTGCTGCGCCAGCTGCCAAGGATTCATGTGCCCGTCTCCTTCTTCTTGGCCCCAAGGAACTCTCTCATGACCGGCCTGGGCGCTGACTGATCAATCGGCCTGCGCTGCACCGTCGGGCTGCGCACTGCGCCGGCCATCGACAGGGGCGGCTTGGCTGCCGGCTGCGCCTGGGGCTGCTGCTGACGCCTCTGGATGATGCTCTGCGCCAAGCTGTCCATCAGCCGCATCGTCAGGACCTCCTCGCCCCGGCTCTGCCCTGCGCCGGCAGACACGGCCGCGTCCGACCCCTCCGGGTCGTTGATCGCGTATCCCATGGCGACGACCATCTCTTCGGTGTGCTGGTCGCCGATCTGCGCTAGGTGCTCCTGCTCCATCTCCGAACAAGCGAAGAAGAACTGGAAGTCCGGGCGCTGCGCGCGAAGCCAGCGGCGGTAAGCTTCCGTCGAAACCGTCAGCGTGGTCTGGTCTTGGTCTTTTTTAAACATTAGAGACCCGGAGGCATGTCGGCCAGCCGGCCGATTTCGAGAATGCGGTTTTGCTCGTCGCGCAGACACTCGACAGCCATGGCCATGCCGAACTCGGACTTGCGCTGGAACGAAATGTCGCTGTTGTTTTCGAAGTCCGGGATGCCCCTGTAGACCAGAAGCGCCGGCGTGTTGATCGGGTCGTCCGGGACGTAAAGAAGCTTACGGGCTCGCGGAAGAGCGGAAGCCCCAGGCACCGCGCGCGCGGGGACCCGGAACGATGTGTGCCCCGTGACCTCGCCAACCTCGGCGAAGTCCGGGTGGAGCAGAAGGAGCGCATCGTCGTCGAACCCACGAAGGTAGAAGCCCACGACCCAGCGGTTGTCGGCCTCCAGGAAGTCGCTGATCTCGCCCCGCCCCTCGCTGGACACGAGGTAGGAGTTGCCCTGCGGCTTGACCACGACAGTCTTGGTCAGCCCGACCTCGGTGCCGCCGTACGGGTAGGCTGTTGTCAAGTCCGTCGGGTTGACAACAAGTTTTCCGGGTGCGCGGATTATTCTTGCAGGATTGCCAGCTGCCATTTATATTTGCTCTTTGAGAGTGACGCCGATCATGTCTTCGACGTCCGCGATCGTCCGCTTGGTGACGCCCAGGAACCTGCGCCTGTGCACTCGGCCGATGATGGTCTGGTTGGTGAACTTCGGAGCAGTCAGCCAGCCCAGCCGCTTCTCGTATTTCTTGCCCTTGCCGGACAGCCATTTCCGGATGGCATCCTGCATCGGCTCGGTGATCTTCTCGGACTCGGTCTCGCCGCCGTACTGGTGGTCTTCGGCGTAGGGTAGCGCGCTGCCCACCACGACCGCGTCGTCGCCGGCCACCTTGAAGTTCAGGGTCATGCGCAGCTGGCCCGTGTCCATCAGCGCCGGCCGCGTCTGGAATCGCCGCTTGAACGGCTCCTTCCGGCCTGCCGCAAAGTCCGCGATCAACCCGAAGATGTTGACGTCCTTACGGGGTGCCCAGCTCCGCCCGCCGAACTCTTGGCGTTTAAAAGCATCCTGCGACTCGGACACCATGATCATGCCGATGCCGCGAAGGATGTCTGTCTTGTTGGCTTCTAGAACCGCTTGGCAACGCTCTAGGATTCTGCCCGGCTCATAGGTGACCCGAATCGTTGCCATGCGCTCATTCTACCGATCGCCTCATCGGAGCGAAGTTGTAAGGGAGCGAGTCCCAGTCAGACCAGCCACGCACCGGCCGGCCGTTGATCGTCTCCGGCCGCTGCTGGACGCCCGAGTTGCTTCTCGGTGCCGGGTGCCCGCGTGCGCCGGTCTTGCGCACCATGGCGATCATCCCGTCGTCGCTGAAGACCTCGTCCCACTTGACCTTCTCGATCGCCGACGAAGACCCCCCGCGCCGCCACAACATCGCGATGACGCCCATCTCCGCCACTTCGACGTGGGTCGCGTTGGTGGAGTCGTAGTCGATCTGTGCGTAGACCGGCCACAAGTTGATGACCGCCTGCGCTGCCGCCTCGCCAACGCCGGTGTCGATGGTCGTCGCCGATCGGTCGCGGATGTTGGTGAGAGAGACCAGTCCGCTGGTGTCGTAGTCAGCGACGACGGCCGCCCAAAGTGCGCTCGCGCTCATGTCGGGTCGGTGAAGGTCGGGGTGCCGGTGGTGTGCGGAAGGTATCCGAAGCCGGACACCCAAAGCCAGTATTGAAGGATGCCCGTGCCCGGAGCGCCGCCGGTGTCGGTGAACTCGACGATGTCGTTTCGGAGCCAGTTGACCGGTGTCGCCGCGGTGTGCCGGAGGCACCAGTAGGTCCCGTCGATCAGGGTCCAGGGGCCGAACAGGCAGTCGTCGATCAGGAGCGTGCCGCTGGACGATCCCGTCCAAGAGATTTTGACGGCCACCTCGTCTTGGTTAAACTGCTTGAACCAACAGCCCTGATCCGCGTCGAGCGTGATCTCCTGCCAACCCGATCCGATGGCCGACAGCGCCACTGTCTTGGTGGTCTGGCCCAGGGTCAGGGTGACGCTGCCGTCCGTCGCGCTCCCGATGGTCTTGTTGACCATGATCCGGAGGAAGTAGGGAGTGAACGCATCCAGCCGGCGAACTCGCATGTTCGCAAGCGGCTGCGACAGCACGATGTCACCATGCCCGCCGGCCATCGCCAAAGACGCGTCGACCGTCGCGCCGACGTGCGACTTGTAGAAGTTCGAAGTGTCCTGCGAAATGTGGTTTCCTCCGGACTCTTCGGTCCAGGAAGCGAACCTCGGGGTTGCCCCGCCGGAGTAGGTCGAGAAGCTGGAGTTGGTCAGGAGACTCCCGCCGGCCCCGGTGCCCGCGTGGCGACACGTGATCGTGGTGCGCGCCGCGTCGCCAGACCCGTAGCTGCCTCGCTCCAGGTTGTCCGGGCCGGCCGCCTCGCCGATCATCTCGAACAGCTCCGCGTGCTCGTTGGTGCCGCTGTTCTTGTCGCCTCGACAGATGAACTGCTTCCGCTCGACTGTGCACGCCTCCAGGTCGAAGCCGTTCTCGTCCTCGGTTAGCCGGGTGATCGTGCCGTTGCCGATGTTGCTGCCGCCGGCGGTCGCGGTGTCGTAGGTGATCTGCCGGCTCTTGACCGTCAAGCTGTTGTCGATGAAGTGCTCGTAGAGCGCCGTGAAGATGTCGCCGGGCTGCCGGTAGCCGGCTTCCTTGCCCAAGATCGCGGTGTACTCGTAGAGCGCCGGCGTGATGATGCCGGAAGCGACGGCCCCCCCGACCATCGTCGAGAGCTGCGCCCGCATGGAAGACATCATGCGCGCGTATTCGTCAGGCAGGTAGACGCCTTCGAGCGACTGGGTCAGCGTGTCGAACGTCTGGCCTGCCCCCATGTGGACGGTGTCGTAGTGCGCCCGGAGTGTTTCCAGGATGTCGACCGCGTTCCGCCACTGGGTCTGAATCTCGTTTTCGGTCGGGGTGCCGCTCATCTTTAAACCTCAAGCTCCGCGGGCCATTCGAGACCTGCGTTTTCCAGAACTTCGGGGTAGAAGCTGCCCCTGTTGCCCTTCTCCTGGTCCTCGCAAAGCTGTGCGAACACGAAGCGGGCCGCCGGTGCGTCGTTCGGACTCGGGGTGTAGGTCCGAACCGGCTTGTTCATTTGCGCGCGAAGCTGCTGCTCTTCGGCCGTCTGGATCGTGATCAGCTTGCCGCGTCGCGGGCGGATGTGGTTGTCGCCGACGTTCTGCCCGGTGCCGACTTCCTCGCGGACGCCCTTGTCGTCGTAGAACCGGATGACGGTCCGGCGGAGCCTTTCTTCCAGGCGGAGCAAGTCCTGCTGCGACAGCTTGACCAGCGCCCCGATGACGGGGATGCGCTTCTTCTGGTTCGTCCGCATCGGGTCGGGGACGATCAGCTCGTTAACCTTGGGGAAGCAGATGCCTGCAAGGTCGATGTGCTCGACCGGGGTCGACGGGGTGACTCCAACCCAATACCAGAACGACTTGGTGACGCCGAGACCGGGGCTTGTCAGCTCGGGGACGAGCGTGTTGCCGGCGCGAATCTTCGACGACTTGGCCTTCTTCTGCCGGCCGGCTGGCTTGCCGACGTCCGGATTCCTTTCCGGCGCGAACTTCGTCGGTGCCTTCTCTTCTTCGGTGTGCATAGGTTCATCTCCTTTAAATGCACGCATTAAAACAGCCGCCACCCACCGTGGGCAGCGGCTGGTTTAAAAGCTCGAATCAGTTGTTGATCTTGATGCACCCGTAGGGAAGCGCGATGCCTGCGCCGGCGCGCCGCTCCCACTGGATGTATTCCTCGCCCGTGCTGCGGGTGTGGTCGGAGTTGTTGTCGCCTTCCAGCGACGTAAACTCCTGCACGCCCTCGCGATCGAGCAGGAAGGTCGGCTTCTTCGGGGCTTCCTTCAGGAAGATGTAGAAGTCGCCGGTTGCCAGACGGCTCGACGCCCAAAGAGTCACGTTCCGGCTCGCGTCCTGCACGATGTTGCTCGGCGTGCTGGCCGCGGTGTTGGAGCCGTAGACGACGCCCTGCCGCTTCTGCAAGAAGGCTTCTTCGAACGCTTCCAGGTCGGCTGCCGCGTGGCAGATGATGACGCCCGCGTCGACCGTCTCGCTCGACAGCAGGGGCTGGCCCTTGCCGTCTTGGAACAGCAAGAACTGCTCCAGCGCGTTGTAGTAGTCGGTGAGGATCGCCGAAGCGGAAGCCAGTCCCGATCCCGACAGGAGGTTGCCGCTCGAAACGCCGAAGCGATCCGTGCTGTTGCCGTCCTGCGTCGCGAACATCGCCGCGCCGTCCGGAGCGTTCGGGATCGCCGGCAGCGTGTCCGTCGACCCGGTGATCAGGTCGAAGAAGAACCGCTCGGGCAGAAGAGCCGCGCTCTGGCCGGCCATGCGAGCCACGTCGAACAGGCTCTGGGTCTGGTCGTCCTTGCGGTCCTCCTTGTGCCAGGGAACCCTCCGCGCCCAGGTGTAGACCGGGACGGTGAACTGCACCGAGTCCATGGCATCGGTGGGGATCGCGGTGCCCCTCTGCCAGAACTCCATGTGGGGAGCCGCCTCGAAGTACGCGAACTCGTGCTGGCGGTTGGTCGCGGACACGTTGAGGTCCATGACCATCGAGAGACGCGAATCGGCCTGCCGATTCTGGATCGCCGAGTAGGTGTCCGCGAACTCGGTCCGAAGACCGTTCGCAAGGACCGACGACGCAATGATGGTTGACATTTTAAAAGCCTCGCTTGGTCAGTTGGTCAGTTGTCGCCGTTGTACTCGGCCGGGGTGTAAAGACGGACATCGCAGTCCGAAGCGGTGCGGAACCGGACGACGTATCCGATCTTCTTGGCCGCAACCGTCGCCGTGACGGTCAGGTTGGCCGTGTCCGAGTCGTCGCAGTAGACCGGGTCGCCAACGCTCGCTTGCGTCGCGGAACCAACAGCCATGTGCATCAGCGTGACGCCGGACTCGTCCACCTGCCCCTCCGGCGGCTTGGCGTCGCTGGTCTCGCCGACGATGACCCCGTCGCCTAGGCGAGAGTCGCCCGACTTCAGGATGCCCAGGAACAGTCCCGTGGCTTCGGTGTAGTGGTCGAGGTAGCCGTTCGCGTCCAGCTGCACGAGCTGGCCTTCGTAGAGCTGCACGTCATTCTTGATGACGTAAGACCCGGTGCCCGCGTTCGGGGCCGTCTTCCAAATGCGCTTTGCGTCTGCGTTTGCCATTTTTTCTTCCTGTTGTGTTGTTGTCAGTTGCGCGCCATGTTAAGCTCGACGTAGCGGTCGAGGCTCATGCGCGTGTGTCCGTTGCGACGAAGTTCGTCATACTCGCGCGCGAAATGCGCAGCGCGATCCACCGCCTGGGCTCCCTGCTCGATGTAGCGGTTGGCGACAGCCGGCGTCTTTGGCGAAGAGAAGAACTCCGCGCGCGGGTCCTGCTCGATCGAGTAGAACGTGTCGACCATCGACTGGACGTGGGCTTTAAAAGCCTCGGACCCATGCTCGCGATGGAACGCGTAGAGACGTTCTTCCAGGTCCGCTCCGAGCGGGCGGTTGGCGAGCGCCTGCATCGCGATCCGCACGTGCTCGTTGCGCTCGTCGAGCGCGTCGCGCTCTTCCAGCTTGGCTCGCAGCGCCCGAACTTCTCCGAGTGCCTTCGCCATCTGCACGCTCGCGCTGTTGGCGTCCTTCTTCTTGGACATCCCAACCGGTGCCTGCGGCATGGGCGGCTGGACCATCTCGCCGGCCTGCCCCGGGGTCATGCCCGGAACCTGCGCCTGCGCGGCCTGCTGCGTCGCTTCTGACTGCGCCTTGCGCGCGTCGACGGCTGCGCAGATCTGATCCATGTCGGCCACCGAGATGGAGCCGTCCTGGATCATCGCGATAATCTGAGAGACGTCGATGACACCCGGGCCGCCTTCCATGCCTTCGGTCGCCGGGTCAGGAGCCATCTCCTCGCCGCCTTCCTCGGCCATGTCCTCGGCCATGTCGGTGCCGTCGGTCGGCATTTCTTCGTCTTCGGTCTTCTTGTCTTCTTCGTCCATGTCTGCCCCCCTGGGCGGTTGCTGGAAAAACACGTGCGCCCCCTTGGTCGTCGCAAGAAACGCGATCGCTTCCTGCCCAAGTTGGCGGCATGGGTTGGCGGCTTTGCGCCGGGAGAATGATGCGGCGGCTTCGGTCTCCTCGACCTTGTTGACCATCAGCATCGGCAGCTCCAGGTAAGGAGCCTCGTGGTCAAGGAGCGCCAGCGAGTCGATGCCCGGGTTGCCGACGTCGAAGATCTCGACGCTGCGATACGGCAGCCGGCGCATCAGGACTTCCTCTTGGACGCTCGGGTCGGTGATGACCAAGTCGGCCATGACCGCGGTGCGCATCTGCCCTTTAAACTTGATGCGCTCCGTGCCCGTGATCTTGAAGTAGCCGGCCGGCCGGACGTCGCCGCGTCCGTTCTGGTCGTGGTGCCGGATGTGAAGCGGTGGGTGGTAGCCTTCGTCGGCCGACACTCGCGCGCGCTGGACAGCCATCGCGACCCACTTGTCGTCGAACTCGTGCGTGCCCCGGGAGCACGTCACGAAGATCGGGACGCTGTGCACGGTCAGGATGCCTTGCTTCGTTCTAGTTGCTTTGTATCCCTGCATCGTTTTCGACTATTCGCTGGATGGCTGCTAG
>Ga0070751_1000968_pt1 | contig 17379 bp, 2 predicted proteins | sample VirMetDEL_Aug_28_FD_78514 | JGI IMG/M metagenome (GOLD analysis project Ga0070751, IMG submission 78514) | Aqueous microbial communities from the Delaware River and Bay under freshwater to marine salinity gradient to study organic matter... | ecosystem: Environmental > Aquatic > Marine > Coastal ...
AGAACGCCCGAAGAGATGCAGCGAACCAAACCACAAACGAACATGAGTAATCCCTCCGAACCAACAGACGGCGAGCCATCGCTTGCATCCTCTGATTTGTTCGCTGCTTTCGACGCGAAGATCAGATGGTGCGAAGAAAAGGCGAAGGAGTGCTACGAATGCAGGGAAGATGACTGCTCTGACATCGGAAAATACTACGATGCGGCAAAGGTTGAAATCACAAGGTTCCGCAACGAACTCTTCCCAAGAATCGAAGATGACAACCACAAGAGAGATCCCCTCGCGACCGTGAAATGTCCCAAATGCAAGATTGTGATTGGTGAGTGCTGGGCTAACTCGCATTGCCCCGGTTGCGGTCATTTTATTACAGCGAACGTCCGAAGTGAGCCAGCGAGACCCCAAGATACAGAAATATGAAAGAATCCTCCGAATCAACTCCACGCGATACTGAGCTTGGCTCCACTGTCTTGTTCGCCCGTTGGCTTCGCTCGGAAATGGCGCGAGAAAATCAAAAAAAGATGGATGGATGTAGCGAGTGTTGCCCCCATCAAATCAGGTTTCGGATTTTGGGCGAATGCCTCGAAATGGTGAAGGAATTTCAGACAAAATACAATTCGCCTAAAATCAGATGAATAGAACCGCGAAATCACCAAGCAGCGCCGTGTGGCGTTGTGTCCAGCGCCTTGTTCGGCGGTTGTCTGAATGGGCATTACGCGACGAATTGAGGCTCCAGCAAAACGTCAACGAAGATGCTCAGGCGCTTGTGGATGCTTTGCTGCGCGGGGAACGGGCTGACGCCTACTGCGGCTATGGCCGCGATGGACAGGCGAGCAACTATCGTGACGAATTGAAATGGTCGCTGCACGAAATCAAGAAGCCGAACGCCAAAGCTGACTCACCGGCAAAACCAGAATGAAGAACGTCACGGGACATAGCCTTCGTTCTTGACATCAAGCCACTACCACTCACAAAGTTGGTATGGCGACGAATCAGCAATTTGACCTGCCCAACCTCAATAAGGCCGCGAGGGGCTTTTCCGACCAAGCCCCTGACCCATACTCGATGTTCTCAACCCCAGCCGGTCAAACCGGCCAAGCCGGCCAAACCGGGAAGCGGGTGAAGAAGAAGAAGGGTAAGAAAAAGGGGGCACAAGCCAACCAAGCGGCACAAGGGTTGCCTCGATCGCCCGTCCCGCAAGGAGACCCAGCCGAAGGCGGTCCTGAGCGAGCATTTGAGGAGTGGGGCGCTGAATCTTTCGGGACAGCCGAAGGTCAACCAGGTGATGTGCGTTACCAGCGAGGTAACGCCAAGGGAATGACTCAACACGAGGCGTTCCAACACTTCATGACCGACGTCTGGCAGGGCGGTGGATCGAATCGTCAGCAATCCACCTCCGCGGCAGATTTAGGTTTATCTCGAACCGATATGGCCGGCGACCCGATCAAACCCGAAAAAGGCTACTCGAAATACGGCCAACCCCAGGATCTGGATCCCAAAGAGGTGAATCCCTACCGGAGCTTCTCCACCGGCGGGTCCGGATTCAAACCAACGAGTTCTCTCGGAACCGGTGATGGTTTCCAGCTTCGGTCTGAGGCCGAGCGCCGTGAACGAAATGACCACTATCGGTTTTTCGACAAGCAGGACGCCAATGCGGCCCACCAGAAGGGCAGCGCCGCAGTGGCGGCCAAGAAACAGGAACAGGCGGCAAGAAAGGCTGAGACCGATCAGAAGATTACGACTCGAGGTGAGGTCTCCGAGGGTGGATTGACGCGGTTCTATGATCGCTCAGGCGAGCGAGTCGGGAACACCCAGCAGATTCCATCACAGTATGGCGGCGGCATGGGTTACGCGGCAGCACCTGGAGCGCCTCCAGCCAAGAAGCTCGATGACGACCAGTATGTGGCGACCGGATCCGGCGAGCCGATGAAGGTGGGGCAAGCTCGGGCTCCTCTTCCTGAGGGGATGTCTCCCAACAGTGCTTTCGGGAAGGACCGCGCTGATGCGCAGAGGTTGGCCAACACCAGAGAGTCTCGAATGTTCGAAGAGCAGTCTCGTGAGAATTTCAGAAGCGCCGGAGGCGGCAAGGCAAAATCGAAAGCCCCAAAGGGGACCATGTTCGACACAGCCGGAAACGCCTACTCTCCAAACAGGGCGGTTCAGGCATCCCCCAGTTGGCAAAAAGGACAAGTCGGACCCAGTATTTTCGACAAATTCTCCAAGCGATAAATGGCAGACGAAAATCTCCAAGACGCCCTGACCCCGACACCAACGCCCCCTCCGGGGAGTGCTTCATCGAGGGGGCAGAAACTGCGACCAAAAATCCTTCGGGATCGGCCGGTCATAGACCCTGCCGTGTCCGGCCCAGCGGATCCTGATCCCGAGGCCAGAAATCAGCAGTTTCGAAATCAATTACGGTTCAGGGAGCCGACACCCGGAACCCCCGAGGCCTACCAGCCCTTCTACGATCCGAACCGGTTCAATTACGGTGCCCTTCGGAGCCCCTACGCGAGGGATATGTTCCGCGACGAGATCGCAAGTCAGGCTCAGGAAGATTTGGCCAAACAACGGGCCCAAGTGGCTCGACGTCGCGAAGCAGAGCGCCGACATTCAGAGATCCAGTCCCAACTCAAAAGTGAGCGTGACAGCGAGTTGGCTGCCGAAAAAGAACGGCAGTGGAACATCGCCAAACTCGAGAAGGCCCGTACTGGGCGGGAATACGTCGAGGACCCTGATCGACCTGGATTTCCTCGGCCGGTCCTCTCATCCAAGGAATGGAAGGCAGAGCTTGAGGCCAAGAAGGCAGGGGAGACCGCGGAGAAAACCAAAGAGCGCCGTGCTGAAATTGAAAACCGCGCCAAGGGATATCTCAGCGGCTATGACGCCCAGTTGGACTCTGCTGAGACCAACCTGACAGACTCCCAATACGAGGAGCGCCGAACCGAGATTGCCAACCAGATTCTGGCGAGCAAAGATATCGAGATCTCGGACAGGCTGAAGGAGGCCAAGAAAAACATCGGGATCTTCAAGTGGGGTGCCAAAGAGAAAAAGGCAAAGCAGGAGGTCGCTGACCTCGAGGCCGAGCGGGAGCGACTCAACAGCATGCGGATCGACCCCGACTATGTCGACAAGATCCTGTCTGAGAATGCCGAGGATCCGCTGATCGACTCCGAGTTCAGGAAGGAGCAGGAGAACCGATCCATCAGGGCTGACATCGAGGCCAAGCGCAATAGGCTGAATGAACTCAAGGAACAGTGGAAGGGGAACCTCAAGGGGAAACCCAGGATGTCCGATGAAGAGTTCGAGAAATGGCTTGAGGGTGACCACAGCGAAGATCAGGAAGCCGCTCCGACCGGTCAGGTCATAGAGGAGAAAAAGAAAGAGATCGCCGCAAAGCAAATCGCGGAACTTCCCTTTTTTGAAAGACAGATTGAAGTAGCCAAGCTGGGCCTACAGGGGCGGGAAATCTGGGCCAAGGTTGAATCGATTGATGCAGAAATTCAGGGCCGGATGGCCTCATTGGACCAGCAGACCGAACTGGTCGATTCACTGAGGGAGAGCGCCGGAACGACATCGTCCGGCCAGCAGATCACCAGCGATGAAATTAGGGCCCAGCATCAGAAGCTCCAACAGCTTCGAGTAGATGCCGAGATCCTCAGTGTGCGGAAACAGGCTCAGGTGGACTCCTACAATGAGGTGATCAGGGCCCAGAATCGTGTGGCGGCATTAGCTGAATCGACCAGGCAATCAGGAAAGCCGGTGAATGAATCGGTTGTTGAGGTCAAACCCTTCCCTGAAGACCGCGAAGCGTGGGTCAAGGAAGGAGAGGCCGCGGTAAAAGGTCCCGACCCACGACCTTACTTAGGCTCTTCGTATCCGGCGTGGGACGCTGGTTCCGTCGAGCAAGCCTCCAGAAATGAAAAAGCCGCTTCCCGAAGGTTGGCAGAGCGTCGTGCGATTGCGACCAACCCGAATGCTGTTGGTGAACTGGTCGTAAACGGGGCAGACATCGGGTGGGTTGAGGAATCAGTTCTCCCTAACGGAGACCGAAAAGAAGTCTGGAAGGTCTATCGGGATCAACTCCAGACAGCCATGCCGGCGGCGGCCGGTCGGTCGGTTCAAATCGTCGAACGACCTGAGCGATACTTCTCCCTCGGGGAGGCACTGCTGGATACCAGCGTTTATGATCCGTTCGCGGAAAATTACGCGGTCCCAACGGGACAGGACCCAGAGACGATCAAGCTGGTGACAAACCACCTCCGCGCTGCCCTCTCTGGCCAACAGGCGGAAAAATACGCCAATGATCCCCATTTCCAGATCACTCCCGAAGCGGTCGAGGCTGTGTTGGGTCAGGTTGAGCAACATGGTGAAAAATTCAAATCAGCGATCCAGAAGTCAGGAGTTCAGGACATCTTGAATCAGGTGGCGGCCGGGACCATCGATCAGGCCAAGGGTGAGGAACTCTACCAACAGAAGATCAAATCGATCTATGGTCAGGATGGACTCGGGGAGGAGAGGAAGGCGATAGTTTCGGAAATCCTCCGGATGCGCGATGCAGCTTTCACCGGCGGCGGGGATCTATCTCAGGTGATCGACATCGCCAGAAAGGCAGGGATGCCGATTGAGCCACCAGCGGAAGTGGCTGCCAGCATTGACCGGTGGATGGATGAGAATGGTGTCGAGACGCCCCTCTCAAGCGACTACGCTGACGCGCTCGCTGACTACCAAGCAGAGAACGCCAGCCTCGTCCTCTACGATCCGCTCGCTGTTCAGGATGTGGCCGAGACCGTAGCGGTCATGGCGGCCCGAGAGGAAGATCTCAAAAACCGATTGGCCGAAAAGAACTATTCGAAAGTTCAGACCGGTGAAGCGGTCGGGATGTATGGCGTTTCGGCACCGCTCTATGAGAGACGAGATATCGAGTTGTCCCTTGAGGAGGACGCGGAACTCAATGAAATGATCCGCCAAGAGGCCTCCGCATCGAAGTGGAGCCTTGCTGCGTTTGCGGATTCACCGGCCAGAATCCTGGTCGGGGCCACCCATGGGGCTTTCGGGATGAAGGGGGCGGTAGAGATTGGTCACATGATGGGCCCCGGTGATTCCTTCGACGAGGTGGTTCGCCGTCCCGTATCGCAGTTTCCCAAGTATGGCTCTGAGCTCGGGATCTGGACCGAGGACACGATTCGCCGTACTGGCCTTGGGTCGGTGGGGAGTGATGGACCGAAGCCTCCCGAAAAAATCAACGCCATCCAGTATCGTGACGCCCTCGAGACCTTCAGGAAATCCCAGGCCTTCGATCGCCTCCCTGAGGATCGTCGTCAGCAGATCGCGATGGAATTGACATCAGTCAAAGCGACTCTCGGGCAGGATATTGCAAACAACCCGCTCTACCGCGGGATTCAAAAATTCGAGGAATCGGTTCGCGGGACAACGAACCCGATGTATGACCGCAATCACTTTTCCAATCTGCTCACCGGCAGTGGATCGATGATCGCATTCATGCTCCCCGCGGGGGCGGCCAGAAAGGCACTTGCGGCACCTGGATCAGTAAAGGGCGCTGGGCTCTTCCGGAAGGCGGTCCCAGAGGAGAGGTTGTTCGGGATCAACCAACTCCCGACCCAAGGCGGTTTCGTCTCAAACTGGTATGGGCTGACGGCAGCCCAAGGTGGACTCCTGAACGTCACCGAGGCTTTTGATCGGATCGAGCAGGTCGCGAACAAAGCTGCCGCAGATCCTAATTTGGATTTTGACCAGCAGGTCTCGGCCGACAAGTCGGCCATGATCATGGCCCTCTACGCCATCGGGGGTATGACTGAGGGGATGCCGATATCGAAAGCCCTGAACAGGATCGATATGACCAAGGTTCCTCCGACCGTTCGGGTGAAGGTCAGGAATGCTTTTACGAACACCTTGGAGGAGACGCTTCAGGAAGGTGTATTGGCTTTCGCGAACACCGCCATGGGGGAAGCGGCGATGCCAACTCCGGAGGCGATGGAGATCAACGGGGAGACCGTGGGCTATGATCTCAGCCGGAGATTTAGTGAAAGGTTTTCCCAGAGGCTTTCCGAGGACGGTGTCCAGATCATGGAGGAGGGAGCCATCGGGGGGATCATGGGTCTCGCGATGTCGTTCATCGAGAACGGGGCTATTTCGAGAAAGTTCAAGCGAGCAAAGCGCCGTCAGGACAACCTGATCGATATGGCGACTCGTGCCACCGAGGCGAAGCTCGAGTCCTTGCAGGGTGAGGATGCCGGCGAGGCCATCTACGAGAACATGCCCGAGGGGTCGGTACCGCCGAGCAAAGAAGAGGTCGACGAGGTCAACGCCACCTACGGGGGTTCACGCGAGGCCGCGAAACCCGGAGAGAAGTCCGTCGCGGTCATGCAGAAGGAACTTGAGGACGCCAACCGGAAATATGGTTGGGATTCCCCTCAGGCTCACGATGCCGAGATGGCCCTGACGACCGCACTGGCTTGGCAGGGAGAAGATGCTGGTCGCCGCATGGGCCGACAGGTCAGTGCCATCAGGGAGAACGCCGAACAACTCGCCCAGATCGATGAGGACATCGCAACCGCCGAGAAGCAGTTCCTCGAGGCCCAGAAGAGCGGTGGCTTTGTTGCTGCGGCTGAAGCCGAACAGGCTTTGATTGGGCTTCGCGCAGAGCGGGTCAAGATCCAACAGGCGCACATCGCGACCAAGATTGCCCAAGGGCGATCCGAGTATCTTTCTGATGCCGAGTGGGATCTGGTCCGGAACGGAGATGAAGAAGTGGGGGTTGGTCCGGCCATCGAAGACTTCGAAGGGGTGCCGGTAGTCAATCAGGAGATCGTAGACTGGGCGGCCCAGAATGCTCCGGCACAGGCTGCCCTTGTGGAGATGTCCAGAGACGAAACCGTCCAACGGATCAAGGACGGCCGGATGGGCGAACTCCCGACGCCCGAACTTGAGCAGGAATTGCCATTGCCGTCCGAGCGATTCTCTGAAGCCGAGGCTCGCGAGAAAGCCCTGATGGACACCCCGCTCGATGAGCGCATCGGGGAGCTTCCCGAGTATGACCCCAGGATGTTCCGCGCAGGAACCGGCAAACAGACACCCGGCGAGTTCAAGATTCGACAGGCTGGGCCAAGAATGGTCGAGGGCATCGCGGCTCAGTTGTCTCAACAATTTCCCAACCTCCCCCCTGACCAGATTCGATCGATCGCGGCCGCACTCGTGGAGCGAATCGCACAGCGGGTCGCCCGTCTCGATGGGGCATTCCGGAATGTCGAAGTCGGTCCAAACGAGGCGGGGCCGGCGGCGGTGACCGGAACTGGGAACCTCAAAATTGATCCAGCCCAACTTCTCCAGATTGCGATTGCGAGATTGGCCGAAGGAGCCTCCCTCCAAGAGGCAATCGACTACATGGACGCGGTGGTCAACGAGGAGGCGAGCCACAACATCGTCAGGTGGCTCCTCAGGGACGCCGGAGGAGATCAGCGGGTAGCGGAGATCTGGAATGCCCTCAGTGAGGAATCACAAAAGGTAGTCCGCGAGGGATACTTCAACTACTGGTATAACAAAGCCAAAAAGGATGACGGGATTGATCTTTCCAGTATCCCGATCGAGAACTGGCCAGAGAAATACCAACAGGTGGCGGAACGCGCCATCGACCCCGTCTACATGGGGCACGAGTATCTGAACATGGTCATCGAGGAGGCCCGTGATGGTCAGGTGAGTGTTGCGCTGCTGCCGCCCAGAAATTTTTGGGAAAAGCTCCTCGATCTTCTTGAGAGTCTCGCGGAGGCGATCGGGCTCACCCTTCAGGACCCCAACCTGGATCCTGACATCAGACAGCAGATTGAGGCCATCAGGGATTGGTCCATCGAGGCAATGAACCAGATCGAATCAGGGGCATTGAATCTCTTCGCGGAAGAGAAGACCCCCGATACCATCAAGACGCCAAAGGATCGGCTTGAGCATCTCCGCGAAGCAGGGGTGCCTTTGATGGTGGCGGCCCAATATCGCCGGACCGGTGTCCCGCCTCAGGATCTCATTAAGGCGGCCGAGGCCGGAATCCGCAGGGTAGTCCAGAAAGGCGGGGCCAACTGGGCCGAGGCCTCTATTCAGGGAGCTCAGGCTGAGATCGAGCGAATGCTTGAAGAGTATGATATCCCCGAGGGATCGAAACCCGGGACGATCCGGCCGACCCTGTTGGAAAAGATCCTTTCCAAAAATGCCACTTCGGAGCGAGAGGCATGGAAATACGGCGAGGTCATCGTGGAGGACATCATCAAAACGCTTCCGACCCGCCAGAAGGAAGTGGCCGAAAGAATCCTCAGGGGGCGTTCCACAAAGCAGATCGCGAAAGAGCTTGGGATCAACACAAAGGCCGTGGAGAACATTCTCAAGGAGGCCCACAAGAACATCCGGAAAGAACTCGACAGGGCCGCGAAGGTCAGGGATCGCCAACAGGCATCGCCAAACAGGATCGACCACCCGTTTCCGACCGATCGCTTCGGCGCAGATCAGGGCGCGGCACCGCGGGACTTCCCCCAGCCTCGCACAATTTTGGCAGGGAACGACCTAGACACTGATCTGTATATTCCAACCGGATACAAGCACGCCAAGTGGGGTGAGGGTAATAAGAACGATCTCACCTGGACTGAGGATCCCGCCAATATCCGCAGCATGGATCATGATCCTGATGTGGATGCGGTCATCACTGGCGTCTTCCGTTACGGTACCGGTGTCACTGGGATGGAAATGCTGGCATGGCTCAGGAGTGAACTCGGAGGGGATGCGAAGATTGAGGTTGCCGACGTTGTCCCAGATGCCGAGGGGTTCTACCAGAAAGCGGTCGAGTATGAGTTGATCGACGACTACTTCCCGAAATACAGCGAGGAATACTGGGCCGACGACGAAGTGCCGATCCAGAACGCAGCCCTCAGGGAGACACCCGAGGAGATGGCCCAGATCTGGTCCGACTCCCACCCCGCGACCAAGAATCCTGACGGCACGCCAATCGCCTGGTATCGCGGTCACTTCGACGATGACCTGTTCTCAATCCCGAGCCGGCCGGATAGTTTCCTCGGGCCTGGGGTCTACTTTTCGAACAACGTCCATGACGCATCACAGTATGCTGACCTCACAAATCACCCCGATGGGGCCGGTGAGGAAATCCAAGCGCATACAGCGCAGAGGATCATGGATGAAGAGGAGATCGACTACGGTGACGCTCTCCTGAAGGCGCAGGAGACCATGGCGGTCGAAAATGCTCCGAGGATCACGCCAGTCTATCTCCACGGGAAGAAGTGGTTCAGGATCATGCCGTACGAGGCCGACCAGCCGATGTGGAGCTTTAATATCGATTGGGAACTCGACACCCATATGGAGGATGCCTATCGGGAAATCGAGGACTTCTATGGTGGCGACTACGAGAGAGAAGTCGAACAGGGCGAAGAGCGCAGCCTCGAGGAGTGGATCAACGAAGAATACGAAGACGAGATCAAGGAACGCGCCCAAGAGATGGCGTGGGAGACGAACTACGACCCCAAGCAGACCGGCGAAATCGCGGAACTCCTCAATGGGATCTTGGCTGAGCTCCGCGACAGCTTCACCGCCGAGGAAACGCTTCTTGAGTTCGGTGAGTTTGGAATTGCGGAACTTCGCGAGAGGATCGACGAGGCAAAGTCGTATCTCTCTCAGGAAGGCGAAACCGTGATGACGATGACGGAAGTCGCCCAGAGGATCTTTGGCCTCAACCCCCTGACGCCTCAGTATTGGAGTGGCAGCCCGAACACCATCATCCCTGATCTCCGACCGGGCCTTGGTGGGTTCCTTCTCGGACTCGGGCTCAAACGGATGGGATACGACGGCATCATGATGGATGCCTCGAACTACTTCCCCAACATGGCGGAAGTCAACACGCGGGATACGGTTCACGCGATGGTCTTCGATGCCAAGCCGGTCTACGGGATGTTCGGCGGGACTATCCGGAAGCGACGAGACCCCCTCCAGTGGGCAGCCAAGCGAGCAGGGGTTGAAGAAGTGGCACCCGATATCCGTTCGAAAAAATCGGACATCGTCGATGTGGCCCGTGGGAAAATCTACAGTCAGGACATGGGGACCGTCACGGTCCGCGAACTCCTCCAGAACTCGCTTGATGCCATCCGGCCTCAGATCCTCAAGGGGCAGGACCCAAAGGACCACAAGCTCACCCTGTTTCTGGATCCCGAAAACCGAACCGTGGAACTCACCGACACCGGCCACGGGATGCCCCCCGAGGTGATGGCCAGTGCGATGATCGACATCACCAAGTCGGTCAAAGAGACTGACGGGGCTGGTGGCTATGGACTCGCGAAAGCGGTCATCTTCGGCAACTCGGAGGAGTTCGAGGTCGAGACCGTTTACCAGGAGCGGGATGGATCATGGTCGAAAACCACAATGACCGGTGATGCCCAAAAATGGGAGAACACCATCAACGAAGATCCGGGCGGGGTTCAAATCCTGACCGAGAGAAATTTCAATCCGGGCGAGGGACTTGAAGCCAAAGAAGTCCAACTCCCCAACGAGTGGATCACTGGCGAAAATGGTGACCTCACAGGTAAATATCTACCGACCGGCGATGCCTTGCCAAAAGGGATTCAGTTGAAGCACAACGGCTACACAGTCAACGTAGAGGTGTCCCCTCAGGTGATTCCGGATCTACCGGAGGTGTTTCAAAATGAAGAGTCCATCGAGGAGATGGCTTCGATCATTGCTGATGACGAAAACCCGATCAGCAGCTATCTCAATGAGTGGGTCACGTTGTGGCTTGGCGATGATCGCTCGCACGACTCCCCCGAAAACATCAAATATTCAGTGAAACAATATCGTGGCTGGGTAGAGGACGGGATCAGTTTATACACGATCGAAAGTAGGAAGTTCATCGAGACCTTCCCCGTGTTCGGTGACACTGCGGAAACATCTGCGACGAGTGACGTCGCAAGGAGCTTCAATTCCCTTCTCGGCTATCTTCCACCGCCACTGCAAAAGAAAATCTACGACCACTGGGTTGAGAGATTTTCAGATACCGGTTTGAGACCGATCAATCAGGAAGCGGAGACGGTAGAGCATGAGTGGAATGGCATCACCCTGAGGGGAAGGTTCACCTCGGGTGACGATCCTGGGTATATGGGCACAACCGGCATAACGCCAGAGCAATCATTTTTCCGAGAACTTGGATGGACTGGAAGCGACGAGCACGCCAAATTTGCAGAGGCTCTCAAAGAGTATCTTTCGTCCGGGATTGAATCTTCCGCCTACGTCACTGAGAAACCCTCCACCTACACGCGGGTCAGATCAAAGATCCACAAGAACGTCCAATTTAATTTTGCTCTGGCCGAGGAAACCTTTTCCGCCGTAGGTGACAATGACACCGTGGGGGTTGAGTTTGAAATCGGGGTGACGAGCCCGGGCCGATCCGTTGACGATCTCAGCAACCGAACCAAAGAGGGGCGGAAAAATATCCGACGCATCCGGAACACTTCCAAGGAGCTTGAGCCAATCAAGGAGGTGAATCACACAGAAGCTCGCTACAAGGTCTACCGGAGCAAGGAATTGGTATCCGGCCAACACATCCACATCCAGGTGCTGAACCGTGGTATTTGGCAATTCGAAAAAGTTGCCCAGATTGATGCCCAAGTCCGAGTTCCTAAAAAGCTCGTGATCGACGTCCACCCGAACCTGGATCCCAAGCACGACAATTATCCGTTTACGGCCGGTCGAGACGATTTCCACAACTACGCAAGTTGGCGCCACAAGGAGTTCTATAAGGATCTCGCCAATGACGCGATGCTTTCCAAAAACCAGATGCTACGGCAACGCTGGGACGCATCTCCAAACATGACCCTACCGGGGGTCCGGAGAATGAAGGTTGTCGATGTCTCTGGCAAAAATACCAGTCTCGTTGCTGAGATCGCCAACCATGAGGCGGCGAACAAGATGTTTGCCAAAATGGCCGCAGCCTTTACTCGGGTCCAGATGGCCCTTCGGGATAACGGTTTCACCCATGCGGAAAAAGGAGACCTGATCGCGTGGAATATCGGTCAGGATGCCGTTGGGGTGAATTACAAGACCAAAGCCCATGTTGGCGAAAAAGACATCACGGTGATCGGCAACAAGGAGCACGCAATCTCGCTCGATCCATCCATCATTCTCAATCGTGCTTTGAAGAACAGCCAGTATCTCGGCCTCGACCAAATGGGGTCACTGGCGAAAAAGATGGCAGCCGACACGGTTGTGACGGTGATCCACGAGCTTACCCACAACGGCGGCTACGGTGACGCCAGCGACACCTTCTCCTACCAGCTTACCGAAAACATCACCCGCATTGCGATCGAGCAAATGGCGATCATCAATGACCTTGCCGGTGATCTCGAGACACTTTTGGAAGAAACCGATCTACAGCAGTTCCTTGAACGTGTAGACTCACAACAGGACTCCAGCGACGACCATGACTATGCAGTATTCATCCAAGGAACCCCAACAGGACGCGACGGCGCCAATAAGCGACTCGGACGCAGTCTGGGTAGCGCACCTCGCCAAAGCATCGACGAGGAATCAACTGAGGGCAGTCGTGAGGGCGATACTGAGGCAGCCGGAGGGACACAGCCTTCTCAACAGGGTCTACCAGGCCTTCAAGAGGCAGCATCCCGACAGTCCATCAATCGACGCAGTGATGCCTTCGGGAACACCCGCGACAGGGCCGGACGCCTGATTGAGGTATCGGGTGACACCAAGTGGCCCGAAGGATCCGGGCCGAATGGCGGCTGGAACGTCCTCTCACTGTTTGACGGGATTGCGGCTGGCCGACAGGCCCTCAAAAACCTCGGGGTGCCGGTCGACAACTACTACGGGGCTGAGATTGAGAAGCCGTCGATCGCAATCGCGAAACACAACTTCCCTGACATTCAGGAGCTCGGGGATGTGACCAAGGTCACCGGCAAGGAACTCCCCAAGGTCGACCTGTTTTGGGGAGGATCGCCCTGTCAGGGATTCTCACGCGCCGGAAGGCGAAAGGGGATGGAGGATCCCCGCTCGAAACTGTTCTGGGATTGGGTGCGACTCTGGAAGGCAACCGCACCACGCTGGTTCCTACTCGAGAACGTCAGGATGAAGGCAGAGGATGAGGAGATCATCACTCGCGCCCTCGGGGTGGCTCCGATTCGGATCAATGGAAACCTCCTCACAGGAGCCAACAGGGACCGGCTCTATTGGACCAACATCCCAGTGACCCAACCGAAGGACATCGGGGTGGAACTCAAGCATGTGATCCAGCCACGGGCCTCCAAGGATCTGCTGTGGAATCGATCCCAGATCGACAAGCACATGAGCATGCCTGGTGCTGGTGGCCGAGTTCGCTGGAATAATTCCCAGCACTCTGATGTCAAGCGCCCGAAAGCGATGGCGCTAGTGAAGAGTCTCGATAAGGGCTACCCGCAGAACCTGCTCGTCGACAAACAGGGCCAATACAGGAAGTTCTCCATGGTTGAGGCCGCTCGCCTGATGGGCTTCCCCGACGAGTATCTTCGCGATGTCCCCGAGGTGGCCAACGGGAAGAAATATGCCGGGGCTGGAAACTCGTGGGCCGTGCCGGTCATCGAGCACATCATCCAGCACGTAGCGACCCAGCCGAAAGGACTACAGGGGAGCGCCCAACGCCTCGAGGCAGATGAGATTGCCCAGAATGAATACCAGATGCACGCCATCAGCATGTCGGGTGGACTGGTCCACAGGGTCAAGCACCCTGACTCGGTGAAGTGGCATGTCGAGGTCGGGAGGCCGGAGCGAAGGATCATCGGGATGTTCGACGACCCTCGGGACGCCGCTTCGGCTCTTTCGATTTGGGCGGTATCTCGCGATCTCTCCAAGGGAGATGTCATCCGTTCCATCGACCACGGTGGGCGCACCTTTGAGGTGGTCTCTACCGACGATTACGTGCTTCGGGCCCGAGACAGGATGACGGGTGAGGAGGGTGAGTTGGATTTCACCCGAGTATTCCGGACCAGAACAACTCCCCTCAACGCAGCGAAGCGTGAAATGCAACCCTGGCCTATGAGCTTTCCCGAGGTCCAGTCTCACTCGACCCTCGTGGCCCTCAAGGGCAAGAAGGGATCGGAAAAAGAAGCCCGTCACAAAAGGGCCAAGGCGGGTGACGTCGATGCCGCTTTGGAGATCGTCACAGAGGTGATGAAACCAGAGAAGGCTCAGGAGCTTGCAAGCCTCTATCCGGGGGCCGTGCTCGCGACACCGAACAGCCAAGAGGGTGACTCCACCAACGCAATTCCGGAAGCGATGGCCGCTTGGATTTCTCACCTGACCGGAATGCCGATGGAGGAAAGTCTCCACGAGGTCGGGAAGGCGAGCCACACGAAAGCCAATGCGTGGGAACGACTCTTCAGGGTTCCCCAGTATGGTGGTGAAATCGACCCCACAAAGGAATACGTCTTGGTCGATGACGTTTCCACCTCGGGCTCCACCCTCAACGCAATGCGGTCCTACATCCAACAGCAAGGTGGAACCGTTGTCGGGGCTGTCGCGATCGCTTCACCGAACAGCCCCCAGAATGGACCTGGATGGGTCCTTCAACCAACCAGCGAAGCCCTTGTGTATCTCGACAACTATTATCGAGATGGCGACAAGGGTGGAATTGAAGCCGTATCTGAACTACTATTGAACCATGGACTCTCCTCAGTCGCTACTCTCACAAACTCTCAAATCTGGCTCCTCGCCGGAGGAAAGCCAAACCGCAAAAAGCCAGTCGAGTGGACACTCGAAGATCTTGATCGACGCCTCAAGGCAGGAAGAGAAGCGGAAGAAAATCGCCAAAGCCAAAGCAGGACTCAGGGAGCGGCTCGGAGATCCACTGACCTATGGGGCAAGCCGAAACAGAGATTCTCGTCTAAGGACACGGCGCGAGGCAATGCCGGAGGTCTCCCAGCCGGATACCGATACCTGAAGGAGAAGGAGTTGGTCAACGCCGGTGATCGCGTACTGGACATCGGCACCGGTCCGTTCCGCCATGCCGATGCGGCCGTTGAAGAAATGGGCGGGGAGTTCTACTCCTACGAGCCGTGGTGGGATGAAAGGGTAGAGGACACCGACAGGGCCATCGCGAACGCGACAGATGGGCGCTCTGATATTGTGATCTCGAACAACGTCCTGAACGTCATCCCCGAGAAGACAAACCAGGTCCGGCTCATCAGGCAAGCTGAAAACGCCCTCAAGCAGGGCGGGAAGTTTTACCTGACTATCTATCAGGCCCCCAAGAAGGGTCAGGTTGGAGAGCGCGACCAGTTTCAAGCTGGGGAGCCCCTGTCCTACTACAAAGGGATGGTCGAGACCGTCTTCGGAAAGGGCAATGTCCAGCGTGACGGGCAGGTCCTGATCGCGACAAAGGTCGGGAACATGGGAGCGACCGCCCCGAAACTGAACGCCGCCGAGCGGTCGACCGGGCGAAAATATGTCGCGGCCGACATCAACGGAACCCCTCAACGATGGTTTGACTCGAGGCCTGACGCTGAAGACTATTTCAGAACCATGGCTGGCAGAGGAGAATTTCTCTGGCGCATCAACGAAAAGTCTGAGACCTTCATCGGGGGGATTCCAATGAGATCACTCTCCCCCGCAGGAAATGGATTTGAAGAAGCAGAAACACCAATCGAAGCCGGAGCCCTACCGCGTCAATCTCCATCGGGCAATAGCGTATCGGCTCGATCGCTTCCTAAGACTGCCATACGGTACGGTCTACCGGCTTTCGAAAAGAACCAAGACCCGAACTTTGTCAGCGAAGAAGAGCCGGTAGTTCGCCCCGTTCCAGATCCAAATGCCCCTCACTCGGGCGATCAGTTTGATTTTGCAGGAAGATACAAATTCCTCTATGCGGCTCCAAGGATGATGCCGGCCGGTGGCACCGCTCCGAAATTCACTTCGAAACTCACCGATGTCATCAATGAGAAAGTCGGTGACAAAGCCGGATCTCAGCATGTCGCCGGCATCATTGGCCAGTGGCAAGTCCACGGTCAGGACGGCAAGGTGAAGAAGAAGTTCCCATCGACTCAGCGCGACAAGGCCGACAAGTTCGCGGAAGAGATCAGTGGTGAGGTCAGGTGGCAGGGTCCGGTCTCCGCGGAAGAGGTCGAGTGGTCAGGGATCACAGACTTCCTCGAGGCCAATCCAAAGTCAGTGACCAAGCAGGAGCTTTTAGACTTCCTTGAAAGCACCCGGCCCGAGATCAAAGAAATCACTTTGATCTCAAAAGGGCTCGGGGCCTTTGGGGATGACGGGGAAGTAGAGAATCAGAAATACTCGACCCCCGGCGGATCCAACTATCGTGAATTGCTCTTCACCTACGAGCCCTATCAGGGGACAAGAACATCGCTCTTCACCAAAGACATGGGGTCTCACTGGAAGCAGCCCAATGTGATGTACCACGCACGGGTAAGTGACCGCGAGACCGCAGACGGGAAAAGTGTTCTTTACGTGAACGAGATCCAGTCAGATTGGCACCAGAAAGGAAAATCGAAGGGCTACAGGGGTGGCGAGAACGCAAAAGAGTTCAGGGCGCTTTATGACAAGGCCTTCGGGGGTGACTCGATGGATTACGGGGCCCGTGAGGACATCAATAAGGTCAGGAAGGACGGCAGCATCAACAGGGGAGCAGGAATCAAAACTCCGCGGCCGGCCGAAAGATTGTCAGAGGAGGAGAACGCGAGGCTGTTCGAACTCGCGAAAGAGCAGGGGCAGGACCGAGGGAGGGTCCCCTATGCCCCGTGGGGTGATACTTGGCAGCAACTGGCAGTCCGGCGCCTGATCCAGTATGCCTCACAGGTGGGCGGATACGACGCAATCGCGTTCGCGACCGGAAACCACCAGATCGATCTCAACGAATCCCCCATGAGGCAGCGGATAGATAGGATCGAGACAACCAAACTCCCACAGGGGGAAGACGGCGAGATCCAGAAAATGGTTGGCGATGAAGCCTGGTTGCAATCCAAGCCTGATGACATCCTGATCACCAAGAATGCCGGCGGATGGCTTGTGGACACAAAGAAAAATCTGATCGGTGGATCTCCGGTCAGTCCGGATCTTTTCAGGAAATCAGACGAGGTCTGGGTCGCCAAGCCCACCCAGAATGAACTCTGGGAAAACCAGAGGATCTCCTACAACAACAACCACGCGCTCTCAAGAGGGATCGAGGAAGCCCAGCGGGTCGAGATAGGGCTCTATCCGGACCCCGACTCTGAGGGCTGGAATCAGCATGGAAAGATTCGATTCAAGGTCGTGTCGCCCTACGTCTACCACGTTCAGGTCAGGAATAATATCCATGGCAATGACCAACTCATCTATTCTGGTCTTGATGCC
>Ga0070751_1000977_pt1 | contig 17294 bp, 10 predicted proteins | sample VirMetDEL_Aug_28_FD_78514 | JGI IMG/M metagenome (GOLD analysis project Ga0070751, IMG submission 78514) | Aqueous microbial communities from the Delaware River and Bay under freshwater to marine salinity gradient to study organic matter... | ecosystem: Environmental > Aquatic > Marine > Coastal...
CAAATCACAAAGAAAGGCATAAAGAAAAAGGTACAGGCTTTCAATGGCAGCCAAAGGATGGGGATGATATAGCAAATGCACTTAGAGCAAATGCTGCACTTTGTCCTACAGATAATAGTATTAAAGTATGGAAACAACTAACTGAACAAAGGACAGAGGAGGCAAAAAAAATAAGGTCTGAGAATATGAAAAAAGGTAAAGACTATTGTCCTCGTAGAGGGAAAGAGTTAGTCGAAAGAAAAGATGAATTAGCAAATACAATAACATCTGCACAAAGCAAAGAACAATTATTAACAAATGGATATCGAATACGCAGACTAACTCCATTAGAATGCTTTAGGCTGCAAGGCTTTCCAGATGAGGCATTTTTCAGAGCAGAGAAAGTGAACAGCGATACACAGCTATACAAACAAGCAGGGAATAGTATTACTACCTGCGTTATGGTAGAATTATTTAAAAAAATATTTTTATGAAAAAATTAGAAAAAGAAATTGAAAGACTTGTGAAGTATTGTGATGACAGAGGGTTTAGTAGTTTGACAACCTGTCAACATCCAAACTGGGACAAGGACATTTGGGAAAACAAGGAGTATATAATTGATCAGATGATAGTCAGAGGGTACAATGTACAGACACAGAGCCAGTATGGGGCTATAGATATCATGGTAAAAAAAGAGCTACCGAAGTAGCTCTCCTCATTATCCCTTCCCTAGATAAATTAATTATCAAAACAAATATAATAAATGAGGATTAAAATATCAACAAGGATAGTTTTTTTAATAGGCAAATATGCCATCAAAATACCTATAGATAAAAGAGGTTATCTGCAAGGTAAGAATGAATCTAATCTTTATGACAAGTACAAGAGATACCCGTACTTAGCTCCATTGATTTGGGAGAAGTTTGGTATAGTATGTCAAGAAAGATGTAGAGAGCTTGATGTGTTTGATGCCTGTGTAGTAACAGGGGTTAAAGCATTGATGCCTGAACTTGATATAGATAACTGCGATCTTTATAACAAAGAGAACTGGGGTATACACAAAGAACACCAAGTACTACTTGACTATGGAATTAATCAATCAATAAGTAAAATGTATTAAAATGGAATTTAGAGATTATCAAAAACGTATCATTATTAAAGGATCTGAAATAATAGACTTTGTTGGATTCTTATACTTAGCAATGGAAGTAAGGACAGGAAAGACCCTAACAGCTTTAGGTATAGCTGAAAATGTAGGGGCAGAAAACGTATTGTTCATTACCAAGAAAAAAGCAATATCCTCTATTGAGGAGGATGTAAACAAACTGTGTCCCCCCTATACCACCTTTATAAGGAACTATGAATCCCTTCACAAGCTACCAAATATACGATGGGACTTTATAATAGTAGACGAGGCTCACTCTATAGGTGCATTTCCAAAACCAAGTGGGAGAGCAAAGAAGGTAGCTGAACTGATCCGAAAGAGTATGGCAAATGTTATACTGATGTCAGGAACTCCAACTCCTGAATCCTATTCTCAGATGTACCACCAGGTCTATGGCATACCAATGAATCCATTTAGGATGTATAAGAACTTCTATAGATTCGCAGATGACTATGTTAACAAGAAGGAAAAAAGATTTGGTGGACTTACTGTCAATGACTACTCAGATGGGAAGATGGACATAGTGAACAAGATGAGATCGTTTACAATTAACTACAGCCAAAAGGCAGCAGGTTTTGTTTCTAATATTGATGAAAAAATTATGAGGGTTACTATGGACTCTAGTACCTATGAATACGTTGACCGACTCAAGAGGGATCTCGTACTAGAGCTTGGTAATGATGTCATTCTAGGGGACACTCCTGTTAAGCTCATGAACAAGGTGCATCAGATGTTCTCAGGGACTATTAAATTTGAAGATGGCTCTTCAAAAGTCTTGGACCACAGCAAAGCAGTCTTCATTAAACAGAAGTTTAGAAGAAAAAAAATCGGAATCTTCTACAAGTTTAAAGAGGAGCTGAATGCACTAAAGGATATCTACAAAGATGATTTAACTACAGACCTTACTGAGTTTAAGAACACAAACAAGTCTATAGCCCTACAGATTGTTTCAGGCAGAGAGGGTCTATCTTTAAAAGAGGCAAAGTATTTGGTGTACTACAACATAGACTTTAGTGCTACATCCTACTGGCAGAGTCGTGATCGTATGACCACCAAGGATCGCACACAGAACGAGGTGTATTGGATTTTTGCAAGAGATGGCATAGAGGATAAAATATACAAGGCTGTGAGTAAAAAGAAGAACTATACCCTAAATCACTTTCGTAAAGATTTATTAAATTTGTAATATGACTGAACAGCAAATCCAATCAAAGAAAATAAAACAGTTAGAATCAGAAGATTACTATGTGATCAAGTTGATTAATACAAATAAAAATGGCATCCCAGATCTTATTGCAATAAAGAAAGATTGCGAAGGTGTTTTGTTTGTTGAAGTTAAAGCCCCAAAGGGTAGACTATCTAAAATTCAAGAGTATAGATTAAAAGAACTAAACAAACATGGATTTAAAACAGAAGTTTTTAGAGGGTAACGTAGTATTTGAAGTGCAAGAATCTTTTGCCGATAGCCTATCGCTATTGGATGAGGATATGTACTTGGATATCTTAGTCCAAATGAAAGACCTTTGCGAATACGTTCCATTTAAACAAAAAATCGTTCAGACATTCGGTGGCGTATCTCACTACGATGGTTATGCATATTTCTTTGAGTTGAGTCTAATCAACGAACTACAGCATATGCCATTTTTTTTAGACATAACTGAGATAAGCTCCGATGATTACTTAGACTACATATTAGAAAACCAAACCATTAAACAAGTAGTTTCAGGTGAAATTGACAGCCCATGAACGAGAGCGATTGAAGTATATAAACTATACTATGAACTTTCTGTATGAAAAGTTAGCTGCTATATATGAAAATATGGTAGACAAGGAGCATAGTCAACTCTGTTCAGAGATATCTGAAATGATAAAACAGCTAGAGGACATACGAGATGAAAGCGAATAGACCTAGAATGCCCAAGTGGTTTAACTTGGAATGTGCAGATTTTTTTAGAAAAAATTTTACTGAAGAAGAGTTCTACTCCTGGATGTCAATAAAAGAAGGCATGGTTCAGGAGGCTAGGGCAAATGGTATTGATCCAAAGGAGGTAAGCCACTATTGGTACAAGGGGAAGAACTACTCAATCTTTGCAAAGAAAAAACAAGAGGACTTCCACAGACTGACCAACGCACTGGTAGACAACATAAGGAGCGAAGCACCATTATTTGAAACCATAAAGAGGTCACCAGCGACAGATAATAGCGTGCTGTACTGCTTATCTCCTACCGACCCACACTTTGGTAAGCTTGCTAAGAAATACGAGACAGGAGAGGAATATAACCTGTCTATAGCAAAGAGTAATTTCTTGGATGGCATGAGGGGACTAATGGACTATGCAAAGCACTACCATATTGAGAAGATTATTCTCGTTGGTGGAAACGATGTATTGCATACAGATATGCATGGAAAGACAACAAGGGGGACACCACAGGATACTGATGGGATGTGGTACGATAGTTTTAATATGGCATTTGAGTCCTATGTGGAGATCATTAATGAGCTTCTTGAGATAGCCGATGTGTCATACATCCACTGCATGAGCAACCATGACTACCACTCTGGTTGGTTCTTTAGCAAGTCGCTTGAGGCTTACTACTCTAACAACGAGAACATATCTTTCAACTGCTCTCCTGCACATAGGAAGTATGTACACTATGGAACGAATCTCCTTGGATTCAGCCATGCCGATGGGGCTAAAGACAACGTGCTTGTAGATCTGATGAAACAGGAGGCGAAGGAGGCTTGGGGTAAATCTTCATTTGGCTATTGGTACTTAGGTCACTACCACCATCACATAAGGAAACAAGACAAAAAAATCATAGGCAAAGACTATGGAGATGTGATGATAATGAGAGGAAATTCTAAGGATATAAAGGACAAGGTTCAGGTGCAGTATTTGAGATCAATATCAGCATCAGACTCATACCACCACAAGTATGGTTACTATAGCCCTAGAGCAATGGAAGGGTTTATACACCACCCCATAGAAGGGCAGGTTGCAAGGTTTACTAAGTTTATTTAATACGCCCAATCAGCGTTTCCGAGCAGTTCTTCAGAGTCTAGCCACCAATCATCCCACTGAGCATTCTCAGCGACTTTCCATTTGGGGATTTTCTTTATGGCATCCTCAGTAACCAGTGACATTGGACACCACTTCAGTCTGTTGTTTGGATATATAGCAATCTGACCATTGCTTAGTTTTACTACGTTCATCTCCTTATGCTCCTCTAACAGCTCTGAATCTCCTACATCTAAGTATCCTAGCCCTTGCCTCTCAGGGATGCAATCAAGGGTAAACCAATAGTGACCCTGTGCAATCTTGCCACCACCCATATTTACAACCATAGGAACATCCTGTAGCTGTGCTTTTACAAACAGCTCAATGTCTCCTGACAGACATTCCCACATCTGTATCTTATGAAGGGGCAGTGGGGTATGGTCTTCTTCAGGATCGTACCAGTAAAGGCAATGCGGAGGAACTTTGTCATAGCAGGCAGCGTATTCATCTACCCACACTTGAAAGCATAGTGGTCTGTTTCTTAAAGCTCTTACAGATACCAACCATGCAGGCTCAAACTCATTCTCAGATTCTCCCCATGCATCCTTGCGGACATACACTCTTGCTTTTGGTAGGTTTACGTTTCTCATTTTCTACCGCCCTCCCCTTTTCTTCCTCTATTTACAGAGGGCTTGACAAACTTTCTTACAGCATGATCGTAGTCTTTCCCTGCAATATTCTTTCCCTGGGCTTTGGCTTTCCTCCTGATCCTCTTCAGCTCTGCCCTCTTCTTTAGACCACTAGCACTGGTGCTTCTCTTGACATCCTCCTTTAGTTTCTTTTTATAAGAAGCCTTGCCCTTGGCAGACTTGTAATACTTCATTGTTCTTTTCATTATTTACTTGGTCTATAGCTTGTTGATACTCCAATTGCTTCATAAAAATCAGCATCCATTTTTCCTTCAAACGCATATTTATATGAACCAATAATGGGATCTAAATTTATTCCTGTAGAGTATTTTATAACAATAGGAGTTATAGATTTTTTAGCTTTAGATGCTTTTGTAATTTCTTTTATTGTCTCCGTAATTGGATTAATAGTACCCTCTATTCCATATACACTTTCTCCTTTTAGTGCTTTATCAGCAACTTCTATACCCACACCCAATAAAGGTACAGTAAGTACATTATTCCAACCACTAGCAGCATTTTTAATTTCTTCCATAACCTCTTCTTCATCTTTCTCAGTACCAAGAATTAACTTGAACGAATATGCTGCTGTTGTAAAGGCTACGTTACCTAGTCCTAATGCAAATATAAGCTCCAAACCATCTTTACTAGCAAGCAAAGCTTTAACTAAAGCTTGTGGTTTTTGTTTTAATGGAACATTTTTAACCTGCTTGTTTATGTTGTCTAAAGATTGCATAATCTGATTCATATACAAGAATGGTGTACTAGCAAATGTAGTCAAAGCCATCCACATAGGATTTTCTCTTGATGCAAGTTGCCACTTATTTATTTCAGTTCCCCTCTGTGTCTGCTGAGTTTTATTATAACTCTCAAATTTTTCTAAAGCTTTTGCAGGGTCCATTCCATTTTTTATGTCTCTTTTATATACACCCCAGTATCCCATTACACCTAAAATATCTCCAAGTGCTGTAGGAACTTCACCAACTTTTCTAAATTGATTAAAAAGTTTTATCAACCTATTTCTTGCCTCCTCTTCGGTGATAGTAGTCTCTGTAGCTGAAAACCCTGATTTTCTGAACCTACTGATCCTCTCTCTGAACATTGGCGATGTGTTATATGCTTCACTAATATTGTGAAGATTTGTAAGCACATCGTATGTGAATGGTATTACATTAGCTAATGTCTCAATTGGTTTAGGCAGAGATTTTGTTAGGCTATTTTCATAGGATGGGAACGCCATAACAAGAGATGCTGCCTGCTTTGGTATCTGCATTAACTTAAACCCAAGTTTAGCTCCTACAAAGTTAGAGAACAATCCTCTTAAAAATTTAGCTCCTCCATCGTTATTTAATATTGGACTAACTTCATTATTAATAAGTTGATTAGTTAATGTTCTTAGACCAGTGAGGTTCATAACATTTGTTATCTCAGGATTAGATAGTATATTGTTTAATATCTTAGTGTCCCTTGCGTAAGCCTTAAATCTTTCTGTGTCTTCTACCAATCCATCAAGAGCATTTGTAAATGTATGTGGTATACCATCTGCCATCATCATTTCAACAGGTGCATCAACATTTGTTCTCTGCTGTAAGAAGCTTTGACCCTGGGCAGAAAGCTTTCCACTTGCTATATCTGCCAATGCTTTTATAGAATCATCTCTTTTCTGATTTGGTGTAAGCGAGCTAGTTGGAAAGTAGTTGTCTATTTTGTGTAGATTGATATTATTTACATCTCTATATACATTATTGGTCTCGTTATAATACTCATTGCTTAGATATTCAACAACCATATCTGCAAATTGCTTTACTTCAGGATCAAGATTATTTTCTATATTCCTTATATCCGCATCAGAAAAGTTATTTGCTTTTTTAATTTTTTCAGCTTGCACATCATTTTTTAAAAGAGCATATATACGCATCTGCTGATCACCTGTGTATGTAACTCCATTTATAACAATGTCAGCAGTTTTAAAAATCTTAGCTTTTATTTTGTCATAAGTGTAGTTAGGATTTATACTAGCAGCAAATGAATCAAATTTATCTTTAGTTGCCTGCATACCCTTCGCATACCTGCTCCTTGCTCTATTTAGTCTATTATATATATTCTCAGTAAAAAACTTTCTTCCAGCAGGAGTGTTGTCAAGAGCGTTGCATATTGTTCCAAGATGACCCATGTAGTTTACAGCAAAATTAGATCTCTTAAATCTGATGACAAGATTTTCAATCATCTTCTTTAAGCCCTCATCTCTTAATACTTTAAGAGGAGTGTTCTTTATTCTTTTTAGCTCATCAGTATCTTTTGGAACTAAAACAGTCTCCCCATCTACCTTTTCCTCTTTGTACATCTCAGGAAAGTCTTCTTTAAGGTTTTCTGATGCTTCTTTATTTAGTTGCTCTCTTGCCTCTTTCTCAATCTCTTTTTTGTTTGCAAGTTGCTCTGCATAAACCATCTTCTCAGTCTTAATGTCATTCTCAAGAGCATTAAGCTCTTCTAAACTCATTATTTCTAAGTTGACTAACAGTTCTGGTATAGATGATATCAAAGGATTGTCAGCTTCTCTTTTAAATATGTTGTCTAATTCATTAAAAAGTCCTGCCTCATCCATTGATTTTAATTCAGGATCAGCATTTATGATTTCTTTTCTTTTTTGCGAATCATACTGCATTAATTCCTGTCTTCTCAATAACACTCTTTGAAGGTAATCTATATTCTTACCCTTCATAAAAGATAAAAAGTTATTAGCAGCCTCAAAGAAAGCTTGACCATCAGCACTAATCGTCCCTCTACCTATTCTCCTTCCAGACTGTTTTTTATCTTTAGCATACTTCTTTATAAGTGTAGCTATATCCTTCTTTTTCTTGGTCTTTGCCCTTTCTTCTATATTAGAAAATATATTAGCAGTTTGGGCAGCCACTTTGTCTATGTTCTTTAAACTGGCATTGTTTACTTTATATATAAATCTTTGCACATCTGAGTAAGAGTAATCCTTTACACCAAGTTCTCTAAACTGCTGAATGGTGTTTTTTATACTTTGGGTTAGCTTTAGTTTTATGTCCTTTAAATCTCTCGCCTGCTTCTTCTCGTTTTTTACTTTCTCCTTTAAATTCTTTATAGCTGTCTCTAAACCAATTACTTCATCAACAGAAGTTTGCTCTAAAGCGAAGAACTCATTCATTAAATCAAAAAGCTCTTGAAACTTAAAGTCAATATTATCTGGCTTTGTACTTGTAATAACCTTGTTTATTTTATTGAATATTGGACCATACTTAGTTCCTTTCATCAACTGCCTTGCAATATCTCTTATCTCTTTTATTGCTTTCACAGCATCAATCTGACCTTTAGAATGAGCAAGTATCTTTTTGTTTATTTCTGAGATGTCATTGTTCATCTTCTTATTAGCTGCCTTATTGTCTGCCATTACCTCAGCTAAAACCTCATCAATCTTCTTAATTTGGCTATCAATGTTACTCTCGGTTATACCCTTGATTAATCCTGCTATTTTCTTTTGATTATTACCATGTAGCTTACTTCCCTGTAATGGCTTCGTTGCGTTTATAAGGCTTGATTTTACAGCCTTTATGTTGCCCTTCCAATCATTATCTTTAAGTAACTTGACAGTGTCTTTTATTGATTTTATAGGAGCGTTCACATCTGCCTCTTTCTTCCTTCCTATTACTTGATCAATCGCAGAGATTAGCTTATCTTGGTTTATAGCACTCTCTCTTTTAAAAGTTTCATGCTCAGTCAAAAGCTCCATTGCTTTTTGTCTATACTCAGTAAATGACTTACCCTTACCCCACCTTGATTTAATCCAGTTATCTAGATCTTTCTTAATGTCATTAAACATCTCAATACCAACCTTTGACCCTCCTGTTACATTGACAAAAGCATCTGGCATCTGAGTGTTTATATCTAGCTGTATCGCCATCGCTTGATTTATCTCAGCGACCTTATACCCCTGAGTCTTCAAATACTCTTTTATTGATTTATCTGAGAATCCTTCTTGCCTTGCCTGAGATATTACCTGGTCTATAGACATACTACTCCCATCAGAGGTCATCATAGAGAACCTAGCTCTCATGGCATCAGTAATCTTAGATGGGTCAAATTTACCATCTAGCAATGTGCCTCCAAATTAATCAGCTAAACCAATATTGGCAAACTCTTTAATTGTTAATTTATCAATTTCTCTTTTACCAATTTCTTTTGATGTCGTAAAGTTATCTTTTATGTATTTAAAGAACGCATTAAACCACTCTGTAAACTTAGCTTTTAATGACTGGTTTACAATTGTCTCTCCTCTTGTAGCCATCAACTCTACTAATAACTCTTCAGCAGCTAACTCAAAATCACCATATTTTTTTACATACTCATTAAATCTTTTTTTATTACTCGTCTTAGCCAATTCAATCCCCTTTGCTAAAAGTTTGGCTGCTTTCCCATTTGGAGCATCTAATGCTTGATATCTTAGGTAGTCCATCCAAATGTGTCCGTACTCATGTATCGGAGTAGCTACATCAACAGCCTCTGGGTTTAGATATATGTTACCATCTAGAGTAACACCATATACCACCATCCCATCTCTCACTCTCTTTCTGACATCTTCTCTCTCCATAATGGCATCGAACTCAGCCTTTGTTGATGTTATTCCAACAGATGGGAAAGCGTGTCTCATCTTGGCAATAAGCAAGTCTACAACCTTTCTATTTTGGCTTGAGTCTTTTTGAGTAGCTACCTTCATTCCCCTAAAGGCTTTGTCTATAAAGAAAGCACCACCAATTTGTGTCAACAATTTTTCTTTTCTTGGCATTTTTCCTTGTGTATCTTTCTTAAATACTCTAGCTGACTTAACTTCCCATTCTGCAAATACATCCGTTCCATGCATAGGATTTTTTAAAAATGCTATCAGCTTTCCTTCTGGTCCAAAGCCATAATTATTATGCTGTGCTTCCTTAACACCTCCTGCTTCTTGTTCTAACTCATTTATTCTTTTTTGTACATCTTCATTATTTGGGTCTTCTTTTAATTTTGTTTTTAATTGTGATAATTCTTTTTGTTGATTTTCGTTTAAATCTTTCAACACTTTTATACCAACAATAGAGACAATATCACCTTGCCTCCCCTCTAGCATTGATGGCTCTGTTATTTGATTATACACTCCTATATCAGAATTAGCTATAAAAACTTGGTTCTCTTCCTTTCTGTTTTTACTATCTGCCAACAACTCTTTTATCCAGTCTTTACTTGGATTAACATTTTTTATATCTTGTGCTTTACTAACTGAAAATATTCTATCAAAAGCAAATGCTCTTACAGGGAGTGTTAGGTCTGCTTTATTAGGGTCTTTTGCCCTTTCAGCAGAATCTTTCACGATGGCATCAAGTAACTGAGAAACTGTTTTTATTTTGTTCTTTTTTATAAAATCCAACAATACTTGTTTAGACTGCTTCTCTTCTGCTTTTTCTACTTTTTCTCTTAACGTATCATTTGATGGATCTTGCTCTAATTTTAGTTTGTCTTCCTCTAAAGTTTTTCTTTGCTTAGGAGTTAAACCTTGCAATCCTTCTATCTGTTTTACAAAAATATCAAAGGCGGATTTGGCTCTGTTTTTATACTTTTTCTCTAGTTCTTTTAATTTAGGACTAAGCCACCTAAACACAGCTTCATTGGAGTTCATTGCAGTCTCTCCCATTTTTGCAACAGCGAAGGGGATGTGTCCATATGGTATTTTGCCTTCTGCCCATAGCCTTTCAAATAAAGGTTTATTGGCTTTATATATCATCTTAGCCTCCTCATACTGCAAATTAGCACCCTCTTTATTTACTCCTGCCCAAGCAAGAAGTCTGTTCTTTATTGCTCCTAGTGTATTAAACAAGATACCACCGCCTAGTTCCATTGGCTTGCCAGTAGAATCTGTATGCATTCCTGAAGCTAAGTGGTCTGACATAACCACCCCCATAGGAACACCTTCAAAATCCTCTATATTTTTGGTCATATCTTCTACAGAGTCAAAGCCTAATTCTTTGGCATCTTTCTCTGTAAACTTAGTCGTTGACCTACTTTCAGCAAGTGGATCAACATCATCTCTTATAGGCTTGCCCCTGGGTACTAAGAAGTCTTTCTCCGCTTGTGGCATTTCCTTCTGCTTCTTTTTAACATCAGCAGCAAGTTTCTTATCTTCAGCAATCCTACCCTCGCCCTCTTTTAGTCTGAATTTAGGTTGGTCTTTTTTAGAGGCTATTTGATTTGTTTTCTCTTCAAACTTCTCCTCAACAACTTTGTCATTTATTTTATATTCAGCAGTCGGACTACCTTCTAATTCTCTTATCTTTGTTATATATCCTTGTCTTTCGAGAGCATCATTAAATGGTTTTCCTTCTTTAGAGGGTTGAGTAAACTTAACCAATTCAACGTCATTCATCCTCATAAGGTATAGAGCTTCTAGCATTATATCTTTACCATAGCCTTGCCCTTTTTTCTTCGATTCTAAAATAAATACCTCTCCTCTTTTTTCACTCCCTCTTTCTCTGCCAAAGTCAGCTCCTTTTACCCTTCCGATTATATTTGCGTTTTCGTTTTTTATCTCAAAAGATAAATTTCCGTTAGGCATTGTTATGGTATTACCATCTTTCATTACGGGAACATTGTATGCTGATTTATACATACCGTCTGATCCTGGCTGAGTATGCATTAATTCCTTGACTTGACCTATTGCAGATTCTACCTCAACCTCCTCTGCTCTAAACCTTGGCTCTGACTTTTTCTCACCCAACACCTGTCCTAATACCTCAGACTCCTTGTATGTCACCTCAAATTTGCCCTCATCGTTCTCTACGATTTGCGTAGAGGTAGCATCTTGTATGGTCTGAGGGATTGCATCCATCGTCTCATAAACCTCTGTTATAGGGGCAACTTCTACGCTTACATTGTCCTCGTTGTACCTTATGTCAACTTTACCATCTTGTCTCTGCGTAATCACAGCATCTGACTGCATTACCTCTTCAGGTATGGTGTCATATACCTTGTCATCTATTTGGAATGTTCCATCCTCGTTTTCTTGTACTACTACTGCTGCTTCTCTAACCTCCGTAGGCACTTCATCAATACTATTGACTGTCTCCTCAACAATAGCAGGATCGACAGGTGTTGTCTCGGTTGTAACCTCAGTGCTTGGAAGGACACCATAATCTTTTGTTACCTCAGCCTTAAACTCTTCGTCATTCTTTATATCAAATGATGCCTTCTTTCTTTGCTCTTCTGACATCCTATCAAACTTCTGTTGGAAGCCTGCTTTAGAATATCTTTTACCATTTATAGAGTACGACTTGGTCTTTGGTGCTAAAGATACAATCTCTCCTGTCTCATCCTTTATGTTGTCAATGTTCGTCATACTCTCCTCTGGAGCAAGCTTACCATTCTTCACCATATATGACAGCTCATTGTCTATTGATGACAACTCGTCTTTGTATATCTTTCTTGAGTTCTCGTTCTCATTTAAAGTTTTCTGAGCTTTCAGCAAGCCCATAGTCCTACTTACTAACTTCTCATTCTTTTTACTCTTTGACAATCCAAGAAGTTCATTAGCCTCATTTCTTAAAACTAAGTTCTCTTGAATAGCATCAGCTACTGAGTTGTCAATCTGCCCAAGCCTTTGCATCTCAGATGTCCAGTTTGATATCTCAGTAAAGCTACTTCTTTCTTTTGCTATAGCATCTCTGCTCGTTAGGTCATAAGCCTTGTTTATTTTAGATTGCTTATCTGACCTGCTAAATATATTTAAAGAAGCTGTACCTGCATTACTAGCTAAACCACCTCCTGCCTCATTAACAATCTCAAATATGTCAATCTCCTGCCCAGAAACAACTTGAGCAAGCAATTCTCCTGTACCCTCACTAAGAGGGTCAAAAACAGCCCTTTCTGCTGTAAAAGCAAGTGCCTTTCTAGTCTTGCTTGCTGTATCTGCAACTTTAAAAACCCTACCTGCTAATCCTGCTGAAATTAACTCTACTAATCCAATAGCTAATCCTCTTTTTATACCAATCTCGCCCCCCTCTTCCCAAACTGTTTCATCCTGCAAAGCTTTTAAAGCTTGCTCTGGATCTTCCCAATCGTATTCCTTATCCCTTGCCACATCTAATATAGCATTAGAATACTCTAATGCAAAGTTTGTAGCTGCTGATAGCGTAGCTAAACCACCGCCTAAAGCACCTACTGCTGATCCAAACACCCCAGCTTGAGCCCCTCTTGCTGCACCATATGCTGCTCCAGTTCCAACAGTAGCAGCAAAAGTTTCTGGATTTGATATAAGCTCCCATCCAATGGGTAGTAGCTGCCCAAAAGAATTAGCAACTAAAGATGAAAAAACTTCTCCAGGATTTGATAAAAAAGCATCCCATGACTCAGCAGCAGTAGCTGAGTTCATATAGTCGTAAAATGCCCTTCCTTGTCTTTTGTCAAGATTCTTTAAAATGTTTGCTAACTCTTCAGCAGAGTATTCATCTGTAGGGTCAAGACCTAATGATATAGCTAGTATCTTTGATGCTGCATTACCATTCTGAATACCTTTTTTTAGCTCAACACTAAAAGCTTCAAAGTTATCTAAGAACTCGCCCTGTATATCTTGCCTAGTCTTTTGGTTTAAATATGTACTTGCTAAGAAATACTTTTCAGATACATTCTGTTGCTCTTTTGTTAAGGATTTAAAACCAATTTTATAATCATCCAAACTTATATCTCCTGTTTGGTACTTTTTATTCAATTCATCAAAAGATTTAGTTAACTCTTGGTTTTGAATAATTGCCTCTTTTTGATACGCATTATATTTTTTATGAAGGAAAAGATTGTAGTCTTGTAAAGCATTTTTTGCATTTTCATCAAAATAAACAACGTTACCTAAATCCTCGTTTTCTTTTTGTAAATCTTTAAGTCTTTCGTTTACATCTGATCTAAGTGTTCCATCTTCAAGATATATGTCAGGATTGTTTTTTATAACCTCTTCAGATGGTTTATAACCACCCTCCATTTTTCCTGTTGCTGGATTATATTCTGCTGCCTTATTAAGACCAATCTGCTCCTCTATAAAATCAATTTCAGATTGAACTTCAAACCTACGTTTCTCGGCTTTCATTATCTTTAAATAATCCAGCCCCCTTTCTTTAAAAAACTTTTCGCCCTCTGTATCAGTTATACTAACATCCTTCCATCCGCCTTCAGCAAACTCATTCGCCTCTTCAGGTGTATCAAATTTATATATCTCCCCTCTCTCTTGAGCCATCTTTATGGCTGCATCAACATCTTCTTTTTTAGATATATCAAAAACAAACCAATCCGCAGGGTTTGATGTCTGATTGTCTGGGTCTTTTGGGAATATAGTAGGAAAAGCTATGTTGTCAGCACTAGCCATTCTAACAGTAGAAACAGAGCCATCTTCGTTCTTCATAGGCTTACTCCTTGACTTCTTAACATTAAATGATTTTGTTAGGTAGTCTTCTTCTTTTATTTCTTCAGGCATTACTGCATTTGATGAAATAAACTCTTTAAGCTTATCAGCCTGACCTTTTGCAACATCTCCTATTCTTTGGTCTGTCTTTAGGTTTATAGTGATTGAATTTGAACCATCTTGGTTTCTAACAATCATTCTATTGCCCCATGGATCTTTAGCAAAAGTAAATCCATACTTGCTGTATTTCTGTTGAAATTCTGGTATGACTATATCCTCACTTCTATTTAACTTATTATCATCTATGTCCCCAATTTCAAACTGAAATTCATCACTACCTCTAAAGTCTGATAGTTTAGCCTGCTCCTCTTGAGAAGCAACTTGTTGTATTTTTTCTTCTTTCTTTCTTTGCTCCTCTGTCCTCCTCCTGGTTTCAATATCTTTTTCTATATCTTCTACCTCTACTGCTCCTTTAGCAGTCTCCACTTTTTGAGAAAGAGATACATCCTGTTGACCTTGGTCGTATGTGGGAATAATTTCTAAAGCTGCCTCAACTGCTGCTTCGTCACCGAGAGAACCAATAGAAGTAGATGGTTGTTCAGTCTGCGAACCATCCGACATACCACTTGCCCCATCTGAAACGATATCTTCTTTTTTTTTTAAAGAAGGAAAAGCTCCTCTAAATGTTTCAACGTCAGTAAATATACCATCTTGTATGTAGTCGTAAATAACATCAATCCCTTCATTTGATACTATATGAGAAAGAGTTTCTTTATCTGCTATCCCTGTATCTTCTTTTAAAACAGAAAATAATGCTTCTAAATCCTTTTCATCCATTATTATATATTTTTACTGGTTTTCATATGCATCCTTTTTAGCTTTATAGTCAGCCAGGCTTGCATCTAGGCTAGGATCATATGGGCGAAATGGTTTTTTTGCTCCACTTGTAAATCCTATATTTTTATCATACGCATCATTATATCCTCTTATTTTACTCACCCCTTTTGCTGCATTTATAATATCTTCTCTTGTAAACGGATCTGCACCATCTATCAAACCACTTTGCACTACTTTCATAATATCTGGCATTGCAGTCTGTATCTCTTGACTAACAGGAAGAACAAAGCTCTCTCCATACTTAGGGTCTATCTTAAATAATATGTTATCGTATTCCCTCCCCATCTTATACATATCAGGTAATTTGTTGTAGTCTACACGCTGCATACCCTTAATTGTAGCCTTAAATGGATTTCTTTCTTGAGCTGTATTTTTGTCATAAAAGTTACCTAAGTATGTTTCTTCTACATTGTCAATAAATTTTCTAGAATTTGTTTCATCGTTAAGAGAATCAAATTTATCAAGCTTACCCCAAGCGACTGTTGGCTTAGTAGAACCTGTTGCCCCTGTTTTCGTAATCACCATATCATCCATAGAGATGTATGCTTCTTTAGTAGGAGTGGATCGTAAGTACATATCTGATGTTTGACTAGTATATAATCCTGGCTTGTTAGGGTCTAGATATTGGTATACAGGTCTTTTGGCAACATCTAAAACTCCTGTTGCTTCTATCATCTCATCATAAAATACTTGATACTGATCGCTTACAGTAGGAACTGTTTTATTAAACATTAATGCATCTGCAATCTCTTGATTTGTGCTACGCTCCCAATCATTTAACATTGTTCTTCTTGATCCATCTTTCATCACAGCAACTAAGTTTGCAACACCACCTACCTCCTCAAACTCTAGTGTTTTGACGTTTTCAGGGTTTCTGTTTGCAAATTTTTGCAATGCAAGTTTTTTCGTGTCTGGGTCACCTTCAATAAGCTCCTTTAACCAAACACTATATGATGTTATTTGCTTTTTAGCACCATCCCTGTCTCTTTTGTTTTTAGGATCATACGTTCTTGGAGGTGTCGGTCTTTTAACCTGAACACCTGACTCTAAGTACTTCTGATCTAATCTTTGCTTGATTCCTGTAGATATTGCAGAGCCTATATGCTCTTCTTGACTTTTTGTCAACTTAACAGCAGGTATACCACTAGCAGGATCTTTTTCTAAAAGAATCATCTCCTCATTGTTCTTGGCAACCTCTGGGTCAAATGTAAAGTCATAAGGCTTGCCATTAGTGGCATTCCCAACATAGTCTGTCAGTACAGAACTAGCATTATATTTATTTGCTAAAATATTTGCTATCTCTCTTCTTTCAGCTTCTTTATAAGAATCAACCAACTTCTGTTGGTCTGGACTTAAATTTTTATACACGACCTCAGATGTGGCATCAGCTATGCTTATTGTTTTATATTGATCTGAAGCCTTGTCAAAATATTGGATTGTTTGCTCTCTTACACCAAATCTTTTTGCTATATCATCCATCTTGCTCTCCACATCAAACCTATTTAAATCTAAGCTTACAAAGTTATTTAGCTCATTTATAGTGAAGAAATCCTGTGGCTTTTCACCCATCTTATATATATATTCTCCAGGTTTCTCTTCGACCATTTCTTTTTTTGCTATACTAACTTGAAAGTTTGTTGGATTTATATAAACACCAGAGTTGTTAAAATTAGCAAAACCTTCTGTCATCTTAAATAAAGTTTGCTCTAATTTCATAGACTCCTCTTTCGACATCCTTTCTGCCTTTCTCCCAAACTCTTCTTGGAATTTTTTAGCTACCGTAAAAACACCTTTTGTTCCTTGCTTTAAATTCTCTCTTTGTAATAAATAGTCCTTTACCTTTAACTGCCCTGACTTTAATAATCTATCCTGCATAAGTCTTGCACTTGTAGCATCCCCTGCAAAATTTGTGATAAAATCAGTAGCACCCTTGTGCATTCCTGTTGGTGCATTTGCTAGTGTCTCGCCATATGCTGTAGACGCATCCTCTAACTCTTTCTTTAAGGTCTCTCTTCTTACAACTTCCTCTTGAAGCATATCGGTAATATCCTTACCGATCTGAGACCAATCAACATAGCTTCCTGCATCTCTTTCTGCGTATCCGTAAAATGTTCCCATTCTTAGTA
>Ga0070751_1000981_pt1 | contig 17281 bp, 12 predicted proteins | sample VirMetDEL_Aug_28_FD_78514 | JGI IMG/M metagenome (GOLD analysis project Ga0070751, IMG submission 78514) | Aqueous microbial communities from the Delaware River and Bay under freshwater to marine salinity gradient to study organic matter... | ecosystem: Environmental > Aquatic > Marine > Coastal...
GAGACTGAAGACATCGCCGCAGAGGCAAAAACTGAGATTGCAGAAAAAGCCACGACTTTTCCAGGCGCTCCTGATTGGGTTAAGACGCCAGAGGATTATGAAAACTGGCTGCGCTCTAAATCAGCTAAGGCAGGTTTTGCATCCACAGTAAAAACATCTCCAACCGGGTTAGGCCCAACCTTGATGACCGAAGGTGTTAAAGTGACTTCGCTCTCAGGCTAATGGCAGAGTACGGTAAAAAGGGCAAACGGCCCGATCCAGAAGCGATCATTCGACGCTGTAAGGATCTAAAGAATAAGCGTGAGAACTGGGACAACATATGGGACGAGGTCGCGACGTTTGTTCTGCCGACCCGTGCCGACTTTGTTACCAAGCGCGCCTACGGCGACAAACGCGACGAGGATATTTATGACTCGACCGCGATCACGTCTAACCAGACCCTAGCGTCCGGCCTGCACGGCGCCCTGACAGCGCCCAGTGGTCGCTGGTTTCATATCCGCTACCGTGATGAAGAGCTAAACAACGACGACGCTGCGATGGAGTGGCTTGAGGATTCGGTCGATCGAATCTACAAAGCCTTAGAAGAATCTAACTTTAATTCCGAAGTCAACGAGCTGTACTTAGACCTTTGCTGTTTCGGTACCGCAGCCATGCTGGTCGAGACCGATAAAGCCGACAATCAGGACTCGCTCAACTTTCGCACGGTTCATCTTTCCGAGATTGCGGTTGCCGAAAACGTCGACGGCAAGGTCGACACTATATATCGCACGCTGAAGTTCTCTGCTCGCCAGGCGAAACAGCTGTTCCCAAAAGAAGACCTGGGCGAATCAATCGAGCGCGCGCTTGAAGATAAGCCAGACAAAGAGTTTGAATTTATCCACGCCGTATATCCGCGTGACGGCGTTGTGGCGATGGACCTTGCGAAAGGTGTCGATCGCCCGTGGGCGTCGTGCTGGGTGCAGGTCAGGGATAAAAAACTTATTAAAGAAGACGGCTATTATGAGTGTCCGTGGATGGTGCCGCGCTGGTCGAAACTGTCCGGCGACGTCTATGGATTCTCGCCTGCCATGATGGCGCGAGCGGACATTCGCACTCTTAATGCTGCCAAGCTGTTTGAGATGCGTGCTTGGGAAAAGACAATTGACCCGCCGACACTTGCAGCCTACAACGGCATCATCGGTGATCTGCGTCTTGATCCTGGCGGTCTGACTTACGTCCGCGACATCAATGGTGTGCGTCCGATGCAGAACGGCACGCAGTGGCAGGTCAGCCAGATCAAGTCGAGCGAGTTGGTATCCAGCATCCGTCGCGCGTTCTTTAATGATCAGCTGCAGCTGCACGAAGGCCCGAACATGACCGCAACCGAGGTCCGGGCGCGCATGGAGCTGATGCAGCAGATCTTAGGCCCGGTGGTGGGTCGACTCCAAAGTGAATTTCTAAACCCGTTGATTCAGCGCGTGTTTATGCTGATGTTCCGCGCCGGTATGTTTCAGCAGCCGCCGCAATCACTCTTGGATGGCGGTAACAAGCTCGACGTCGAATACGTCTCGCCGTTGGCGCGAGCGCAGAAGATGGAAGAAGTGTTTGCCGTGGAACGCTGGATCGGTCAGCTGGCGCAGATGGCACAAATCAATCCGATCGTTATTGACGTCGTGGATTTTGAAAACATCGGTCGGATGATGGCGAAACGTCTTGGTGTGCCGGCAGAGGCCATCAAGTCGATGGAGCAGATGCAAGAACTAAAAATACAACGACAAAGAGAACAGCAAGCCCAGGAACAACAGATGGCGCAGATGATGGCCCTGCAACAAGCCCAAGGCGCCGCGCAGACGGCTCAGGGAATTGAGCAGGCCGGTCAGGAGAACGTCGCTGGTGTGATTGCTGGTCTACAGCAAGGATGATCAATCAAAAAGATTTTATAAATAAATGGCGCAAGATCATGGATTCGCCTGACGGCGAATTGGTGATGGCAGCGTTATTCGAGCAGTACATTTTGCGTACTTCTCACACCCCTGGAGATCCATACCAAACGGCTTTTAATGAAGGTCAGCGGGATGTGGTCAATTTTTTAATCAATCTAGTCCGCGAGGATAACTAGTTATGAGCGAAGAAGCCGCAGCAGCAACAATAATGACCGAAGCGCCAGCAGAGGCGCCTCAAGAAAACACAGCAGTTGGCAGCTGGCGAGAGTCACTGCCCGAAGCCATACGCGAGGCCGGCGCACTGCGCGACATTCCTGATGTCGCTACGTTAGCTAAGGCTTACACCGACGCGCAGTCGTACATAGGACGCAGCATCCGCATTCCTGGTGAGGATGCAGGCGAAGACGTCTGGAATGACTTTAACGCCAAGCTGATGAATGTGCCTGGCATGGGTCGGTTCCCTGGTGACGATGCGACGCCAGAAGAGTGGGACGCCTTTTATGCTCGCGCCGGTCGACCTGGTTCTGCAAATGACTACCGTATTGGTAACGAAGGGCGCGCCCTGGACGATGCCGAGCAAGCGCTGCTTGAGAAGCTGCATGAGCTGGGACTTAACAACAATCAGGCGAATGGCCTCGTGGATTGGATGAACTCCGGCGTCCAGGAAAACAACAACATCGCCGAGCGCTCTCAGGCCGAAGCATTGTCGCAGCTGAAGCAGGATTGGGGCCAGGCGTTTGACGTAAAGATTCAGGATGCCAGGGCCGCGCTTAATGTTTACGGCGGCGAAGAGCTGGCGCGTGAGCTGGAGGCTACCGGCCTTGGCAACAATGTTGCGCTGGTCAAAGCGTTTGCAGAGATCGGTCGCGGGTTTTCTGAAGATCCGGCTATGGCAGTTGGCGATCGAAGCCAGCTCGGTGTGACGCCTGCAGAAGCGCGTCACCAGATCGATGAGATCCTGTCTAACCCTGCGCATCCTTATAACGATGCCAACAATCCCGGCCATGACGCCGCGATTGAAAAAGTTTCAAAACTTTATCAGGCGGTTTACCGTTCTGATGATAAGGCCGAACCCGATATGTTTGAACGGAGGCTTGGCCTCGGGTAGCGCGTAAGCGTCCGAACCTTATGACTAGGTAGGTCATCGCCGACGGGCGTTAAACGCAGATGAGTCCGTAAGGGTAGCTCCTCGAAAAAAGACGGCCGGCATTAGCCGGTTTTTTTTATTGCTTTTTAAGAGGATTACATCATGGCCTATTCAGGCGGTAATTGGTATGCACAACAGTATCAAGATGCTGTTATGCAACTTGCCCAGCAGCAGGGTAGTAAGCTGCGTCCGTTGGTCTTTTCTAAGACCGCAAACAGCGAGAAAGTAAACTTCGAGCGGCTTGGTGCAACGGCTGCCGTAGCAAAAACGACTCGCTACACCGCAACTCCAAACGTCGAGATGACTCACGATCGACGTGTTGCAACGCTGTCCGACTACCATTGGGCGACGATGCACGATTGGACGGACGACGTTCGCATGATCGTCGACCCGAAGGGTGCGTACACCAAATCCGGCGCGTGGGCGATGGGTCGTGCAATCGACGATCTCATCATCTCTGCCGCTACTGGTAGCGCGACCGACGGTGCGGGTTCGAGCGTTGCGTTCACGGGCGCTCAGACTGTTGCGGAAGCTGGTACGACCGGAATGAACTTGGCGAAGATTCTCGAAGCCAAGAAAATTCTGGACGAGAATGAGGTCGAGAACGAAGATCGATACTTCGTGCTTGGCTCGCAGGCTTTGCAAGACCTGCTTAATGTGACTGAAATCAAGAGTGCCGATTACAACTCCGTTAGACATTAGCGGCATAAAGCAGAAATGCTTTATTGAAAACTCTGTGAATTGCTGGGAACTCTCTTAGAGACAATCAGCAGCGAAGCCCCGCAAGGGGAACGTCCAACGACCATCCCGAAAGGGAGTAGGCCCAAGTGGGCCGAAGCGCAGAGCGCCCGAAAGGGTGATGAGATGGTCTGCTCTTACAGGCGACTGTAAGCAGCCGAAAGGCGGCTTGAGGGTTAGCGTCCTCAAGTGAACAAAAGGTAAGGCACTGGTAGAAGGTCAGATTGACTCCTACCTTGGTTTCAAGTTCGTTCGCAGCGAGCGTCTGGCAAAAAACACCAACATCCGTGATTGCATCGCGTTCCAGAAATCTGGTCTCGGTCTTGCCATCGGCAAAGACATGGTGACTAAGATCGATGAGCGTCCTGACCTGTCCTATGGATGGCAGGTTTACATGGCTTGGTCGATGGCGGCCACCCGTGTCGAAGATGCGAAAGTTGTGAAGGTGCAGGCTTACGAAGCTCCGTAAGGCTAATACCTTCTCTCCTGGGGATTGGCCGGCCTTCGGGCCGGCCTTTTCTTTATGAATAGAAACTACAGAAAGGAATACGACGAGTACCACGCCACGCCAGAGCAAAAGAAACGACGAGCATCGCGAAACGCTGCGCGTCGAATGATGCAGGCAGCTGGCAAAGTGAGAAAGGGCGATGGGAAAGATGTTGATCACAAAGACCGTGATCCGCAAAACAACTCGCGCAGCAATCTGCGCGTTACCTCAAAGAAACAAAATAGAGGATGGCGTAAAGGGGCTTAATGGCTACCAGCAAACTATCTATTATTAACGACGCATTGACGTTGTTAGGCGCGAATCGCATCACGTCGCTGACTGACGGCAGCACAGAGTCAGCGGTTATGAACCAATTGTTCGATAGCGTACAAGACGCTGTCTTGCGTGCGTATCCTTGGAATAGTGCTACCTACAGACGGCAGCTTGCAGCGTCCACGGATACGCCAGTGTTTGGCTACAGCTACAAATACCAACTACCGACAGATCCATATTGTCTGCGTGTGTTGGAGATGAACGAAACCACGACGTTGGACGTTTGGCGGGTCGAGGGACGTTTCCTTCTTACGGATGCCGGCACCTGCAAAATTCGTTTTATTGGTCGCCCAGATTCGCTTGGCGAGATCGATAGCTTGTTAGCGCAAGCTTTAGCAGCTCGCCTGGCGGCTGACGCTGCCTACACCCTGGTGCAGTCGAACAACCTGTCTCAGCTTATGTATCAGCTTTACGCCAGCAAGCTGGCCGAGGCACAGGCGATCGACCAGATCGAATCCTCTAGGGATCATTTCAAATCGACACGGTTTGAAGAAGTCAGAAACAACGCGCTTGGCACGGGTATTCGATTCGGGAAGGCGTACTGGTAAATGGCGCGCACCCACGCCATTCAAACCGACTTTCTTACCGGTGAAATTTCTCCCATCCTGCATGGCAGGGTAGACGCGGAGAAATACGCGAATGCTGTCGAGACCTGTGAAAACTTCATTATCAATATGCACGGCGGCGTCGAGAGGCGTGGCGGTACGCATTTCGTTTCTGAAGTAAAAGACTCAACCAAAAAAGTTCGCTTGATTCGGTTTGAGTTTAACCGAGAGCAGGCATACATCCTTGAGTTTGGCGATCTGTATGTCCGGTTTTACACACAGAACGGACAGATTCAGTCTAGTGGTTCAGCCTACGAGATCGCATCGCCGTATACCGAGGCGCAGCTTGCCGAGCTGCAGGTCGCTCAGTCCGCTGACACGATGTATATCGTGCATCCCGACGTCGCACCGTACAAGCTTACGCGCATTTCCAACACCAACTGGACGCTAACCGCGCCGACATTTACAGCACCTAAATGGAACGTGACTGATAAATATCCGCGCGCTGTGTCTTTTCATCAGCAGCGTCTTTGGTTTGGAGGAACTGCAGGCAACCCGCAAACGCTGTATGCCAGCAAGACCGATGACTTTGAAAACTTTACTGTCGGGTCATTGGCAGATGACGCTCTTGAATACGTCATTGTGTCCTACAAGCTGAACACGATTCAGTGGATGTCCTCAAGTGGTTCCCTCCTGGTCGGCACCAGTGGCGGCGAGTTTAAGGTGTCCAGCGGTAACGATGCACTGACGCCCACCAACGTCCAGGTTACGCGACAAACTTCTTATGGTGGCAAAAACATCCAGCCTCGTCACATCGGTTATCAGACCCTGTTTGTAACTGCTACCGGTACTGCGATTCGATCCTACGAGTACACCTGGGCGTCCGATAACTATGAGTCTGAGGATCTTTTGTTCCTAGGTGAGCATATCGGAAAAAAAATTGTTAAAGAGATGGCGTATCAGATGCACCCGGACAGCATTCTTTGGTGCGCACTTGATGACGGCACCCTGGCTGGCCTGACCTACGATAAGTCGCGCAGCGTCGCGGGATGGCATCGCCACACCACGGACGGCTTGTTCGAGTCTGTTTCGGTAATACCGCAAACGTCGGTCGACCAGGTATGGGTCGTTGTAAAACGAACAATTGGCGGCACCACAAAACGATATGTGGAGTACCTTGATCCTAACCTCCATGTTGATTCCGCGCTGACGTATAGCGGCGCTGCAATCAGCGGAATCACCAGCGGTGGCTTATCGCATCTTGAGGGTAAAGAGGTAAGCATCCTTGGTGACAATGCGGTTGTCCCGAACGATACCGTGTCGAGCGGCAACGTCTCCTTCGGTGGCTTCTCGGTGTCAGAAGCATCAATTGGCCTACCGTTTGTCAGTACCATCAAAACGCTGCGCGTAGAAGGCGGCAACCCGTCAGGCACGTCACAAGGCCGGCGTAAACGATGGAATGAAATTTACGTTCGCTTGTATGACTCTTTCTTTCCCAAGATCAACGGCATTCGGCCACCGGTCAGAACACCGGCAACCGGGATGGGTACCGCAGAGCCAAAAACAACAGGCGATGTGCGAATTCACAATGAGGGTTACGACCTGGACGGACAGATTACGATTACCCAGGACTTGCCTGGGCCAACGCATTTGCTTTCCATCTTTGGAACGCTGGGTGTAGGAGGCGGCTAAATGGATCCAGTAACCGCGTTTCTTGTAGGCGCCTCAATTGTCCAGGGACTTTCAGGCGCATCAGCTGGAAGAAAAGCAGCTAGGCGTGCTTTAGAGGTGGGTTCGTTAAACGCTTCTGACCTTCGCGAGGTGGCTGGAGCTAACGCATCTGAGATTGAGCGCATTGGCGCTTTGAATGCCGGAGCCATCCTTGGCGCCGCTGATGTCAACGCACGCAGCATTATTGATGTTGCCGAAGCAAACTCTCTGGCAATTCTTGATGCCACAATCGAAAACATTGATCTTGCAAAGACTGAAAATGTCGAGATGCTGCGTCGTCACATTAAGCAGGATCAGGCACTACAAGGCGAAATCAGAGCGCGTACCGGCGCCAGCGGCATTCGAGTCGACCAAGGTTCCCCGCTTGAAGTCTTAGCGGATTCTGCGATTGATGCCTACAACGAGCGCTACTACTTAGGCACGATCGGCGTTAAGCAGATTGATTCGATGGCGAATGAGGGTATTCGTCGGGCTGATCTCACCATGCTGGATGCTACGCAGCGCGCACAGACCATGATGCAGGTAGCCGGTATGCAAGCCTACGTTACTCAGGAAGAGGCTTCCGCTAACGCTCGAATTATGGTTCGTGACGCGGAAGCAAACGCGGCATCGATGGAGCGCGGCGCTGGTCTTATTGCTTCAAGTATGCGCGCCCAAGCGACTGCAACCCTTATTGGGTCTTTAGTCCAAGCTGGAGGCTACTACGCGCAATACGGTGGTGGCGGTGGCAGCACAACCGGTACAAGCCTTAGCTCGTTAAGCGGTTACGGAGGCTCGTCAACTGGCCTTAGCTCAGGATTTTAATTCGTATAACTATGCGCATACCAAAATTTCAATACACGACTAGTCCATCAACTAGCCGGGCGCAAGTAACTCCTGTTTTACGCTCTGCGCCCACAATGGTCACCCCGGTGCTACGCAATCCGCAAGCCTATATGCGCGATCCGCGAGCGGGTCAGCGTAATGTGCAGCTTGAAGCCCAGGCCGTATTAGATCAGGCAAAGCCTATGCAGGCGGCGTTCGATGGACTGCTAAAACTTGGAGAGGTATTTGCAAAGGCAGATCTTGATGAGCAGGTAGCAACTGCTACATTAAATTTTAAACATAAAGGCGACGCCTCGGTGTCTGCTCTCAAAGATATGCCTTTAGCTAAGACATATACTGAAGAAGATTTAATTACGGGAGCGGTAGTCACTAAATACGACCCAACGCACAGCAAATCCTTTGAGTCGTTTCAGGCCAGGTTAATGACCGATCGGCAAGCGATTGCCGATACATTGCCGTTCGCTGCTCGTTCTACTTTCTTGTCAGGTACAGCCTCGTACACAGCATCACTGCTGACAGAAGCTGCAGCGGTTAATCAAAAGCAACACATTGAGTACCTGAAGGGAAAAGCGTTGCTCGCTTTTAATGAGTTGGATTCTCTAGCAGATGTAGATGAATTCGCCAATCAAAGCTGGGTGCAAGCGGTTCTCAGCGGGCAAACGATTGCCGACCAAGTTAAGAAACGCAAAGAGTTATTGTCGGTCGATCACTATGGTAACCGGATCGTTAGCGTAGCCGATGAAGATCCCAGCGCTATTGATCAACTCAAAGAAATTAAGAAAGAGTTGAACGACGGTGTTATTCCTGACTTTGTGACGCAAGACGGTACTTTGGTTAGCGGGGTCGTTAGTGATTTTTGGTCGCAGCTTGAGTCAAAACAGAAAATTGATCTTATGGCAAAGATCGATTCAAAGATTGATGGCTTAAACAAGATGTACAAACAAAATCGCCAAGATTTTGTTGATGAGCTGTATGTCAGGATTACACGCGACGCAACTCAATTTAATGAAGATTCGTTTACAGAAATGCTAGAAGACAAACGAATCGACTCTGGACAATATAAAGACGCGGTAGCGCTTTGGCGAGAAGCTTCTTCCGACGGAGGCCCAAAAATATCTGACGCGGCTACGCTTCTTTCTTACGAAGACAATTTGTCTTCCGTAACCAGGACAGAAATCATCGGCGAAAGCGCTCTGACGATAGACGATCGTAGAGCCTTGCTGGAAAAGAAAAGAAAGTTAGAGCGCGACCTGCTCCAATGGGATTCTGCGAGCAACCCGGTAAGCAATAAAGGCAACTTAGCGGTCAAGATGCTTGCGGAGTTCTACGGTATTTCTCCAGAAGGATCTGTCAGTTTTATTAAGAGCGCAGAACAACTTAAAAAGGAAAAAGAGTATTTTAGGGTCCGTTATCAGGAAATGGAGGAAGCCATTACTAATAACCCCGACATACCGCCAGAGCAAAAACCTGCCGCCGCCTTAAAGTTTGTTCAAGACCATATCAACAGGATGTTGAGTTCTCAGTCTACGCCTGCAGCAGCGCAAGCAAAGTCGTCTTCGGATGCGGCACAAGCAGCGCAAATTATCGGGAAGGTTGATCCTGGCAACGCTGGAATGACGTTAGAAGAGTTTGTAGAGCTTCCAGAAAGTGCGACCAAAAAACGAACTATTGAGGAATTAAAGAAAGAAGGCATTGAGATTCCATCGCGAAAAACACCGGCTCCCGATGAGCCTGACGATGCTACTTTGATTGAAGAAAATTTATACGATCTGTGGACTTCGCCGTAGCTATAAGAATGTCAGATATAAATAAAGAAATACGTTCGCAAGCCCTCAACGCAGAGGCGCGCCGTGCTGACCGCGAGAAACATTTTGATTTAGTGTTTAAAGCGCATCAGAACAAAACTGAAAATTTTGTAGATGAGCAACTGGTCATAGATCCTGATTGGGTCCACTCTAGTAAGGTGTTGTTTGAGTGGAATGAGGGTAGGCCGTTTGAGGGTGATGATAGGTTAGCAGCGGAATACGGTTACAACGAGCTGGCAAGGTTTAATAACAAATATTTCAACTCTTCTGAACCCTGGTCTGAAACTGACTCTCGTGAACTGCTAGATCATATGATGCGTTTAAAAAACGCCGGTGATCATCAAAAGGTCGCATTTTCTTATTTGCATGAAGTCTTTGACCAGAAAGACCCGGCTGTTTCTGGATTCCACAATATTTCAAAGCAGGTCGCTGCCAGCCCATCGGATATTTTGACGTCAGCAAGTTTGGTTGACCGATACAGCGGCAGGCAGTCTGCAAAGAACAGCGCCAAATATGTATCTCGGCGTCTTGCTAGAGATGTCATGGCAACCCGCATGGGTGAATTCTTACCGCAAGACGAGATACTTTTTGATGAATCAGATGCAGCGTTGCTTGACGACATTGAAACGCTTTATCCAACCGGCGGGGAAAGACAGCTTTCCGGCAATTGGCGCGAGGACTTTGGATTCCTTGGTAGTGCAGCGTCTGTCGCTCTTGGTTTAGCTAAGGGTATCTACGAAGGTGTGCCGGCTGGTATTCAAGGAATATTGGACTTAGGCGCCGACCTAGATTCTAAGATGCCTCTAGGAAAAGTTGTGTGGGGCCGTGGAAATGGGATTGAGTGGGTATCTCCTGACGACCCGAATTATCAAAACGCTCCGTCAATCACAATTGCTGGGGCTGATGCATTCACCGCCGATGAGGTTGATCCAAACATCCCTAACGGAGAAATCATCGCTAAAGAACTGGCAAAAGGTTTAACGCAATTTATAACAGTGTTTAGCCTCGGGGGTGGCCTCGCTGGACAAATGGCACGAGGTCTGGCTGCTGGGGCGCTTGCCGATGCGACATTCGACCCTCAAGCCGGGAATCTTTCTACCGTTTTAAAAGAATTCGGTGTTGAGAATGAACTGGTTAATTTCCTAGACAGTCAGGTTGGAGAGGACGCAACTCCTGAAGAAAGGCTTGTAGCCCGAACTAAGCAGGCTTTCGAGGGCTTAGGACTTAGCGCCTTAATTGAACCATTCATCATAGCTGTAAAAAGAGCAAAAGATATGGGCGCTGGGCCAGCAGTGAAGTCAATGCTGCAAGATGCCGGCGATGCTTGGATGTCTTTGGTTCCTGCCCCTGGTCAGCTAAACATGGGTATTGGTACTACTGGCGGCGCGACCGGGAAACGTGTCGGCACTACTGGTCAGTATGTCGGCGCACCGGCCGGGATAACTACTCCACAAAGCCTCGCAGGTCTAACGCGCAGAGTTACAGAGTTAGTAAAAGAAGGTGAGGCGGGTCGTTATTGGTACGAGCGCAGCGGTGAATCAATCATGCGCGCTGTAAATAACGATCCGGTTGAAGCTGAAAAGATTGCTCAATTGATTGGAATATTTAGCTCTAATACGCCGGTTGAAAACAATATGCAGTTTGCGCTGCAAGCATATTTTCAACACAAGGCGGGAATGCCAATTCGGTCTGGGATGTTCCCAACAGCGATGAGTAAAAAAGCTGAAGCTGTTCTTAATGGCACTCCCTGGGAAGGAAGAAAAACAAATAACTTTTATAACAATCTTATGAGAGTTATTGATCCGTCCCGTGACCAGGGCGTAACCGTCGATGTATGGATGATGCGTGCGTTTGGGTATGACAAAGATTCACCCACAGAGGCACAGTACGATTTTGTCGAGAAAAAGGTTAATGAAATCACTGCTCGGTTTAATGAGAACCTAGCGCCCGGCGATCAACCTTGGGAGCCTCAACAAACGCAAGCAGCCATTTGGGTGGCAGCTAAGGCTAAAGAGCCTGTTAAGGGCAAGCCAGAAGGCATCGGTATAGAAGCGGCCAAGTTTGATTACGCAGATGCAATGGATGCAATGCGTCTCCAAGTTAGCTGGGAGAGCATACCTGGGAGAACGGCGACCCATCTGCCAGAGATGTTTGACGCTCCGTATGCGCAGCAGGTTGAATACCATGTAGCAATCTCTAAAGCATTCCTTGACGATGATGGCGCCGACATTGTCGCCAAGCGTCTTGGAATACTCTCCCCTGGAGATTTTGAGGCACCAGGCTATTTTGAAGGAAAGGTCAGTCCTGGATCTCAAACCGAGGTTATAGCGCCGCGTCAGTATAAGGGGCCAACCTATGGAAAAATTGATGCCTCTATAGAAGATTTAATTAATCGATACGCCGCTGTTCGCGGGGTGTTAATGAAGCAGGACGGAGTCGCCTGGCATCGGCCGTTCTGGAAGTCCACTAAGAAAGACCAAGACGGCGCCGAAATCAATATTGGCAGGCCATTTACTGAAGAAGAGGTTGCCGAGCTGGCGCAACGTGTTGCCGAAAAAGTGGGGCATACCGAGTTCAACCCAATAAGCACCAGAGGCGGGGTCAGATTGATAAATTTTGAGTATATGCAGCCTGGTCAAAATCCCGACGGTTTGGGTAATCTTGATTTTCAAAAAGTGGTAATGGAAGTGATGACTGAGGTAGAATGGGAAGTCGAGTTTGTTATAGACCGATTTGCTACTCAGTCAAATTATTTAGCTAACAACTGGTCAGAGGCACCTAATGGCGAAGGGTATATCCAGAACAGCTCCAAAGGACAGTCCGATATTCTCGGGCAACTTCGTAATATCATCTCGGAACTCCAACCGAGGATCGACGATGTCGACAGAGACTTCGCCGAGCGATATGGCTGGACAATCAATGACGCAATCAACACCGACTTCGGGAGCGTCGAATAATGGCAATTCAAAGCCCACTGGATCTAAATCAGACTGATCAGATCCCCGCTCCAGATGACCCACTAGCGGTCACGCAACCAACCCAAGAAGCCCCGGTCGATGCCGGGGCTTCTGCTTTTCAGGCGCCAGAAATTTCACAGCCGCCTGCTTCTCCTTTTATAGAAGAAGACAAATACCTTATGGCAATGGGTCCAGGTCTTGCGCGTGCTTTAAGAAGCTTCAAGATGAAGCGACAGGCCGTACCGGAAGAGCCGTCGATTCGGATTATTGAGAAAGCCTTAAAACCAAATATTGATATTAACAATACGCCGTGGATTGAAGATCCCCGATTGTTGAGCGAGCAAGAGGCTGGTGAACTGGCAAAGCGAAGAGCGCAAGAGCTAATCGATTCCGACCTTTCGGATTTCGACACCACGCAAACGCATCAGCTCAACATGAGGGCGATAAACACAGAAGAGCAGGTAAAAGCTGTTCAGGCGCAGCTGTCCGAGGCGTACCAAAAAGAAATTGATGCCGCACGCGGCGGCGTTGTTGAAGATGACGTACTGAGATCGTTTGCTAAGGATTTGGAAACAGATCCAGAGTTTATTGCTAAGTTCTTTTCTAAAGGCATGGTTAAAGGCGCGAGTGTTTCAGCACAAGCCTTGGCCTCTAAAAGAATCATGGAAGCTTCTGCGACTCGACTTAAGCAGTTAGCGGCACAGATCGTCGACGGTAGTGATTCAACCCAGGTCAAAGCTGAACTCTTGTATCAATGGGACTTCCATCGCCAGTGGACCGCGCAGTTCATGGGACTGCGAGCGGAGCTTGGTCGAGGTATGCGCGCGTTGCGTGGCGATGTGAGCGCATTAAATGTCGTGAGTCCGACCCAGGCTCAAAAAGATCGTATGCAGGAGTTAGTGAAAACTTGGGGCAACGCTGTTGATGTGAACCAACTTGCAGATCAAATACACAGCAGTAAAACGCTGCTTGGTGTTAATAAGATTGTTAAGGCTTCTGAATCAAAAATGAGTCGCTGGGGCGGGGCTATATCAGAAGCATTTATTGGCTCTTTACTATTTGGCATCAAAACAGCGATTGCCAATACCGTTGGGGGAGTACTAATGACCACTAAAGGGCCGTTCGAAGTAGCCCTGGCAGCACGGCACGGTAGAAACCTCCCAAGTGAAGCGGACCGCGTTTTTATCGGAGAAGCGCAAGCAATGTTGTTTGGGATGTTTAGTTCCTTTACGGATGCGCTTGGAGCGGGTTGGCATACGTTAAAAACTGGCGAGCAGTACGGTGGCGTCGGAAAATTTGAAATGAGCCAAGGCAGGGCGCTTACTGCCGAAGCGCTTAACGTAAGCGGATTAACCGGCGATGTAGTTAACGTGATAGGTAGTATCGCGCGCATTCCAATGGAACGAGTTCTCGGTCCTATGGATGCGTTTATTAAACGCTTAAACGAAGGCGGTGCTTACAACCAGTTAGCTTTTCGCGAGGCTATGAAAGCTCAAATGCTTGAAGGCCTTACTGACGAAGAAACTTTAAAGCGTCTTAACAGCATACTCGATGATCCAGAAGCATTTCGACCAGGAATGTTAGATGAAGTCGTCGATTACGGTTTGTACACCACTTTTCAACGACCTCTTGGTCCTGACGGTCGAAAGATTCAGGACGTTGTAAATAGCTGGGCGTTGCTGAAGATCATTGCGCCTTTTGTGCGGACACCGGTAAACATTCTTAAGGTCGCCTTTGCCGAAGGTACGCCATTAGCAATGTTTCAAAAAGACTTCCGTTATCGAACCATGCCAGACCCTAATACTGGCGCGCCGGCAAATATTGCGAAAGCTCAGATGGCTAGGGCAAGAATGGAAGTAGGGACTGCTATCGCCAGCTTGTTTGGAATGTATGTGGTTGCTGGGAAAATTACTGGCAGTGGGCCTAGAGATCCTGAAGCAAGAAAGCTTTTGCAGGATACCGGTTGGCGTCCTCGTTCGTTTGTTGTGACTAACGATGACGGCTCAAAAAAATACATTCCTTACGATCGTTATGAGCCGTTCTCCTTAACGCTTGGATTGATTGCTGATGCTTTTGAAGTGTTTCAAATGCATCAATATGATGATCTCGATGCAAGCACAGAGGATCGAATGCATAAGCTTGCGACAGCTATTGCTGTCTCTGTGGCTGAAAACACCGTTAACAAGACTTATATGCGAGGCGTCTTCGATGCGGTGAAGGCAGCTAATGATCCAGAGGCGTACATGGTCGATTGGGCGACAGGGGTAGCGCAAGCACTTGTTCCGGCCCAAGGGTTACGTCGAGATCTGCGAAAGGTTGATGATCCTTACCGCCGACAGGCCGAAGGTTTTCTAGAGGATTTAAAAAATAACACGCCGTTTTACTCAACCGAATTACCGCCACAGATTGATATGTTTGGCAATCCAAAAAAGTATGAGAACCCGCTGAACCCCTATGCGTTCATGGATGTCCCGACGGACTACGTTGATGAAGAGCTGCGACGCATCTTAAGTAAAACAAACAAGGCAGCTGTTAAGTACCCAGAGAAAAAACTTTACGGTTCAATTGATTTAACTTCGCAGCAGTACTACGAGTACTTATTGACGTCTCGCAAGCTCTTAAAAATGAATGCTGCGTCGACTATGTTTGCACCTGGTGACGTTGCTGAGGGGCAGACCTATTCATTTAAAGAATTTCTTTCTGAAGTTTTGATGAAGTCTGATGGATACCTAAACGCCACTGATTTTGAACGGTTTAATCAAATACGCACCATTCAAAAACAGTTTGATGAAGCTGCACAAGAAATACTTATCAGCCAACACCCAGATCTAAAAGAGGCTAGGGACAAGTTTAGGGTTATTAACCCAATGATAAGACGTGGCGGTGCTGCTGGAGTAGAAGAGGCCAAACGTCAGATACAGGCCGGAAGGCTGCAACCAGGTGCGTTAACTAAAGAAGCGATCAACTCGGTAAATTTTGGAAACTAAAAAATGACAGTAGCAACGACAACAAGCAAGGTCAGTTATACCGGAGACGGTACTAATGACACGTTCGCGTACACCTTCAAGATTTACGCTGATGCAGATCTTGTGGTGTACGTTGGCGGTGTTTTAAAAACTCTTACCACTCACTACACGGTAACAAATGCCGGCGTCGCATCTGGCGGTAACGTAGTTTTCACGACCGGCAACATTCCTGCCGCAAGCGAGAAAGTCGTTATAGCGCGCAGCCTGGCGCGTACCCAATCAAACGATTGGAACGATTACGACCGATTCCCGGCTGAGACGCTGGAAGATAGCGTCGACCGTCTCACGTTCATCTCTCAGGAGCAGGACGAAGAGGCGGCGCGGTCGATCAAGTTTGCTTTGACGGTGACGGATGTTGGCAACGTCGAGGTAACCGGCACCGCAGCTGAACGAGCCAACAAGGTGTTTGGCTTCGACAACGCCGGCAACCTAATCACAACGGTTGAGATCGGAAACTACGAAGGCAACTGGGCGACCGGCAGGGCATACGTCGCGCGGGACATTGTCAAAGACACCTCGAACAACAACATCTATATATGTATAACGTCGCACACCTCCAGCGGTGCGCAGCCGCTCTCAACCAACGCTGACTCAGCTAAGTGGGCGCTTTTGGTTGATGCGGCGTCTGCTACGTCGGACGCAGCCGCAGCTGCTGCCTCGGCCGCTGCAGCTGCCACCAGCGAAAGCAACGCGGCCACAAGCGAGACCAATGCTGGAACCAGCGCAACAGCTGCAGCCGCTTCAGCGACAGCTGCCGCGACTTCTGAAACCAACGCTGGCACGTCAGAAACAAACGCAGCTACAAGCGCGACTGCTGCGGCAAGCAGTGCCAGTGCGGCTGCGACAAGCGAGACAAACGCTGCGACCAGTGCCAGCAATGCTTCTACGAGCGAAACAAACGCGGCAGCGTCTCAGGCTGCAGCTGCGACTAGCGCAACCAACGCAGCAACGTCTGAAACAAACGCAGGGACGTCAGCGACCAGTGCATCGACCAGCGCCACGAACGCAGCGACCTCCGAGTCCAACGCTTCAACGTCAGCCACTAACGCAGCCTCAAGCGCGGCAGCATCGGCGTCATCAGCAACGGCAGCACAGGCTGCACAGGCAGCAGCGGAAGCCGCAGCAGATAACTTTGATGACACCTACCTCGGCGCCAAAGCATCCGATCCCACCGTGGACAACGACGGTGATGCGCTCACTGCAGGCGACCTTTATTTTTCGACAACGACCAACCGAATGCGCGTATACGACGGCAGCAGTTGGTCCGACGTTGCACTTGATGCGTCAACCATCGTCAGCAAGACCTCAACCACGGGTTCTGCGGAGCTGCCCACCGGCACAACAGCGCAGCGCGATGGATCACCGTCCGCAGGCTATATGCGCTTCAACACCACCGACGGATCGTTCGAGGGTTACAACGGAACGGCGTGGGGTGCGATTGGCGGTGGCGCTACCGGCGGCAATGGCGAGGAAGCGTTCATCGAACACGAACACACTATCGATGAGGACTACACCATTCAAACAGGATACAACGTTATCAGCGCCGGACCACTTACAGTCACCGGCGCAATCACAGTCCCTAGCGGATCAACTTGGGTGATCGTCTAATGAGTACTTTAAATGTAAACAGTATTTCTAGCGAGTCTGGAAGCACCGTCACTATCGGCGGCTCCGGCGATACCGTAACGCTAGGTTCGGGAGCATCCTCATCAGGTTTTGGTGTAGCGGTTGCAGGTATTGCAGGCGTTTCAACCTTTACCTCATC
>Ga0070751_1000985_pt1 | contig 17225 bp, 17 predicted proteins | sample VirMetDEL_Aug_28_FD_78514 | JGI IMG/M metagenome (GOLD analysis project Ga0070751, IMG submission 78514) | Aqueous microbial communities from the Delaware River and Bay under freshwater to marine salinity gradient to study organic matter... | ecosystem: Environmental > Aquatic > Marine > Coastal...
TGGGGACCGTAGCAGCCACGCTCGTCACGGTTCCTGAGCCACCACCGCCACCTGTGGCCCCTTCGTCAATTGGGAGCGCACGGACGGCAAGCGAGCCGTTAGCGGCGTAGTGGATAATGAAGCCGATAGGTAGGATGATGCCGGACGACGGGGCGACGTTGGTGAGGCCACCTGCGTTGGCTTGGTCGCAATACAGAATGTCGCCGTCAGCCCACGTTTCCGACACAGGCTTGAGAGCCGTCAAATCTGTGCCCTTGATTCTTCCAAGGGCAAGGGCGGCTGAGTCGCCTCCGGTCAGCACGTTTTCCTGAAGGATGCCGACAAGCACCTTTGCGTCGCCCGTTCCGCTTGCGTCCATAGCGTCAATCAGGATTTTGCCTGAAGCACCAACACTACCCACGGCCATAACCACGGTTCCTTTTGTGAGCGGGCTTCCGGTTTGGTTCTTGACCGACCATTGGAACGTCTGCCCGACGTGTGCGTGAATGCCGTTCACCGTGCCAACCGCCAAGGTCTGCTCGTTTTCGTCCCATCGGACCTCGCCCGCAATCGACACATCAGTTTCGCGCGTGGTGTCGAACTCAAGCCCCACCAAGCCGGTGACGTAATCCGTTGGGCCAAGCGCGGTGCGTGGGCTGCGATACAGGCCGGGGCTGATTTGGGAGAACGACCAAGAGCCGCGAATTGTGGGTGGCTTTGTGAGGCGAATGTCCGAGCCTTGGTCGTCGCTGTCCACAGGGCCTTTGAGCAGCACACCGTCGCCAATCGTCAATTCTTCAAGGGACAGGTAGCGGTTGTCCGGCAGAATAACACGGTGTCCTGCCGTGTTCGCATAGAACTTCATGCTGCGAATGTTGCAGATGAAATCACCGTTGTTGTAGGTGGCCGAATAGTCCACAGGGATTTGAAAGCCACCCGACGTAGCCAAGAACTCGTAAGTCGCCATACCACCGTCAAACAGGGGAATGCTCACGTCGAATGCGTCAATCCTGAACGCTTTTAGTCGGTCTTGGTCGTCCATGTCGGTTGTTGGGGACCAAGTGGCCGCACTTTGGATTGTGAGGTCGGGGAAATAGGCATAGCCGAGCGTTCCGGTGGGTGCGGCGTAATCAGGGCCAAAGTCACCGCCCACAAGGACGAGCGACGTGCCGTGCTGCCCGTCGTCAAATGTGGTAGCGGTCGAGGCCGTCATAGCAAACTCGATTGTGCCGGAATAGGACGCGCTGTCTCCGACCATGACGAAACGTGTGCCGAAGGACTTGTAGGTTCCAAAATAATTCGGGGATGCGCCATGCTCAAACTCAATGGCCTGTCCGGTTCCGGCGATTGCACCGTTGAGGAAAAGGGCCTTGGTTCGCAGGTCATTGACGAGCGTAAGCGTGTAAATAAACGAGTCTTCGATGATAACCTCGTCCACGGTCAAAGCCGACACGGGCATGGGAATGTCCCATGAGCAGCCCTGTGTGGCCGACAGGTCGAAGATAACGCGGTCGCCCGTAGTTGGGACGGCTGCGGGACTCCAATTGGCCGCTACGTTGGCCGACGTGCCGGTCGTGCCAAGCCAAGTGTAGTCCGTCATTAGCCATCAACCCGCGTCTTCGTTGCTTTGAAGACGAAGGCCGAGCCACCCTGTTCGCTGATAAGAGCGAGCAATTCGTTGGCTCGTTGCTGATACGCCCTTAACTGCGCGTTCAAACGAATGTCGTTTTCCCGCTTCTCACCTTCGTTATCAACATAGGAGGGAATGGTGTCCACAAGAACCTGAAGACAGTCTGAAACGACCAAGGCTTTGATTGCTGCTTCCTGTTCGGTTTCCGTCACCGCGTTGGTGGTGTCGGTTGGGAGGAACGTGGCGTTGCGCGACGCCTTGTTCACCTGAATTGTTCTCAGGGTGATGTATTCTGAAATGGTGGCGTCATTCAAGCCACGCGGACGGCCGAGAAGGTCACGAATCGTGTCCGTAGTGACCGTCATTCCTCTTCACCCACCTTGTCCTCAGGCCACCGTTGGTTGAAGTCCCTTGGAACGTCAAGAATCGAAGCGTCATTTGGAGGTTCCGCACACCTGCCTAACACAAAGACCAATTTTGTTTCGACAATCATGCGAGCCATGCGCGAATCGGGCATCCAAATGGTGTCCTTCGTTTCAATGAGCGTCACCGGATTTTGAGGTGCGCGGGATGCAGGCTTCGCAAGTCGGACAAGCCAACCGTTGCGACTGAGCCAATGCTCAAGCCGATGCTCAAGGTCAGCGACCTTTGCGCCTTCAGGGACGGGGATGCCCCGCCGGTTCAGTTCCTTAACGAGAGCGGCTTTGCTCAAGTTCAGGCCACCTTCACGGCAAGCACATACACGTCAATGACCGGGGCGTCGGAGGAAGCCGCGTCGGTGTGCGTCACCTTGAGGGTTCCGCCCGCCGCGATTTCGACCTTGGTGTCGTCCATCTCGCCCGCAGCCGCACGGGTGTTCGCACCGCCGGACACGTCGATGGCGTCGCTGATTGCGTCGCTACCGTTGAAGACTTGGAGGGTGTCGCTCGCCGCGCCCGCTGCTCGGAGGTAGCAGAACGCGTCAATCACGCGCACCTTCTCAGCCATCGTCAAGGACGTGTTGGACGTGCCGCTGCCCGCCGTGCTGAGGTGGAACACCATGAGGGGACCACCGGCTGCTCCGTCCTCACCAACGAGGCCGAGGTGCTTTGACTCAACGAATCCTTGCATCTTGCGGTTTTGCGCCATCTTGTTCACCACCTGTATTCTTTAGACTCGCGCGTCAGAATCAAATGACGCCGGTAATCTTGCAAATCCGGTTGTTCGTGCCGCTCGACGCACCGTCTTGGTGTTCGTGAACGACCGCACCCATGTAGCCGGTCAAGAGCCAATCGTAGCCAACACCGGGGAGGCGGGTCAGTTCGGTTTCTTGGAAGCCGGGGCCGTTGTAGCGGAAGAACTCAGCCGTTTCGCTGCCGGGGATGAGCAAGAGCGCATCCGAGCCGAGCGCAGCGGTCGAGTGGCCGCCCGTGTAGTCGCGGGTGTAATACACGGTGAGGTTGGCGACGCGGCGCAGGTGGTCCGCGAGGCTCTCCACGACGTTCCCGTAAAGTTGGGTGTTCAGGAGTGCGCTGCGGGTGGAGGCAGGGAGAATCAGGGCCATCGGTTCGTCGCCCGACACACGGCCGTTGGCGAAGATGAGGTCCATGGCGTTCAGGAGGTCAGCCTCTTCGTCAGCCGTTGCGGAGCCGAAGGTGGCCGTCGCAGCCTGCGTCTGACCCGCACCACCGACGAGGGTGTCGAGAATCAGGTTGTCGATGGTGTCGGCAAGGCCGCGCACAATCGCCAATTGCTGACGGTCGATGTTCTCAAAGGATTCACCGCGCAGGCGAACCGAGTCGAGGAAGGTCGTGCGACCCTGACCCTTGCTGAGTTGGACCGTGTAGTTTTCCGTTCCAATCTTGGTCGGCTCGGTCACGGCCGCGTCGTCCAAGGGGTAGGTGAAGGAGCCGGTCACACCCGTATACCACTTGAACTCAAGCCAAGGGACGGTGCGGGAACCGACGACCTTCGTGCCGACGCTGATGCGGTCGGACTGAAGTTGGATGAAGTCGCGGAGGGTCTGCTCAAGCACGGCGTCACCCGTCCCGAAGGGACCGGCGGCGGCTTCGACGTTGAGGATTTGTTCAAGAGTTTGCTGCATTATCTCACTTCCTTTATTGTGTTCAAGCGTGGACCGCCGAGTTGGTGTTGATTGGGACGAGGGTTCCGGCGGTTGCGGTTTCACCCGCACCGACATAAACGCCAATCGCCTTCTGAGAGGTGGAGGTCTTGTCGCAGTAGCCGCTGCCGGAGGCGTAGGCCACGTCGCCAACGGCCCACGTCACGGCTTCCGAAGCAACCCACAGGACACCGCCCATTGGGAAGAAGGAAACCGTCGCACCGGAGGTTTCGTAAGCAAGGTCAGCGTCGCGGGAGGACTCGCCTGCGCTCACACCAACCGCAACTTCGGAGGCGGAAGCAGCGGTCACACGGAGGCCGGTGTCCTCGGTCAGCAAAAGGCCAACGCCGGTCACGGTTTGGCCGGTCTTGACGGCGGCGGTTCGGGGGTCTGTTCCTGAAAAAGCGGTCATGTTTAATCACCTCAAATGTTCATCTCGTCAAAGCGAGGGGCGCGGAAGCGGCCATCATTGGCCTCAACACCCGACAGGGTGCGGTTCCAAGCGGAGGCCCATGCGTTCCACGCACGGGCATACAGGTCTTCGGGCGTCTTCACGACCTTACCGTTCAGGTAGTTCGCGACGACAGCCTGCGAAGCCTCGACGGGAGCCTCGGACGCCACGGCGGGGGCCGGGGCCACGGGCTTCATCTCGACGGGTTCCGGGGCGGGGTGAGCCTCGTTCCACGACGCAATCAGCGAAGCAATCACAGGCTCGGACAGGTCTTCATGACCCTTGAGGCCGAGTTCGGTGGCCTCGGCAACGAGAGCAAGGCGGGCCTCTTCAGCCTTCGCCGCTTCCATGGCCTTGAAGTTCTCAATCTCGGCGCGGGCAAGGACGAGTTCGGCCTGAAGAGCCTCCATTTCGCTCGCCTCAACCATTTCGGTTTCGGACACAATTTCTTCGTCGGTCATGGGAATCGCTTCCTGTGCTTGAACGACCTCACGCCCCGGTTGTGGTATAAGGGTTTCCGATGCGGTCTTCCGAGCGCGGGGGTGTCCCTTCGGCAGCAAATCGTTGTCCTGAACGTAATTGGGGTTGCTTGGACGGCCGTTTCGGAGCAAATACAGGAAAGCCTTAGCGCGGGCAATTCCCCATCCGCCACGCGACATATTGGGGGCGTGGGAAGTGCTAAATGCGCCTGCACCCCGACGATAAACAGTAAGCAAAGCACCCATGCTCGCCTTGCTTCCTTTGTTTTTAGCATTATGCTCCCTCATCATTGATTGCAGACGGGCGCGAGTTTCCTCGCTCACCTTAATGTTCTTGTTGGGCTTCTTGGCGGAGCCGGGTGGATTCTTCTTGGACCCCTTGCGCCGCTCGCTCGGCTTGGCGGGCGTTTTACGAGGGTCATTCTTACCGGGCCTGCCGTATTGGAGAGCCTCAACAGTTTCCTCTTCGGAGGCGGCCATCGGCTTCTTTTCCATCTTCACGGCCTCTTCGATATTGGCGCGGTGGTAAGCGGGACGGTGAACGATGGCGAGGTGGTCGAACTTGAAGTCCTCATCAAACACCATGCCGTCTTCGTCGGCCTTGACCGGCGTTCCGTAGCCGCCAATGCTCACACCGTAGCCGGGACGGAGCCACATACCCGACTCCAACGCCTCAAACAGTTCCGGTCGCTCGACCACAGCCACATAGCGCACGTCATATCCGGTTTCGGTTTCGTGAACCGTGCCTTCGGTGACTTCGCCAACCACGGCCTCGTCCACGCCACCATCCATATTACGGGAGAAGCCACCCGCCGACAAGGGCTTGGGGTGGTTGAGGGTAAGGTCAGCACCGGGCATTTGCTTTGCTGCAACCTCAGCACCACGGCGCGTCAGGGACCAACGGTTCTTGTTCATACCTTCGTGGAACGCGATACCCCGGATTTCGATGTAGGAGCGGCCGGTCGAGGCTTCGACCTTGGCGACGATTTCCTCCACCGTGGCTTCCATGGTGACGTTCACGGGACGGCAGATACCATCAACCCCACGCTCTTCACCAATGGGACACGACGCTGCTTCGGCGTTCTTTTCCCCTGCTTTTTCCATGTATTCCTCATGGGTCTTGCAGGGCATGAACTTCCCGTCGGTTTCGTGGATGCCTTCGCAACCCATTTCCTTCGCGCGACCTGCGGCCTCACCGGGGTTGTCGTAGGTGTCCTTGCCGACTTCAGCGGCCTCGGCGCAGGATGAGCAGCACGGCTCTTCTTCAGCAACGAGTTCCTCGATAACCTCTTCGATGCCGTCAATGACCTTTCCGTTGGTGTCGTCCCACACGTCGAACCACAATTCGTCGCCCAACGACTCATGTTCTTCGTTTGAGGTCAATTGCGTGACGGACTTGGACCGCTCCCACATACGGCACGACCAATAGCGGGCCTTGGTTCGGGGGCCGGGGTTATCGCAGTTATGGCGGGAGCGGAAGTTCTTGCGGCGAGCGGGGTCGTCGCGCTTGATTTCCATGTTGGGGTCGCCAAAGCGCACAATAATGACGCGCCCCGACTCATTCTGCACATAAACGGCAAACTTGCGGGGGCCTTTTGGTGTGCGGAACGGCTTGCCAAGCGTGACCTTCTTTCCTTGGTATTCGGCCGCCTCGACCTCTTCATCCTTATGGTATTCAGCGTCCTTGCGCTCAAACATTGAATTGCAGACGGCATACCGCTGCTTTTCATCAGGGTAATCTTTCACAGCCTCTTCGCTACCCATGCAACGCTGCACGAAGTCGTCGCGGGATTCACCGGGCTGTGGGTCAGGCATCATTCTTCACCGTCCTGTGTCGTCACGCCTTCATTGTGGTGGTGGCCGACGTGACCTTCGTGAATACCAAGTTCGACGCGCTGCCGCTCATGCTCAAGCATTTGTTCGTGAGCAAGCCGCTGCGCCTCAAGGCTGCGGGCATGAGCAGACGACAGGTCGATTTCGCCTCGGTTGCTCGCCACAATTTCAGGGTGGAGGTTGATTTCGGTTTGCTGCTCGTTCTTCCACAGTTCAAGCATGGAGGTAATGATGATGAGCGCGGGACCGCCAATGATGGCGAGCAGCGTGGTATAACCGTCAATGTTCTGAATGACGGAATCGTCCTGCGTCCCCATCCAAATGATGTAGCAGCCGAAGATGAGCCACCCAAGGACAATGGGAACCCCAATCATCAGCATCATCCGGTCATTGAACGACTTCAAAGTGTCCACCGCCTGTTTCACCGATTTATTGGTTGTCGTTTGAACCTTCGGCTACATCGGTGGCTCCGGGTTGCGAATTGGGAAGCGGGTTTGGCCCATTTGGTTGCTTCGTCGGCTCTCTTCGCTCGTCCCCTTCCATATCGACCGGCAGTTTGAGGATTTCAAGGGCTTGATTCAGGGTGATAATTCCGGCCTGATACCCCATAGTCGCACGGCGCATGGACTCAAGCGGCGATTCTTCGGCCACCGGCTCAAACTCAAAGCGGGGGAGGTCTTGCATTCGGTGTTCAATGCCGAGCAGGGAGAGGTGCGTCGAAAACAATTGCTGAACGCCCTGAAAGACGACGTGTTGCAGGCGGCGAATGGCGGTGTTGGCCCAAGTGTTCGCGTTGTAGGTGGCCGCGAAGGTGGACCCCTTTTCCTGACCGGCCGCCACACGGGGGACGTGCAGCACCGCCGCGATATTGCTACCCACCATGTCGAGGAAGCCGGTGTTGTCGGGGACGGTGTTCTGCAAATCAACGTGGTGCAGGGTGACGTAGGAGGGCAGAATCGGCATTTGGTCGCCGCGCAGCCCTTCAAACAGGTTAATCACCTCGTCCATGATTTTGCCGAGGCGTTCTGCCTGCTCGTCGGGGTCGGTGATGTGTTCGATGGCCGAGCGGTCAATGGTGACGAATTGCTTAGTGAGGGCGTCTTCAAGCGCAATTCGATTGTTAATTGAATTGTATTTGGCTCGGATGGCCTGTTTGAGCGAGGTAAAACGGGATGCGCCCCACACACCATACGTCACACGGGACTTGCTGTCCGTGAACCAATTGCTCCGATAGTCAATGCGGAAGTGCAGCACCTCGTCACGCGGGAACACCTCTTGGGTGTATTGCCCCTCACGCAAGATGTAATAGTCGTTTGTGCCGACGTAATTCTGCTCGTTGGCGGCGAAGGCCGTTCCGTCTGCCCCTCGGTGGTCCACAATGGTTATTTGGCGCACGGGAAGGCTCGTCACGTCGGTAATGCCGAGGCCCGCCTTACCCACCATCTTGTTCACGTCATTCCCATACACCATAAGGTTCCGCATGGCGTTGATGAGCAGGTCGTCAAAGTCGAGCCGCTCAACGAGCATTTGGATGGCGTCACGAATCCGCTTGTTCTTGGCCGCCTTGTAGTCGATGCTGTAATTGTTTCCGGTGAGGGCCACGCTGCGGACCGCCCCGTTCAATTCGGGGTCAAACTTCACCATGTTGTCGAACAGGTCGAACTCGTTGGTGAAATTGGACGACGATTGAAACTTCTCCGTGTCGTCAAGGATGTTCGGGATGCCCGCCGCCACATTCAGGGACACGTTGGTCCCAACCCTACGAAGTGGGGGGGCTTCGGCCGTCACTCGGCGGAAACGGTCGAACAGACCCATGTTGGGTCTGAGATGTGGTGCGTCTTATCAAGCATTCCTCATTCGACGGATTTTTCGTCCGATAAATCCCGCAAATCCAATCCACCATGCAATTTCAAGAAAAACAAGAAGGATTCCACCTGCTGCGACGTGACGCAAACCATCGGCCAATACGGAACCCTCCTTCCACGCATGAACAGAAGTGAGTGTGGCGACGTTTAGACGTTCGCCTCGGATGATTATTTCCATTGTTGCCAAATCGCAGAAAAGAAATAAACGGTGGACTGCGGGCCACCACCCATTTTTGTTTTTTTGTTTCATAGACATTTTAGGTTAAGGGAGTTAAACCTAAAACACCATAGAAGGAAAAAAAGAATTACCCCAATTGTCTTTGTGTGCGTCGGTTCTATTCTTTTTGGGCGTCAGAAGCATGGAAAGAATGGCGACGCAACCCGAACCTTCATATGGCGTCCCCTTAGTCGTATGTTTAATGGAGCAGTCAGACATTGACTTCTGCCTCAGCAATTTCGACCGCACCCTCTCGGTGATGGGAAATGCCCGTAGGTTGCACGATTTGAACCCCGACCGCAGCGTTCGCGGGTGGGAGAATTACCTGCGTAGCAACGTCTTGGATATGTTGGACGACTACGAGCGACTCAAGCCCGGACAGAATCAACGGGCCGGACAATCCATGGAAACTGAAATCCTTCCTGACGTTGAGGGCAAGGGGTATTATTACGACGCAGGGGCCGATGAATACATCACCTTCCTGTCGTGCGCCGAGGAAATGATTCGCGTTTCAGGCGACAAACACCGCGCCATGAAAGAGGCGTATAGCAACATGGTGGGGAAGCCTGCCTCCATGAACGAAATGTCCCGTCGGTTCGGCATTCCCCGTGCGTGGTTTGACGAATACCGCAGGCGTCATGGGTGGACGCACGACATGGACCCCTACACCGACGAAGAGGTGGCGGTCAGCGAGCCTGAGCAATTGGTGGACGACCTCATCCTTCGCCGTCGCCAAGCCCTGCATCAGCGGTATGAGAAGCGCAAGTGGGAGGAAATCGAAAAGGACGCCGAGTCATACCGAATGTTCGCGAACACCGTGCTGAACGAGTTTCGCGGCCTGATGATGGAGCCTGCTCCCGAAGTGCAGCGACTTCCCCTCGGCCACCCGATTCACGACTACGCTCTCGTTATCAGCCCCACCGACTTCCATTGGGGCAAGCACGGGTGGGTCGATGAGGTCGGTGAGCATTACGGCTTCGATGAGGCACGAAGGCGACTCATGGAGAAGACCGAGGACTTGGTGAACAGGCTCCCCGGCTCGCCGGAAAAAATCATCGTGGCTACGGGCAGCGATTGGTTCCACGTCGATACCGACGGTGGGACCACGACCAAGGGAACGCCACAGGATATGTGCGGCAGCCCCGCTGAAATCCTGATGAGCGGTTGCCGCTTGGCCCGCGAACACATTGATTTGCTCCGCCAAGTGTCCGACGTTGAGGTGGTGTTCATGCCCGGAAACCACGACCGAATGTCGTCAATCGCGCTGATGATGTATTTGAGCGCGGTGTATGAGGACTGCGACGACTGTGAAGTGGTCGTGAGTCCCGCCACCCGCCAATACCTTCAATACGGAAACACCCTCATGGGCTTCATCCACGGCGACGGAGCGCGAAACCTCGTTGAATTGATGAGCGTTGAGCAGCGTCAATTGTGGGGTAAGTGCGAACACCACGTTTGGTTCCACGGCCACCTCCACCATCAGAAGGTCACGGAGAAGGGCGGGGCCATCATTTACCAATTGCCGAGCCTCGCCGGTCACGACCGCTACCACTACCGCAACGGCTACACAACGAGCCGCGCAGGACTTTCAGCGCACATCGTTGATAAGCAGCACGGAGTCATTGGTTCCCTGTTTGCTCCGGTGCATTGATACGTCAAATGGAGGCTTGAGAAAGATGCGCTTTCGCGGCGGTGATTTCTCATGTTTTCAACGGTTTATGACCCCTCTTGGCTGCTCCCCCTCCGAACCTTTGTGATGCCCTATGAGCAACATTCGACGTGCTTTATCGTTTGAGCGGGCAAGGCACGACGTGTCCTATTTCTATCGGTGGCTCGGCTACGCTTGGGGTCAGCACATCGGGGATTGGATGGACCTTTACACCGACCGTAAGGGGGCGCACGTCCATAGGGTGTGCATTATCGCACCTCGTTCGCATTCAAAGTCCACGACGCTCGGTGTCAAATTGCTGCATATGTGCCTGTTTGAAAAGTTTAACGGTAATCCTTTGCAGGTGTGGCTGTTTTCAGCGAGCAGGGACACCGCGATTCGCCGGTTGGCCGAAATCCGCTCCGACTTGACGAAGCATAAAGAATTGTCCCGATACCTCGACACGAAGAAGGGCGGCAAATTGGAACTGCACTTCACCAACGGCGCGGTCATTCGCTGTTCGTCGGTTGGCTCGGCCATCCGTGGTGAACACCCTGCGGTCGTGGCCCTTGACGACATTCTGCTCGACGCCAAGAAGGAATTGAACAACGAGCAATTGCGCCATTGGCTGCGAAAGGTTATCATGCCAATGCTCGACCCCGGCTCGTCCCTGTTCTGCGTTGGGACGCCCATGGCTATGACCGACATTTACCACACCGAAATGCTCGACAATCCCCAATGGAAGACCGGCACTTGGTCGGCAATCCCGAATTGGGACGTGTCGAAGCACGAACCGGAAAATCTTGAGGCCTTGTGGCCTGAGTTCCGCCCAATCGCGTTCCTGTTGGAGCAGAAGGAAAGCATGGGTGAATTGGAGTTTGCTCAGGAATTGCTGTGTAAGGTCATTGACGACGAGTCAGCCGTGTTCCCACGCAATTACACGCGGAAGAACATGGACATGGAGCAGACGTTTGAGAACGAGAAGCGGGACGGGCGACGATATGTGGTCGGCTTTGACCCGTCGCAGGGACTTGGGAAGGACTATTCGGTGCTTGTGGCCGTCCGCCAAGAATCCGACGGTATGTTGGTGGTGACGAACGTGTGGCGCAGGAATGACTTCAGCCCCGACCGTCAGGCCGACATGATTGGCGAATGGTGCAAACGGTATAGTGCGCCACTTGCCGCTGAGGACGTGGGCTTTCAGCGATTGTTCAAGAGTCTGCTTGAGGCAAAGGGAATCGGCGTCGATTACCGCGAGAGCCGCGTCAGCAACAAGGGACTGAAACAAGCCTTGCTGAACCGCCTGCGGGTGTGGTTTGAGCGCGGCAAAATCGTGTTCCCCTATGGCGACGATGCGACACGTCGAGTCGTCAGCGAAATGCTCGATGAATTGGAAGCCCACGCATGGAAAGCCGGTGAAATCGTGGACACCGGCCGACACAACGACTTGGTGATGGCCCTTGCTCACGCCGTGGACCAATTCACCGGAGCCGAACCCAACCTCCCCGTCGTCATGGGGACCATGAAAAAGGGCGGATGGGCCACCGGAGGACGACGCTCAGGCAAAGTGGGGCGAGGTGGCTCGCTCGGTGGGCGGGCATTGAATCGTCGTTTATAATACCACTTTTGGTAATTTTTGCCGCAAGATTTTTTTGAGCCTAAGCAGGCGGTCGGCCGCCGGATTTTTTGACTTTTGGACAAAAACGCATGACTGCGAGCCTGTGCCGTTTCCGGCTTCAGGAAGGCCCCTTAGAGGCCCGTGGAGGCCTCAGGGGTATCTATACCGCCCCGAGGCCCTCGCGGGGCAGGAAGGCCCCTTCCTGACCCCTTCCTGAGGGTGTTTGGGGTCGGGGTCCGGTCAGGATTGCGAGGGGGCCGGTCAGGATTGGCTAACCGGGGGACTGCGCCCCTGTTGCTCAAAGATTGAGGCCGCTAATCGGGGGACTGCGAGCCTGTGAAGGAGAAGGGGGGGACCACCCCCCGCCGCAGCGGGGGGGGTCCGGCCGCGCCGTTTGGCGTCTTTTCGTTGTGCTGCGGGGCTGCCTCAGTCGCGGACGACGGCGAGGCTCAGGTGCGCCCCGTGGCCGTCGGCGGCGTCGATGGCGACCACGACGACGGAGGCGGGAACCCACACCGTGCGCCCGTTGCGGTTGCTGCGGACCTCGCAGCCGTGGCCGACCATGGCCTCAACAGCCCGCGCCCCGTCCATGTCGAGGCCGGAGCGGGCGGCGAGGATGGCGACCGTGGCCTTCCGGTTGAAGCGGGCGTGGGTCATCTTCAGGCTGTGCGTGGCGGCTCCCTGTGCGCCGTTCTGACGGAGGACGGCGGCGGGGGTGCGAACGCCGTTCAGTTCGTCGAAGCAATCGAGGCCGCGCTTGACCTCGGGCAGGGGCATCACCAATTGCTGCGCGTTCATGGCTTCGGCGTCCATGCCGCAGCGGGGGCAGGCGTTCCCTGCGGCCCGCACGTCGGCCTCGCCGGACTGCTTACCGCAGCCGCCCGCCTTGGTCCCGCAATAGCGGCTCTCAGGGACAGCACCACGGGCCGCCGGTCCCATGCTCTCAGCGGTCAGGTCAAGGCTGCTGCCACGGCTGCCGTCGGCCTCAACGAGGTATGGGCGGCGTTCGCCCATGTGGTGGTGCGCTCCGGCGCGGTTCGCGTCGCGGTCGATGGTGATGCCTTGGACGCCGACCAACGGCACACGGGCATCAGCGGACACACCGGCAGCGGCGAGGGTCAGCGAGGACGCTGCCACGGCCTCCATACCGACCGTGAGCAGGCCACGGAGGGCAGGGTGAAGGCTCAGGTCCGCCACGGCAGCGGCGGCCTTCTCCACGGCATCGAGGGCAGCGGCGAGGCTGCCGACAATGCGAGGCGTAGCGATGCCCCAAGCCTTGACCGCCTTAGCGACCACGACACCGGCAACGGCGCGACCGTCGAGGCCGAGCAGGTCGGCGGCCCGGTCGAGCAGGGCGTTGAGGGCCACGGCGGACGGCGCACCGATGAGGCGGCCGTCGTCGGCTGCCTTGACCTCGGCGGCCTTGGCGGTGGTGGCAGCGGTGACGCCCGCAGCGGCGCGGGCTTCGGTGCGAGCCTTCCCCGTGATGGACGCCGCCTTCAGCAGCACCACGACGAGGGCGGCGAGGATGCGCCGCGCATTGATTGACGCATGGCCGAGGGCCATGAATGCGGAGTCGGCCGCATTTTCCGTGTTCAGGTTTTGGTTTTCGGGGTTCATGTTCTCTCTTCCCTGCGCTGTTGCGCAGCAATAGGGAGCGGCCGCCGGTATATCAACCCGCGCCAAGGCCAACAGGCTCGCAGTCCATCGTTTAGGCGATTTTTAGGGGGCCGCCGGGGTCGGCCCGAATCAGGCCGCCGAGGGCCTCAATAATTGATTTATAATTCGCGGGGGCGTGAATTATTGTTTCATCTTTTGACGCCGTGCAGCGGTTTCCTTTTTGCACCATTCCTGAGGACCAAGCATCAACATATCATGATATCATGATATGTCGATATCCGCCGGGCGGATTTTAGTCGCGACTAAAATCGGACACCCATGAAAAAATTAGTCGGTTAATAATAAAAAAAAGAGAAAATTAGTCGGCCGGGGTGTAGGAAAAATTAGTCGGCGTTAGTCGGGGGAAAAATTAGTCGGGCTAATTTAGTCGGTCGAGAAAACGAGAAAAAATTAGTCGGTCTTAGTCGAGGGAAAATTAGTCGCCTTAGTCGGGCGAGAGAAGGAAGGGACCGACCGGGGCCGCAGCCCCGGTGGTCCGGCCGACCCGGTTGGGTTTAGTCGTTTGAACGCCGTTTTAGTCGCTCAGACCTTGCGTGGGCGGTCCGTGCTGAGGTCATAGTGGACCTTCCGCACCTTTCCGTCCTTGAAGAGCGACACGTCGCGGGCGTTGTGGCCCGTGATGTGCTGCGAGGTGTCCGTGAACGCGCTCACGCTCGCGTGGCTGCTGTCGGTGAGGGTGGTCCCGTCGAAGCGGTAGGACCGCACCTCGGTCTTGACCCATCCGCCATACGGACCGGCCACCAACTCAACCTCAACCTCGACCTCGGTCCCGTCGTCAAGGACCGCCTTCAAGGTCAGGCGCTCGCCTTCGTTCATCTTCATGCTTCGTTGTTCTTGTTCGGTCATTCTTCATGCCTCCTGATAGCCGCTCCGCTCGCCTGTTCCCACTTCGCGACTATTGTCGCGAAGGAGGGGCTTCCGGTATATAACAGGCACGGACGCCGACTAATTTCCACCGACTAACGACTAAGGCCCGAATCGCGGGGGTCATAGTTTAGTCGCGACTAAGGAATCGCCTCCCCCTAATTTAGTCGCCTAATTTAGTCGAAAAAATTAGTCGCTAAAAATTAGTCGCTAAAAATACCTCCTAAAAATTAGTCGTCTTGCGGTCGTTTTAGTCGCCTTAGTCGTTCAGTCGATGTAGCCGCTCGGCTTCGGGTTGTTGATGATGTGGCCGTTCGGCAAAACGACGGTCGGTCGGTAGGTTCCATAGACGGACGAGCAGATGAGGCAAGGGCGTTCGGTGCAGGTGCTTGAGTCCCTGAACGCGAGCCGGTAGTGCCGCTTGATGGCTTGATGCTCGTTCGGCACGTCCCACAGGTCGCGCGTCATGAGTTCGTGCATCTCAGCGAACCCCTTTCTCATGCGGTCGAGGACCGCCTCAATTTCTTTCTTCTCTTGGCTTGTTAGTCGGGTCATGTCTTCTCTCCCCATTCTGCTATCCTCTCAGCCTGCCTATATACATTTCCCCTTCCTGAATCACGGGACTCAGGGGGGTCGGTCATTCTCTTTTTTGGGGTCGGTTCGGGGTTGTGCGTTTTAGTCGCGACTAATTCCCAACCTTCCCACCACAATTTAGTCGGTCTTTTAGTCGAAAAAGAAGTTTTTTAGTCGGTGGGGGGTATGGGGTTTTAGTCGGTGTAGTCCCCTGACTTATGCCGCAGCATTTTAGTCGGGGCGGCCGCGCCGGTTGGCGTAAAACGAAGGGTGGATTTTAGTCGCGCTTAGGCGGTCCAATGGGCGCACCGCTGCACATAGCACAGGCGGGCAGCCACGGCGTCCACAGCGTCCGAAAAGGCGCAGGGGAACTCAGCCAACACGTCGTCCGTGTGTTCGTTCACCACATGGTCGCGGGCGGCCTCAAGCATCTGACGGACAGTCATGCCGTCGGCTTCAAGGTCGCCGCAGTCGGTGCAGCGCAGGTGGTCGCATTGGGTCAGTTTCAGTCTCATGGGGTGTTGCCTCCATCTGCCCCTCGGCTCCGCCCCATATAAGGGATTCGATGGCCGACTAAAGGACTAAGGGCGACTAAGGTTGGGGACGGGGGCTGATTTTTAGTCGCGACTAATTTCTGTCCCGTAATTTTCCCGCGCACAATTTAGTCGGCCTTAGTCCCCTAAAAATTAGTCGGTTCTCAGTCGGGCCTAAAACCCACCTAACGCCCTCAGGCGTTTTCATCCATCCACGCCTCCACGCGGGCGAGAACCACGTTCGCACCCCACAGGACGGCCGCGAGGCCGACCACGAACAGCACCGCGAGGTCGCCGGTCAGGACCACGCTCAGTCCTCCTTCGGGAACCGCGCCAACAATTCTTGGGCCATGCCGTTGCTCAGGGCCGCGAGCGCGTGGGTCAGGTCGTTCAGGTCGGTCAGCAGGCGGTCGGGGACGACGTTCACCGCTTCGTGCAGGTCAATCGCATACAGCAGGTTGAACGCGTGTTCGACTCGGCCTTGGATGTCGCTCAGGGTCATGGTTTGTGCCATGATTCACGCTCGGCTGCACCCCATATAAGGGATTCGGTGTCCGACTAATTTTTGAGCGGGGCGGGGCGGGGGTCGGCGTTAGTCGCCACTAATTTAGGTCGGGTAATTTTGGGGGTAATTCTTTAGTCGCGACTAAACCCGGTCCTTTTTCGCTCCGCTTTTTTAGTCGGTCGCTCCGCTTAGTCGGTGGTCCCTCCCCCGGCGCAGGGAAGTTAGTCGGGGGAAGGACCGGAGAAAATTAGTCGCTCATTGGGAGCAGCGGCGGCAGGCGCGGCCCGCGAGGACGGCCGTGCCGGTGCAGCACGGGACGTGGGGCCGCTTCGCACCGCGCTCGACGCAGGGGCCGCACACGCCGTTGGACGGGGAGCATTCGCAGTCTGGCAGGGCCTCAACGTATCGCTCGAACTCAAGGCGGGAGGCCTCGATGAACGCTTCACGCGCCGCGTCGAGGTGGCGCAGCACGGCGACCCACGCATCAGCGGTGGGCTGCTTGCTGCTCTTGATTTTGATGCACACGGCGGTTTCGGCTCGCCCGATGGCTTCGGTGGTCTTCATGGGTTGGTCCATGATGGGGGGTTGGTTGCAGGGTATATCAATGATTCGGAAGCCGACTAATTTCACGGCGGCCGACTAATTTCGGGGGCGGTTAGGGGGACCGGGTTTAGTCGCGACTAATTCTGGTCCCCATTTCTCATCTTTAGTCGTTCTTAGTCGCACCTCGTCTGAAAATCTTAGTCGCTTTAGTCGGCTCAGTCAATCCAAATGATTTGGTCGATGCCTCGGCGGTGCAGGGCGGGGGAGAGGGCGTGGCCGCAGGCCTCGCAGAACTCGACGTAGGGGGTTTCGGGGTAGCAGACGGTGTCGGCTCGGCAGCAGGCGGTGACGCGCTTTGGGTGGGTCATAGAGGGGCCTCGGCTGCACCCTATATAACGATTTTGAACGCCGACTAATTTTCGGTTCAGGTAAGGTGGCCCCAGCATTAGTCGCGACTAACTCTCCCCCCTCCCCGTAATTTTTAGTCGTGTGGGGAAAGAAGACCCTGCGTTATTGGTTCCGCAGGCTGAATGGTGACTCCCCTACGCGGTTCGCGCCGCGCTCGTCCCTTGACGCCGGGACTCGGACCCGGTTCCACCACCCATCTCCGACCCGGTTCCGTGTCCTTCAACCCTAATCTTCAGGCGTCCACGGAGTCCGGTTGTGCCGGAGGTCTTCAGCCGGGACGCGAATCCCGACCCACACA